>Ga0256835_1000024_pt1 | contig 154032 bp, 126 predicted proteins | sample PIR30metaG_FD_185972 | JGI IMG/M metagenome (GOLD analysis project Ga0256835, IMG submission 185972) | Hydrothermal vent microbial communities from East Pacific Rise, Pacific Ocean - PIR-30 | ecosystem: Environmental > Aquatic > Marine > Hydrothermal vents | place: Pacific Ocean: East Pacific...
TGAACAAAACGGGAATCATTTCCAACGAATTCGGAAACAGAGGTTAAAAAAGCTATGACATCATGTTTTACCTCTTTTTCAATCGCCTCAATTCTCTCAACCGAAAAATTCGCATTCTCTTTTATCCTATTTAAAGCATCGTCAGGAATAACACCCAATTCATTCCAGGCTTCACAAACAGCCAATTCAACTTTAAGCCATGTTCTGTACTTATTTTCTTCACTCCATACATTACCCATTTTCTCAAGAGTATATCTTTTAATCATAAAACACCTCTCACAATTGAAATGATAAGGAAAATTCCAATCTGCTTCCCTTTATGCGTGTCATAGGAGATTCATCTCCGAAATCAAATTCTGTCTTACCGAAAAGGTATCTATAATCAATCTTTAAAAAGATATTTTTATATACAATTGTCAATGCACCACTTAATGAATAAAGTTTGGGCACTTCCGAATTCTGATTTAATATGAAATACTTTTCTTTACCAAATGATAGGTCAAGAAGCTGAACAAAAATATTGCTTAAAATAACAGTCGTACCCAATTCATACATATTCCACTTTGTATTGTCCACTCCCATAAATGTATATGTATCATTCTCATCATAAAGATAAATGTTTTTTTCTGTAAATCTGTAATTTCCGTAAAATATTATTCTGTTAAAATCCAGTTTGCCACCAAAGATAAAGGGAATACCAACATACCAGCTATAATCGGAATTTGTGGTTCCAGAATCATTCTTTGTAGTAATCATATAAGAGCCTGAAATATTTTTAGGAATAAAACCAAAAAGATGAAGAGCCTTCCAAGGAATCAACTCAAAGTAAAGATATTTGTAAACCCCTGTCAATTTTTCACTTGTAAAAGAATAAGTTTCTGTAACTTCTCCATTATCTTCTATCTTTTCCACAGATGAATCAGTATTATTCCCGAAAACTCTTCCGTAAGCAGCTCCAATATTTAAAAACTTCCAGGGAGTAAAATAAATATACAGCTGATAATACCTGTCTCCTTCTCCAACATTATTTGAAAATAAATACTTTTTTCCATTGTATTCATAGGAAATTTCCCTATCAAACACAGGAAAGAATGAGCCAAGTGTCAGATTTATTCCTATTGAATTGTTTCCGAAAATCATATTTATTTTATCCGGAAGTTTTCTTGTAGCTTCCCAATTAACCGAAGAGTAGGAGTTTAGATCATCAAATTCCTGAGAAAACTTTTCGGAAACATATGTAATTCTGAAATATCCGCTAAATGCCTTCGGAGAACTGTAAAAACTCCTGAACTCATCAACGAATTTCAGATTTGAATTAAAATCTCCATGATAAAACCCATACAAGAGAATTTCATCATAGGAATAAGAAAGTCCCCCAAACAACAAAAGAAAGAGGAGGATAAAGATTATCTTATTAATTTTAGTGTTCTTTTCCATCTTGTTTTAGTAAATATGTGAAGCAAAGAATTAATCATATTTTTTATCTGATTTCCGGTACCTTTTACTAAATATTGTCTGCTGGATGCCTTATAACTCCAATATATTATCCAAGGTCTACCTTTTATATAAGATCTTTTGAGTGGTCCCCAGTATCTGCTATCAAGGGAATTATCTCGGTTATCACCCATAACAAAATAATAGCCATCTGGTATCCTATCAATCTGAAAATTATCCCTTCTTATGTAATCTTCAAAAATAGTGTTTTCCTTTGAATAAATATTCTTGTCTTTATGATAAACATAAGGCTCCTTTAATGGAATCCCATTTATCAAAACTTTTTTATTTACTATTCTAAGGCTTTCACCCGGAAGCCCGATTGTTCTTTTGACAAAATCCTTTGTAGGATCTTCTGGAAATCTAAAAACAACTATATCCCCTCTTTCAATATCCTTTATAGGAAGGATTTTCTTCTCCCAGCTAAAAATTGTAGGAGCATAAATAAATTTGTTTACAAAAAGATGGTCTCCTATTAAAAGGGTATCTTCCATTGAACCTGTAGGGATTAAGAATGATTGGGCAACAAAGGTTATGACAAAAAACACATAAATTGCAGTTTCAACTATAAGCTCAAAGTACTCTCTTACAAAACCATGCTCTTTCTCTTTTTTCTTCTCTTTTTTCTCTCTTTTAAAAACCATAGTGAATGGTAAATGATTTTTAAAAAATGGTCAAGCAAGAAGTATTTAAGACTAATTAAAAAAATACCATAAATTCAATAATCTCATCTCCGAAAATTAAAAAATTACCTTGTTTTTTAAGGTATTTTGAACTATAATACGGTATTATGAGATTAGTAAGTAACCAAATTAATCATATGGCTTTTGTTATCGTAAGAGATTTAATCAAAAAGGAATTAATCACAGCAGAAGACAGAAATGAACTCACAGATAGAGTGGCAAAGGTGATAGAAGCGGATTTAAAAAAGGAAGAAGAACTTGAGGAAGAGGTAAAGGAATTACTTCTTCAATATTCTGAAAAAATGAGAAAGGAAAATGTGGATTACGGAGAAATGTTTCGAAAGATAAAAACCATGCTTGCAAAAGAAAGGGGGATAATTTTATGAGATATGGGTTTTCACTTGATCGGATATCTCACATTGCAAAACAGATAATAAAAGAATTCTATGATGATGATGGAGTTGAAATTTACACTGATGATTATACATTAATCAGAGCAATAAGAGAATCCATTGAAAAAGAGCTTGAATTTTATGAGGAATTAAGAGAAAAGGCAAGAGAAAAGGTTTTGTCTCAAAAGAAAAACATCCCCGAGGGAAGTAGAGAGTGGGATCTTTTAGTAAACAAATACTTTAATGAAGAGATTGATAAATTAGAAAAGATATTCGATTAATTCCTTAAACAGCAGTCAAAGAGTTGACAACTTAATAAAATAATGCTATTTTTCAATGCATTTTTAAAAGCGAAAGTGGCGGAACTGGCAGACGCATCGGACTTAGGATCCGGTGGGGATTTTCCCTGTGGGGGTTCAAGTCCCCCCTTTCGCATTTAGGAGGGTTTAATGGAAGAAAAAAAACAAAAAGATGAAGAAAAGAAGGAAGTAAAAAAAGAAAGTAAAAAAGAGTCAAAAGAGGTAAAAGAACAGGAAAAAGATGAAGAAAGCCTTAAAATTAAAGAAATTGACAAGGCTCTTTCAAAGGAAGAAAAGCTTGAAATAAGTGATTCTGAAATTGAAGATATGCTCACAGAAAAAGCTAAATCCTACAGAGGAAAGGTTAAAATCAAAGGCTTCAGACCCGGGAAAGTCCCAATTGATTATATTAAAAGGTACTTTTACAAAGAATTACTAAATGAAACCATTGATGAAATCGTAAATCAAAAGATTAAAGAAATTCTCTCAAAGGAGAAGAATTTAGCTACATACCCCAATGTTTCAAAGGATTACGAAAAGGGGAAGGGACTTACTCTAAAGATTCAGTATGAAGTACTTTCGGATTTTGAGCTTGGTGATTATAAAAACATAGAAATTGAAGACATTGAAGTAAAAGTTAAGAAGGAGGATATTGATAAAGAAATAGAAAGATTAAGGCTTCAGGTTGCTGAAGTTCTACCGCTCGAAAAAGGGAAAGAATTAGATGAAGAAACAATAATAGATTTTGAATTCCAGATTAAAAATCCGAATACTGGCAAGTGGATGAAAAAGGAGACTTTGAAGGATAGAAAGGTAAAAGACCAAACTTTCATGGGTGTAAACGAAAAACTATTGGGAATGAAAGTGGGAGAGGAAAAAGTCTTTAAAGGTAAAATTCCGGAAGAACTTGAATCAAAAAATTTCGCTGGAAAAGAGACAGAGGCCAGAATTAAGGTTTTAAATGCGAAAAAAATCAAACTTCCGGAAATAAATGATGATTTTGCAAAATCCTTGGGAGAATACAATACATTAAAAGAGTTAAAGGATAAAATAAAAGAGGCTATTGAAAACAGAAAAAAAGAGGAGAGAAAGTATCTTTTGGGAGAAAGGGTACTTTCAGAGATAGAAAAGAATGTAGAATTTGGAGTTCCTGTTAGCTTTATCTTTCAAGAAATGAATGCACTTTTCAAACAGGGGTTAAATCTTGATCCTGCAACCTCTTTAAAAGTAGCAAGAGAAAATATAAAAAAAATCTTTATAGTGGAAAAGATAGCAAAGGAAAATAAGATAGAAGTAACCGAACAAGACATAGACAAATATGTTGAAGAGCAGGCGAAAGCTTACGGAGTCCCACCCCAGATTTTCAGATCCTACTTAAAAGAGGAACATTTAAGTGAAATCAAGCATCAGATTTTAAGAAATAAAACCATAGAATTTCTTTCTGAAAATGCTAAGATAAAAGGAAAAACAACAAAAGCTACAAGTAAAAAGACTGAAGGAGAAAAAAAGAAAACCACTAAAAAAACTCCAGCAAAAGAAAAAACAACAAAAACCCAAACAACAAAAAAGAAAACTGTTTCAAAAACAACAAAAAAATCCGAAAATAAAACAAAAGAAACAAAAAAGAAAAAGGAGTAGAAGATGCAGATACCCTATGTTATTGAACAAACAGGTAGAGGCGAAAGAGTATATGACATTTACTCAAGACTTTTAAAAGATAATATAATATTTATTGGTTCTGAAATTACAGACCCGATGGCAAATACTGTAATAGCGCAGCTCCTGTTTTTAGAAGCCAATAATCCAGAGAAAGACATTTACCTTTACATAAACAGTCCGGGAGGTTCTGTAACAGCAGGACTTGCCATTTATGATACAATGCAGTTTATAAAAAATGATATTTCTACAATATGTATAGGGCAGGCGGCAAGTATGGCAGCTATTCTTCTTGCTGCCGGCACAAAGGGGAAGAGGTTTATCCTTCCCCATTCAAGAGTAATGATTCACCAACCTGTCGGGGGCTCTCAGGGAAGAGCATCCGATGTTGAAATTTACACAAAAGAGCTTTTAAGAATAAAAGATGAGCTTTTTAAAATTTTAAGCAAACATACAGGTCAAACAATTTCAAAAATAAAAAAGGATTCTGACAGGGATCTTTTTCTCACCGCAGATAATGCAGTGAAATACGGTATTGTAGATAAGGTTATGGAGATCAGAAATGACAAGAAAAAAACATGAGCCAAGATGCTCCTTCTGTGGTAAGAGCAGATCAGAGGTTTCTCAACTTATTATGGGCCCTGGTGGGGTTTACATATGTAATGAATGCATTGAAACAGCTTATAAATTAGTCTCTCCCACAATCACAAGGGTTCAGGATACCCAGCTTCAGGCAACAGAAACAATTACTTTGCCCACACCCTATGAAATTAAGAAAAAACTGGATGAGTATGTCATAGGTCAGGAAGAGGCTAAAAAGAAAATTTCCGTTGCTGTTTACAATCACTATAAAAGAATTTTTTATGCAAAAAAATATGATAATGTAGAGCTTGAAAAAAGTAACATTCTTTTGATAGGGCCTACCGGTTCCGGAAAAACATTAATAGCTCAAACTCTTGCTAAAATTTTACATGTTCCTTTTGCTATCGCAGATGCGACAACACTTACAGAAGCCGGATATGTCGGTGAGGATGTTGAAAATATACTTTTAACACTTATAGAAAATGCCGGCGGAGACATAAAAAAAGCTGAAAAAGGAATTATATATATAGATGAAATAGATAAGATAAGCAGGAAAAGTGAAAATCCATCCATAACAAGAGATGTTTCTGGAGAAGGTGTTCAACAGGCTCTTCTGAAAATATTAGAAGGTACTGTAGCCAATGTACCACCAACAGGGGGAAGAAAACATCCACATCAATCTTTCCTAAAAATTAACACTACAAATATTCTTTTTATTTTAGGAGGAGCCTTTGTAGGATTGGAAAAGATAATTGCATCAAGAGTCGGAAACACAACAGTGGGATTTACAGCTAATAATGCTAATAAAAAGAAAAAAGATGACTTAAATTATCTTTTTAATAATCTTTATCCCGAAGATCTTGTGAAATATGGTTTAATCCCTGAATTCATAGGAAGAGTTCCGATAATAGCAACTCTATCTGAACTTACCGAGGAAGATCTTATTAAGATACTCAAAGAGCCGAAAAATGCCTTAATTAAACAGTATAAAAAGCTTCTTGAAATGGAGGGAGTTTCAATAGAGTTTACTGATGATGCCTTAAAATACATAGCAAAAGAAGCTATCAAAAGGAAAGTGGGAGCACGGGGACTCAGAAGCATTATGGAAGAATTTATGACAGAACTTATGTTTCATCTTCCGGAGCACAAAGGTATTGACAAAATTATAATTACGGAGGATACTATTAAGGGAAAGGAAAAAATATTTAAAAAAATAAAGAAGGCAGCAGGATTATGAAAAAAGAGAGGGAAAATATAAAAAGTCTTATCCCTTTAAGAGAAATGATTGTATTCCCTTCCACCTTTGTTGCATTTTTAATAGGGAGGAATACATCAATAGCAGCATTAGATTATGCCCTTCATAAGGATAAGACAATATTTTTAGCTACGCAGATAAACCCTGCCATAGATGTTCCAAAGCCCAAAGATATTTTCACAGTCGGAGTTGAGGCAAGGATAGTTCAAACAGTGGAGGCGAGTGGAGGAAATATAAAAGTAGTTGTAGAGGGAATAAGAAAGGCAAGGATAATAGAGTATCTAAGATTTTATCCTTTTTACGAAGTTGTTATTAAGAGCTTTCCCGATGTTTCTTACAAATCAGAAGAGTTTGATACACATTATAATGTTCTATTAAAATTATTCAAAGATTTCATTACTCTGACATCAGGAAGTAAAAGTATAGATTCAATTATTCCTGCTGTAGCCTCAGGGGACCCAATAAAGATAATTGATATCATATCTTCACAAATTCCTGTTCCAATCTATGAAAAGCAAAATCTTCTTGAAACTATGAACCCTGTGGAAAGAGTAATCCGACTAATTTACTTACTCAGAGATGAATTAAGAGTAAGGAAGGCTTCAAAGAAAGTTTCAAGACCAAAGAAATTCCCTGGGTTTCATCATACAAGTTCAAAAAGGGAGTTTGATGAAGAAGAGGAAAAGGATTTAAATGAAATAGAGGAATTAAGGAATAGGATTTATTCAGAAGATATGCCCGAAAAAGTAAGGGAGAGGGCATTAAAAGAGTTAGACAAGCTTGAGCTTATGCCTCCCATGTCAGCAGAAGCTACTGTTTCAAGAAATTATATTGATTGGCTTCTTGCTATGCCATGGAAGAAAAAAACGAGAGAAAAGAAAGATATAAAAAGAGCAAGGAAGATTCTCGAAGAAGATCACTATGGACTTGAAAAGGTTAAAAAAAGAATACTCGAATTTCTTGCAGTAAAAAAATTAACCCCAAAGAGTAAATCTCCTATTTTATGTTTTGTTGGGCCTCCAGGAGTCGGAAAAAGCTCTCTTGGAAAATCCATCGCAAGGGCAATGGGAAGAAAATTTATAAGGCTTTCCTTAGGAGGAATTAGAGATGAAGCTGAAATTAAAGGACATAGAAGAACCTATATAGGAGCATACCCGGGACAGATTGCTCAACAAATTAAAAGATCGGGTGTAAGAAATCCTGTTTTTCTTCTGGATGAAATAGATAAGATGAGCTCTGACTTTAGAGGAGATCCGGCAGCAGCTCTTCTGGAAGTTTTGGACCCCGAGCAAAACAAAGAATTTGTTGATCGTTATCTTGATATTGAGTTTGATCTTACAGATGTTTTCTTTATAACAACTGCAAACCATCTTCAACCAATTCCATCTGCACTTTTAGATAGAATGGAAGTCATAGAAATTCCGGGTTATACTGAACTTGAAAAACTAAACATAGCAAAACAGTATCTTATAAGAAAAGAATTGGAACAAAATGGAATAAAAAATAAAAACATAGAGATAGAAAATGATGCTATCCTTGAGATAATAAGAAGTTATACAAGGGAAAGCGGAGTTAGAAATCTTCAAAGGGAGATAGCTAATATTTTAAGAAAAGTTGCTCTTAAAGTAGTTGAAGAAGGGAAAGAGACTTTTGTTAAGATTACAAAAGATAATATAGAGGACTTTCTTGGCCCAAAGAAATTTCATCTTACCAAAAAAGAGGAAAAGGATGATATCGGAGTTGTTGTTGGCCTTGCATGGACTGAAAGTGGAGGAGATTTGCTAACCTTTGAAGTAAGGCTTGTTCCGGGAAAGGGTGAGCTTGTTTTAACCGGAAGATTGGGAGAAGTTATGAAAGAATCAGCTCAGACAGCTTTTTCCTATGTGAAAAATAAACTATTGAGACTGAATTATGATTTTTCAAACTTCAAAGATTATGATTATCACTTACATGTTCCCGAAGGAGCAGTACCCAAGGAGGGACCTTCTGCCGGAATAACAATAGCAACAGCTTTAATTTCTCTAATTTTAAATATCCCTGTAAAAAGCACTATTGCAATGACAGGAGAAGTCACATTAAGGGGAAAAGTTCTCCCAATTGGAGGCTTAAAGGAAAAATTAATAGCAGCCCATAGAGAAAAGATAGAAGGGGTAATAATACCTTACGAAAATAAGGGAGATTTAGTGGAAATTCCGGAAGAAGTTAAAAAGAGTATTAAAATATACACGGTAAAAACAATGGATGAAGTTTTATCCATAACTTTAAAAGAAAAAATAGAAAAATTTTTATACAATAAACCTATTCCAACCACTTTTGTAAAAAGAGAAAATTAGTGATCAAAGTAAAAAAAGTAGAGCTTGTTAAAACTGTTTTTGATAAAAAAGAACTTTTATTTGACAAGAGGAAAAAAGTTGTGTTTGCTGGAAGATCAAATGTAGGAAAATCAACTTTAATAAATACAATGCTTAATAGAAAAAAGTTAGCAAAGACAAGTTCAACACCCGGGAAAACAAGATCCATAAACTATTACCTTATAAATGATAAATTTTATTTTGTTGATTTACCGGGATACGGATACGCAAAGGTATCAAAAAAAGAAAAGGAAAAATGGAATAATTTGCTTAAAGAGTTTTTTTATTTTGAAAAATATGTTATTCTATTATCTCTTATTATAGATTCAAAGGTAGGGATCACAGAATACGATACAAGAATGCTTTCAACAGCAGCTTATTTCAATCTACCTACTTTAATAATAGCAAATAAAATTGATAAAATAAAAAAAAATATGATTGAAAAAAGAGTAAATGAAATTGAAAGAGAGCTCGAAATTCCTGTTCTTCCATTTTCATCAAAGGACGGAAGGGGAAAAAGAGAGCTCTGGCATACAATAGAAAATTCACTTCAGGAGTAGAAAAAATGGCAACAAAGAAGATTAAAGAAGAAATTGATGAAAAAAATTTGTTGACCCTTGCGGAACTTGAAAAAAAATCCCTTGCACAACTTCAAAAAATCGCAAAGGAGATGAAAATAACAGGAATCTCCTTTTTGAAGAAGCAGGATTTAGCTTTCAAAATTTTAGAAGCTCAGGCAAAGGCGAATGGATATTTGTTTGCAGAGGGAGTACTGGAAATTCTACAGGAAGGATACGGATTTCTGAGATTTCCCGAATATGCCTATCTTCCAAGTTCAGACGATATCTATGTATCCCCTTCTCAAATAAGAAAATTTGACCTCCGAATGGGAGATACTATTTCCGGTTGGGTAAGACCTCCAAGAGAAGGAGAAAAGTATCTTGCTCTTATAAAACTTGATGCAATAAACTTTCTCCCTGTTGAACAGGCAGTCAAAATGAGAGAGGGAATAAAATTTGAACAATTAACCCCCCTCTATCCCTATGAAAAAATACAGCTTGAAACAGATAGAAATAATATTTCGGCAAGAGTAATGGATCTTTTAACTCCCATAGGAAAAGGACAAAGAGGTCTTATAGTTGCTGCTCCCAGAACGGGAAAAACAATGCTACTTCAAACAATAGCAAAATCCATTGAATTAAATCATCCGGAAATGATGATTATTGTTCTTCTCATTGACGAAAGACCAGAAGAAGTTACAGATATGGAAAGAAATGTTAAAGGAGAGGTAATAGCATCCACATTTGATGAACATCCTTCAAGGCATGTTAAAGTAGCTGATATGGTAATAGAAAAAGCCAAAAGGCTTGTTGAACATAAAAAAGATGTGGTTATTTTGCTTGATAGCATTACGAGACTTGCAAGAGCCCATAACTCTGTGCTTCCAACATCAAAAAGAGTAATGTCTGGAGGACTTGATGCAAACGCTCTACATAAACCTAAAAAATTCTTCGGTGCAGCACGAAAAATAGAAAACGGAGGTAGTCTTACTATTATTGCCACTGCCTTAATAGATACAGGCAGTAGAATGGATGAGGTAATCTTCGAAGAGTTTAAAGGGACAGGAAATATGGAAATAAACCTTGACAGAAGACTTGTTGATAAAAGAGTGTTTCCGGCAATAGATATTTTTAAATCCGGAACACGAAAAGAGGAACTATTAATACCAAAAGAGGACTTAAACAGAATCTGGATTTTAAGAAAGGTCCTTTCCCAATTAAATGAGGTAGAGGCGATGGAGTTATTGGTGGAAAAAATTAAAAAAACTAAAACGAACAAAGAATTTCTTAATTCAATGTCCAAAAGCCTTTAACATTTTTAATACTCTTTAAGGAGGTCAACATGTTCAAAATAGCAGTGGTAGCCATAGGAGGAAATGCTCTTTCTGATGGGAACACTCCTGCTGAAGAGCAATTAAAGAGAGCCTATCAAGCAGCCAAACTTATAGAAATCCTTTATAATGAAGGGTTTAAGGTAGTGGTTGTTCACGGAAATGGACCTCAAGTTGGGATGGCATACTTAAGACAATTGGCAGGATTGAAAGAAAATATCCATCCTCTTAATTTAGCCTTATGTGATGCTCTAACCCAAGCTGAAATAGGAACAATGCTTGAGCTTGCAATAATAAACACTATAAATAAAAAAAACCCTGACTTCGAAGTCCTGACAATAGTTAGCCAGGTGGAAGTCCTTGAGGATGATCCTGGATTTAAGCACCCTTCAAAACCTGTGGGACCATTTTATACAAAAGAAGAGTTAAATGAGATAAAAGAAAGATTTCCTGATTGGATAATGAAAGAGGATTCAGGAAGAGGATACAGAAGAGTTGTACCTTCCCCAAAACCAATTAAGGTTTTCGCTTCTCATATAATCAAGGATGCTTTTAAAAAGGCGGATGTGATAATAGCCGGAGGCGGTGGTGGAATTCCAGTGGTAAGAAAAGAGGATAATACTTTTGAGTTGGTAGATGCTGTTATTGACAAGGATAGAACAGCTTCCCTAATAGCAAAAGACATAGGAGCCACTCACTTTTTCCTTTTGACAGGTGTTCCCCATGTATTAATTAACTTTGGAAAAGAGAATGAAGAAATAATATACAAAATGAGTGTAGCCCAGGCTAAAAAATACCTTGAAGAAGGTCAATTCCCTGAAGGTTCAATGGGCCCAAAAATTGAGGCTTCAATAGATTTTGTGGAGTATACTTCCAATGAAGCAATTATTACAAATGCTCAAAATATTCTTAAAGCCCTCAAAGGGGAAGAGGGTACACGCATTTTTAAATAAACCAAAGAATGAAAGAGATCGGCACAGTTGAGTTTAAAGAAATTTTAAAGAATGGGATAGAGCACCTTATCTCAGATAAGCAAACCTTAAATGATATTAATGTATATCCCGTACCCGATGGAGATACGGGAGACAATTTAGTAAATACATTTCTCCCTGTTTTAAATATAATAGATTCAATAAACGAAGAGAATATAGATAGTTTCACAGCTGAAGTTTCTTCTCACCTCTTAATCTCCGCAAAGGGAAATTCCGGCGTAATTTTCTCGCAATTTTTTTTCAGCTTTGCAAAGGCGATAAAAGGTAAAAAAACACTTAATCCGAAAGAATTTGCGGAAGCAATGGACATTGCAGTAAAAGAGCTTTACCAATCTCTAAGTAATCCAAAGGAAGGTACTATTCTAACAGTTATCAGAGAAACCGCAGAAGCATTTAAAAAAGAAGCTGAAGAAGAGGAGCTTTTTGGTTCTATTTTTGAAAATGTAGTTGAAAAAGCAAAGGAAATTGTTGAAAAGACAAAAGACATGTTACCCTCCTTAAAAAAAGCCAATGTAGTTGACTCCGGAGGGTTGGGCTTTTTTCTATTTTTAAAGGGAATGGCAAATTCTTTAAAAAAGGGAAAGGAAAGATTAGTTACAATCTCTAAAAAATATTTAAACATTATAAAAACAAAGGTTGCAAAAGAGCCTACCTATGCTTACTGCTGTCAATGGACAGTCAAACCACAGGAAAAAAATAAGGATTTTTTCAAAGACTTAATTAAAGACCATGGAGATTCAATTGTAATTTCTGGAGGAGAAGATTTTTTAAATATTCATATCCATACGGATAATCCTGAAAAAATTGAAGAGATTATAACACCTTATGTAAAAGAGATTATCTCAAGAAAAATTGATAATTTAAAAAAACAGGTAAAAAGCTTTAAAAAAAAGGAGATTGGAATTGTTATAGACTCTTCCGTTGATATACCGGAAAGTTTATTGATTGAAGAAGGAATAGAGAGAGTTCCCGTTCAAATTGCCATAGAGGGTCAATTTTACAAAGATTACATTGACATAAACAAGGAAGAAATTATCGAGAAAATTTACAAGAACAAAAATCTTGAACTTAAAACATCACAACCGGCAATAGGGGATTTTAAAAAAGCCTATGAAAAAGCCCTTGAAAAAGCAAAAAAAATCCTTGTTATCACATTAACATCAGGACATAGCGGTACATATAAGACCGCTGAAATGGCTAAATCTCTCGTTGAAGGTGGGGAAGAGAAAATCATAGTATTTGATACTAAAAATCTATCGGGAGGAGCAGCTCTCTTTGTTTACAAAGCTCTTGAATTAATAAAAAAGGGAGAAAAAATCGAAAAAATCGTCGAAATTCTTACTAAAAAAAGAGATAATATAATTTCTTTTATCTATTTGAAAAATTTGGATTATCTTGTGAAAGGAGGAAGAGCGCCCAAAATTGCTGGAATTCTTGCAAAAATACTAAAACTTCATCCGATTCTCTTTGTAAACAAAGAAGGAAAACTTGAAAAGAGCTTTTTTATTTTCGGCAAAAAATCACCGGAAAAAAAAGTTTTTAAAAGATTTTTAAACAAGATTGATCACCAAAAAAAATATCTCATTGAAATCAATTATGGAATAAATAAAGAAACTGCCAATATTTTCAAAAAACTCATCGAAGACGCCAATTTAAAAATTTCCCAACTTTATTCAGAGCAGGCTACCGCAACATTATGTGTCCATGCAGGACCTTATGCTTTTGGAATTTTTGCAATGGAAGATAATTAAAATTTCAGTTTTTTATAAAAATTTTCCAACTTGAAGATATCACCGGTTTATCTTACAATAAAAAATAAGGAAAAAAAATGGAAGGGTTTACAAAAAAAATATTTCAAAGAGGGGATAATGAAAATTAATTTTAAGAGCAGAAAAGACAAGTGTAAAGAAAAAGTTAAACTTCTAGAAAAAGAAAATGAAAAATTAAAAGGAATTATTCAAGAACTTTCAATTTTAAATGATATAGCAGTTGCAATAAGTTCCACCCTTTCCCTTGAAAAAATAATAAACCTAATAGTTGACAAATGCATTAAACATTTTGAAGTTGAACAGGGAGCAATTATGCTTGTTGAAGAAAAAGCTAAAATGGATCAACCTGCTTTATACACAATGGTACGAAGAATTGATCAAACAAATTATATAATGCCCTTCAGATTGAACGAACAATTGATAGGATGGATGCTTAAAAATACAAAACCTTTGATAATAAATGATTTTTCCACAAATCAATACTTTCAAAATACGGATTCTTCAAGATTTGTTATTCATTCCCTTTTAGCCGTTCCATTAGTAACTAAAAACAAGATGATAGGTGTGCTTGCCCTTTTCAATAAAAAAAATAAGAAAGGGTTTACGGACGGAGATCAGAGGCTTTTGTCAATAATCGCCACAGAGTCAACACAGGTAATAGAAAATGCAAGACTTTACAAACAAGAGCAGGAGTTTAAAAGAATAAAGGAAGAGCTTAGAATGGCTTTTAAAATACAGAGAGACCTTCTCCCGAAAGAACTACCTAAAATAAAAAATTATGAAATATCAGCTATTAATATCCCCGCAAGATCAGTAAGCGGAGATTACTATGATTTTGAAAAAGATAATAATCTTGTGCATTTTTGTCTCGGTGATGTTTCCGGGAAAGGAATGCCGGCAGCACTTTTAGCTGCAAATTTACAAGCCACTTTAAGAGGACAGGTCTTGCTCAATCCTTCTATCACAGATACTTTAAAAAACACAAACTATATCCTCTACAATAATACAAGTCCTGAAAAATTCGCCACACTTTTCTACGGAGTTTTAGATTCTATAAAAAATGAATTAAAATATAGCAATGCAGGTCATAATCCACCTTTCTTTGTTCAAACGAATAAGAAAAAAATAAAACGACTTGAAAAGGGGGGAATGATATTAGGGATAATGGAAGATTCAGAGTATGAGGAAGATACAGTTTTCTTTGAAAAGGGAGATATAGTTCTAATCTACTCAGATGGAATCTCAGAGGCAATGAATGAAAAAGAGGAGGAATTTGGAGAAGAAAATATTGAGAGATTCATCTCAAAAGTTACCGATAAATCTGCAAAAGAGATAGCAGAAACTCTTTTAGAAGAAGTCAAAAAATTTGTCGGAAAAACTCCCCAATCCGATGATATGACAATAATAGCGATAAAAAGAATTAACTAAATTTCCTACATTTCCAAAAGAGTTAAATAAAGTATTTGAGCAAGATCCTCCATAATCTCAGGAGTAATATACTCAGGTTTATCACTGCTCTTGTGGTAATTATCAAAACCCAAAGGTATTCCATAAGTGGAAAATGAGAGAGTTGGAATACCCGCCCACATAAAATGAGCAGCATCAAGACGTGGTCTTGCTATATTATTAAAAAAGTTTGCATTTATCACCCTATGCACATACTTATCATTAGCATTTTTAATTTTTTTAAAAAGCTCCGGATAATTTTTTCCTGCTATTGCAAAAATTTTGTTTCCTCTCCCGACTCCATCAGAATTAAAACAGGCAACTATCTTTTTACCTTTCAAAGCATCAGGAGGACTTTTAACAAAATATTCAGAACCCTTGACACCCTGCTCTTCTGCACCAAAAAGAGCAAAAACCACTGTTCTCCTGGGTTTAATCGGAGACTTTGACAGAGCTTCTGCAACCCCTAAAACAACCGCATCTCCCGAAGCATTGTCATTTGCCCCGGGTACAAGATAAGGGTCCATCCCTACGTGATCAAGATGGGCACTTACGACAACTACTTCATTCTTTAATACAGGATCTGTTCCCTCAATCATACCCAATACATTATAAGCAACTCCCTCAGGATGATGCTCTGTCCTGTTTTTTATCGTCATAATTTTTCCGGTGCTGAAACTGAATGTTTTTTTTCTCTTTTTTATTCTCTCTACAACCTCTTTATGCTTATACTTCAAACCTTTAAAAAGGTCTTCCACTATACTCTTATTAATATAAGTAAGAATAAAATCTTTAATAAACACACAATTAGGATTCGTAATATGGTAAATATAAAGCATGCCGGCAGCTCCATGAGCCTTTGCATTTTTTACTTTATACTGATGGAATGAGTATGGCCTCCATTTTTTAAACTCTTCTTCGTTTTTAGTGGAGACAGGAACCTCCCTTTCCATCATAACTATCTTTCCTTTGACATTTACACCCTTGTAATCATCATATCCCAATTCCGGAGCTGTAATACCATATCCCACATATATAACTTCAGCCGTGACCTCACCGGTATCAGAAGTGGAACCGGGGATAAAATCCTTTTCAAGAATATAATGCTTCAAAATTTCATCCCCCCTTTTTAGCGGAATATGTAAGTAAGCTTCATCACCATCAAGAATCAGGGTATAAGGATTTTTAAAAGCTTGAAGATAGCTGCCCTTATTACCAGCCGGTTGAAGACCCCATCTTTTAAAATTTGAAATCACCCATTCTGCTGCCATATTAAAACCTTCAGTACCTGTTAATCTTCCTTTATACTTTTCACTCGCAAGTTCCTTCACATAACCAAAAAGAGTATGACTTGATATTGAGTGCATTGTCTCCAGAATTTGCTCTTCTTCTGACTGGCTTTGAGCTTCAACCCTGACAGAAAACATATAAGTAAAAATAAAAGAAAAAATTACAACAAAAATAAAGCCTTTTAAAATTTTTCTCATATCACACCTCTTTATTAATTAACCTTTTTTAATTTTATCTTTCCAATCACTTTAATGTCAAGAAAAAGTTGCCCCTTTTTCAAAACTTTGCTAAAATTTTGAAGAGGGAAGTTTTTTGTGATTGAAAAGAGAGTTGGTCACTATCTTTTAATCGAAAAGATAGGTGAAGGAGGGATGGGAGTTGTCTATAAAGCTAAAGATGAAAAGTTAGACAGAATTGTTGCAATAAAATTTCTACCTCCAGAATTTTCAAAAGATAAAGAAATTAAAGCAAGGTTCCTCAGGGAAGCAAAAGCCTTATCTATACTGGATCATCCAAATATTTGTGTTGTCCATGGGATAGATGAAACAGAGGATAAACGAGTTTATATGATCATGAATTATTATGAAGGAAAAACACTTAAAGAAAAAATTGAAAAAAAAGAAATAAAAACTAAAGAAGCAATAAATATATTCAAACAAATTGCCAAGGGGCTCTTAGCAGCCCATAAAAAGGGAATTGTCCATAGAGATATTAAACCTGCAAACATTATGATTTCTGAAGAAGGCTTAATCAAGATTCTTGATTTCGGGCTTGCCAAATTCTTAGGAGAAAGCAAACTAACAAAAGAAAGAAGTATAATGGGTACTGTTCACTACATGTCCCCGGAACAGATAAAGGGAGAGAAAATTGATTATAGAACTGATATTTGGTCCCTTGGAGTGTTGATGTATGAAATTATAACAGGCACTCCACCATTTAAAGGAGAATACGAGCAAGCAGTCATATACTCTATTCTAAATGAAAACCCCAAGAAAATAACAGCTATTAATAAAAAAGTTCCTGCAGAATTGGAAAAAATCATAATGAAATGTTTGGAAAAAGACCCTGAAAAAAGATATAAAGATATTAAAGCACTCTTAAAAGATTTGAATAATCTAAGCAAAATTAAAAAGAAAAGAGAAAAAAGGCCCTATCATACCCCTATCTTAATGTTAACAATACTTTTTCTCTTTATTTTTGGTATCTTAAGAATAATAGAAAAAAACAAAATCAAAGTAAACTCGAGCCACAACTCTTCCAACTCCATAGCAGTTCTACCATTTGAAGACAAAAGCCCCTTAAAAAATCAAAGCTTTTTTTGTGATGGTATGACAGAAGATATAATAATAAGACTTTCAAAAATAAAAAAACTCAAGGTAATTAATATTCTCTCTGTCCTTAGATATAAGAATGTCCAGAAAGATATAAAAAGAATAGGGAAAGAGCTGGGAGTTGAAAACATCCTGTTGGGCAGTATCAGAAAGGTGGGGACAAAGGTAAAGATAAGCGTACAATTGATAAAAGTTTCCAATAAATTCAGTCTCTGGGGAGATTCTTTCACATTTGAACTAAAAGATGTCTTTAAAGTTCAGGATAAAGTTGCAGAAAAGATTGCAAAAGCACTAAAGTACAGCATTCTTATAAAAAAAAGAGAATTTAATGAACCTAAAAATCTGGAAATTTATGAATATACTTTAAAAACAAGAAGTTTAATTAACAAGTACCTGCTATCAAGAAATGAAGAAGATTTTAAACACTCTTTAAAAATGCTAAAGAGAATGGAAGAAATAGAGCCAACTAATCCTAAAACATATATGTGGTACGCGTGGTGTTATCAAAATCACTATGAAATAAGTTTAGATAAAAATGATCTTAAACAGGTTATCTCAAATATTAAAAAAGCATATAAAATTAATCCCCATATAGCAGAAACTCTCGTGGGAATGGGGTGGCTCTATTTATTGAAAAAAGATTATGACAGGGCCTTTCTTTTTTTCTCCGAAGCAATAAAAAAAGAGCCTAACATGCCAGAAATTCTTCATACTTTGGGAATTTTTTACCACAGGCTCGGACTTTTCAGAAAATCGATGTTTTTCTCAAAAAAGGCGTATGAAAGAAACCCCTTTTACATTTTCACAGCTCGAATACTTGCCTCTTCATATGAAGCTCTTGGTGAATTGGAGAAAGCAAGAAAAATTTATAAAAAGAGTATTGATTTTTTCCCAAAAAACTATTTTACTCTATTTCCATATTCTCTCTTTCTACTTAAAACCAATGAAATTGAAAAATCCAGAGCTGTTTTTTTTAAAATCCCAGAAAATCAGAAAAGAGCGAAAGAAATTTCTCAATATAAAGCTATTTTGTATGCCCTTAAAGGGGAAAAGAAGCTGGCCTTAACTTTCAATCGTTCACCCGAAGTTTACTCAATTCTGGGAATGAAAAAAGAGGCAATAAAGGAATTAAAAAAAATGGCTGGAAAAGACCGGAAATATTCCTATCTTCTCCTAATAAACAACCCTTTTCTTAATAATTTAAGAAGCGACCCGGAATTCATTTCAATATTAAATACACAAAGAAAAAAGTTTGAAAAATTGTTAAAGAAATACGGAAGTTTATCTGTACCGATTTAAACAATAAATGAGCCTTGAAATTACATACCTTTTGTGGTAAATTTTTAATATACTAATATTGGAGGTTAGAATGAAGATTAAAGAGAGAGAAAAAGGGAATGTTGTAATCTTAGATGTTTCAGGAAAAATCGTACTTGGAGAGGACATCAACAGCTTAAAAGAAAAAATTGATGAACTTTTAAAAGCAGGTAAAAAAAATATTCTTTTAAACCTTGCGGACGTTCCTTATGTTGATAGTACAGGTCTTGGTGAAATAATAAGAGCTTATGTAAGCACAACAAAAAATGGCGGCAAATTAAAACTTTTAAAAATTTCAGAAAAGATTAAAGATCTTTTAGTAATCTCAAAATTAATAACAACATTTGAAAAAAATATTTTTGAAGACGAAGAGGAAGCTGTAAATTCATTCTAATCCAACTTGGAAGATAAAAAAGGGTTTAACCTTCACTTAATTATTATCTTCCTTATTTCCCTACTTTTTTTTTCATATGCGTTTATAGTAGATATAAGAGTAAGGCAAAGGGGAGGTTTTTTCAGTGATGAAGCCTCTTATTTCTCAATAACCCAAAGTATTGCATATGATTTTGACTTAAAATACACAAAAAAAGATATTTACAGGATTAAGAGAGATTTTGGAACACCTCAGGGAATTTTTTTAAAAAAGGGAAAAGACGGAACTTTATATTTTTCAAAGTCTTTTATCTATCCTCTTTTTGTAGCACCTTTTTACAAAATTTTCAAAACAAATGGTTTTTTTATATTTCATGCAATTCTCTTAAGCCTGATTCTATTCCTGGGTTTTAAGCTTGCAAAAAAATACTTTGAGAAAAATCTTGCTCTTATCTATACGCTTCTTTTTACTTTTGGAAGTATCGCCTGGATATACTTTTTTTGGATGACTGCTGATTTTTTTAACTTTGCAATTGTGTTTCTCTCTTATTTAATTTTCTTTATTTACAAAGATTCACCTAAAATAAGTCCTCTTCTTCTTTCTGCCTTCCTTCTCGGAATTGCCACTTTTTCCAAACCACCAAATATTGTTCTCACTCTTCCTCTTCTTTTTATTTTAGTTTTTAAAAAGAAGAATTTAAAAAAATTCTTATTATTTTCTCTTTCTTACATCCTCCCGGCAATTCTTTTATTCGGATTTTTATACCTGATGACAGGAGACTGGAATTTCATGGGCGGGGAAAGAAAGTCCTTTTACTATAAATTCCCCTATGAACAAAAAGATTACACTTTTGAAAATCTCGGCATAAAAATGACAGCTTCCAATTATTGGGAAAGATATTATATAACTCCCAAAATTTTCTTCTTAAATCTCATATACTTTTTTATAGGAAGATATACAGGAGCTTTTATATATCTTTTCCCCGGAATATTCTTTATGCTTCTCTTTCTATGGAGGAAAGAGCGGAGTAATAATATAGAAGGAATTATTATATTAATCACATTTTTCATAGAAATTTTAATTTATACCGGACTTGCCCCGGACAATTATTTCGGTGGGGCAGGTTCCTTAGGCAACAGATATGCACTGAATTTTTACCCCATACTTTTCTTTTTATTTCCAAGAAACCTTGACTTAAAAAAGGCTTTTTCAGGTTTTGTCCTACCATTCCTGTTTTTGGCTCCTGCATTTTTTGATCCGATTTTCTATTCCGGCTACACGGGAGAATTAAGCAAGATTGGAATTTTAAAAAACTTCCCCCCCGAAATCACACAAATTTTGTCAATTCCAACAAATATAAACCCTCATGCATATAGAAAAAGATTACAAAATTCTAACATTTTTATTCTCAATAACAACTTTAATGCAATAAAAGAGGATAGGGGAATATGGATTTATGAAGAGGGAAAAATTGAGTTTGTACTTGAAACTTTTAAAAAGTGTAAAATTTTAAAACTTGAACTTCTCAATATTCCTGCTAAAAAAGAACACATTATAAAAATCAAAATAGGAGGAATAAAAAGAAAGATAAAACTTAAACCATCAGAAAGAAAGGACATTTTTCTTTTCAACATAAAACCAACCTTAAGGATAAAAAAACGATTTTATTATTATGGATATATTAAAACAGCACTCTCCACAATACCTTTTTACACAACAAAAGAAAATAGAGACAGAAGAAGGGTATCTCTTTACTTTAAACCAATATTTGAAAAATGTGTGGAATAGCCGGTTTTCTATATAGTAATCAGGAAGTAAAAGCTGAAGAAAAATTACTTCACGAAATGTTAAATCTCATAATTCACAGAGGCCCAGATGAAGAAGGTATGTTCGTAAAAGATAATGTAGCCATTGGAATGAGAAGATTAAATATAATTGACCTCAACACAGGAAGTCAACCGATTTTTTCAAAAGATAAAAAGAAAGTTATAGTTTATAATGGAGAATTCTACCCGTTTAAAAAATACAGAAAAGAACTTGAAAACAAATATGAATTTTATACTAAAACTGATACTGAGGTAATACTACATCTTTACGAAGAATACGGAGAAGAATTTGTAAAAAAACTGGCTGGAATGTATGCAATTTCAATCTGGGATGAAAAAGAAAAAAAATTATTATTAGTAAGAGACAGGGTCGGAATAAAACCTCTTTACTACACCCTAACTTCAAAAGGAACACTCGTTTTCGGTTCAGAGCCAAAAACCATCTTACTCCATCCCGAAGTAAAAAGAAAGGTTGATCCCTTAGGTTTGGAGCTTTTTCTCTCATTGGAGTATATCCCGGCTCCCCTTTCAATCTTTAAAAACATAAAAAAATTACTTCCCGGTCATTATCTTGTTTACAAAAATGGAAAAATAGAGATAAAGGAATACTGGCATATAAAAAATGAAACCCTTTTAACATCAGAGAAAGAGTACATTGACGGGATAGATTCCCTTCTGGAAAAATCCGTAGAGGAAAGATTGGTAAGCGATGTTCCACTTGGGGCTTTTCTATCAGGGGGAGTTGACTCATCCTCTGTTGTCGGAAAGATGAGACAAATAGGGGTTGATCCTCTTTTGACATTCTCAATAGGATTTGAAGAAAAATCCTATAATGAGCTTCCCTTTTCAAAACAGGTGGCAGAACTTTTCAAAACAGATCACTACATAGAAAAGGTCTCGCCCGATACAATCTCTCTTATAAAAAAGCTAATCTTTCATCTTGATGATCCCATAGGAGACTTTTCAATTTTTCCAACCTTTCTTGTATCACAAATTGCAAAAAAGAGAGTAACAGTCTCACTATCCGGAGACGGAGGGGATGAACTTTTTGCAGGCTATGAACACTATATTGCACAAAAGCTATCAAATTATGTTAGCAAAGTTCCTCTTTCAAAACAATCATTAAACCTTTTTGCTTCCCTTTTCCCACCGTCCAAAAAGAAAAAAGGATTTGTCAACAGAATAAAAAGATACAGCAGAGGGCTAAATATGGAAAGCTCTTTAAGGCACTTTCGCTGGATGCTGTTCCTCTCCCTTGAAGAAAAACGAGAGCTCTTTTCAGAATCCTTAATTAAAGAGATAGATCTCAGCAAAGAAATCAACGAAAGGGAACCACTTAAAACAATTTTCGAAAAAGCAAAGGAGTTTGATTCAATAAACGGAGAACTTTACATTGATTTTAAAACATATCTTGTGGATAATATATTGGTAAAAGTTGACAGGATGAGCATGGCAACATCTCTTGAAGCAAGGGTTCCTATTCTTGACCACAATCTTGTTGAATTTGCCTTTAAAATTCCCGGAAAATACAAGCTCAAAGGATTTACAACAAAATACATTTTTAAGAAAAATGCCGAAAGAATGCTTCCTAAAAATATAGTCCACAGAGAAAAACAGGGGTTTTCAATTCCAATAAAAAACTGGCTTAGAAAAGAATTAAAATCCCTTTTACTCAACACATTATCAGAAGATCGCATAGAAAAAGCTGGATTTTTTAAATACAGAGCAATAAAAAAATACATTGAAGAACACATAGAAGGTAAAGAAAATCACAGCCATGTTTTATGGTCTCTTCTCCTATTTCATCTGTGGTACAATTATTTTATCTTAGAGGAAAAATGGACAGAAGAGAATTTTTAAGATTCTTATCCATTTTACCCTTTCTTTCGTCAATTAAAAACAATCTTTTAAGGAGGATCAATTTGAAAGAAGAGTATCTGAAAATTTTTGAAATAAGTGAAAATAATATAAAAAAAATCCTCCAAACCGCTTTGAAAAATGGTGGGAATTTTTCCGAGCTTTATCTTGAATACTCTTTGTCATCTTACCTTAAACTTGAAGAGGGGCAATTGAAAGAGCCTTCTATTTCCATAAAAAAAGGAGCAGGAGTAAGGGTTATAGAGGGAGAAAAAGTCGGGTACTCCTACACAGAATCCTTAGAAAAAAATGATCTTGAAAAAATAGCATTAATCTCCTCTTCTATTGCAAAAAACAGGGTTTCACTACAAAGATTCCACTTTAAAGAAAAACCATTCAAAAGATATTATCCGGAAGATGTAATTTCAGGAATTTCTCCTGAGGAAAAGATAAGTTTGCTTGAAAGAGGTTATAATAAAGTATTTGGTAGAAAACATGTCAAAAGAGTGTCCATCACTTATTCTGATTCAGTAAAATTAAAAATAATTGCAAATTCCCAAGGCCTTTTTATTTCAGATTATCAGCCCCTTATACGATACAATGTTGAAATCATAGCGGAAAAAGGAGGAGAAAGAACAAGAGGGTATGAAGGAGGGGGAGGAAGAAGAGGACTTGATTATTTTAAGGAGGTCAAACCTGAGCAAATTGCAGAAGAAGCTTTAAGACAGGCTCTCTTACAGCTTGATGCATATGAAAGTCCGGCAGGAGAGTTTGAAGTTGTGCTTGCTTCAGGGGATTCCGGAGTGCTTCTCCATGAATCAATAGGACACCCTCTTGAAGGAGACTTTAATAGAAAAAAGACATCCGCCTTTACAAACAGAGTGGGAGAAAGGGTGGCCTGCCCGGAATGCACTATAATAGACTCCGGTATAATACCCAATTCAAGAGGAAGTATTAATATTGATGATGAAGGAAACTTATCAAAAGAAAATATTTTAATAGAAAATGGAATTTTAAAGGGTTACATACATGATAGAATAAGCAGTGATTTTTTCAAAGTTTCCCCGACCGGAAACGGGAGAAGGGACTCTTACAAATACCCTCCTATTCCGAGAATGACAAATACTTATATGGCAAATGGCAAATATTCTCCTGAAGAAATCATAAAAAGCGTGAAAAAAGGAGTGTATGTTAAAAGCTATAGCGGAGGAGAGGTTGACATAAGCTCCGGAGATTTTGTTTTCAAAGCTACTGAAGCTTACCTGATTGAAAATGGGAAAATAACAAAACCGCTCAAAGATGTAACGCTAATAGGAAATGGCCCTGATATTCTTACAAAAATAGTAATGGTGGGAAATGATTTAAAATTAAGCGATGGGAAATGGACATGCGGGAAAGACGGACAATCGGTACCCGTGGGAGTCGGTCTTCCTACAATCAAGATAAAAAAGCTTACAGTCGGAGGCACTTCCATTTAGACAAAAAACTATTTTAAACTTGTATTCTTTACTTTTTTTTATTATTATTTAAAATTAAAAAAAGGAGAAAAAAAATGGGAGACAGCACCTTTTACTTGGGTAAAAAATTTTCTCTCTCTACGAAAAAAATAGAGGAGAAAAAATTTCTTTATGAAACCGAAGATCTGACCACCCATGCAGTGGTTTTCGGAATGACAGGAAGCGGTAAAACAGGCCTGTGCATAACAATGCTTGAAGAGGCAATTGAAGAAGAAATTCCAATAATAGTAATTGACCCAAAAGGAGATGTAAGCAATCTTGCACTTATGTTCCCTGAAATGAAAAGTGAAGATTTCAAAAAGTGGGTTTCCCCTGTTGAAGCTCGAAAAGAGGGAATGACAATAGACGAATATGCAGAAAAAATAGCAAATATGTGGAAAAATGGCCTTTCCGATTGGGGGATAGAAAAAGAAAAAATAGTTGAAATTAAAAATAAAGCAAATATAAGAATTTTTACTCCGGGCTCTTCCGCAGGACTTCCGATAAGTATATTGGAAGGATTTAAAAAGCCTGAGGAAAGCTTTGAAGATGATGAGGAAGCTTTGGTGGAAAAGATAAGAAATTCTGTTTCAGCCCTTCTTTCACTTTTGGATATTGAAAGTGACCCCTTGAAGAGCAAACCTCACATTCTTATCTCCAATATAATAGAATTTTACTGGAGAAAAGGGCAGAGTATATCAATAGAAGAGCTCATTTTAAACATTCAGAAACCTCCCATAAAAAAATTGGGCGTCTTTGACATTAATCAAATAATAGATGAAAGGGAAAGAGTTGAACTTGCTTTTAAAATCAATAATATAGTAGCATCCCCCTCCTTCAGATTCTGGACATCCGGAATGCCTCTGTCAGCGGAAAACCTTTACTCCAAGAAGGGAAGCAAGGTACCTGTAAACATATTTTACATTGCCCATCTTTCTGAAAATGAAAGAATGTTTTTTGTAAGTCTTTTGTTAAACGAAATTCTATTCTGGATAAGAAAACAAAAGGGCACATCAGATTTAAAATATATATTTTATATGGATGAAATATTCGGTTATCTTCCACCCTATCCTTTAAATCCCCCCTCAAAGACACCCCTTCTTTTACTATTAAAACAGGCAAGAGCCTTCGGATTGGGAGTGGTTTTGGTTACTCAAAACCCAAAAGACATAGATTACAAAGGTTTGACAAATGCAGGAAGCTGGTTCATCGGAAGACTTCAGGCAGAAGGTGATAAAGAGAGGGTTGCCGAAGGATTGGAAGGACTTTCTGGAAAAGACGGAGAGGTAGTTGATGGTAAAGAGGCAAAAGAATATATGTCTTCCTTAAAGAAAAGGGTTTTTATGATAAAGAATGTCCACAAACCGGGAATAGAATTTTTCCATACCCGCTGGGCAATATCTTACCTTACAGGTCCACTTACCCGGGAACAGATTAAGGAATTAAAAGGAGAAAATCCACCGGTAGAAATATCATCTGCTACTCAAAAGGAGCTCAGTCAAGAAACCACCACAAAAAAAACAAGAGATGATCTTCTCCCCTACCTTCCAACAACAGAGATTCAAATCAAAAATTTATTTGAATCCGACCCGAACTCAAAAGATAAATACTATGCACCCTATTTTTACATAGAAAGTGAGATTATTTATGATGAAAGTAAATATTCTTTGAATATAAGAGAAGAATATACTGTTGAACTTCCGGCTTTTGACGGAGAAGATGAAATAAAACTTATAAAAGAAAAGAGAGAATACTCATCCGAACCGGACGAAGATGTATTGGGATACAAACCTTTTTCCAACAGAATTAATTATTCCACTATTACAAAAATTAAAAAACAGGTGAAAAATTACATTTTTTCCACTCAAAGTTTAAACCTCTTTGTCAACAAAGAGCTGAACTTAATTTCAAAGGTAGGGGAAAGTGAGGATGATTTCAAATTCAGATGCAGAGAGATCGTTGAAAAGAAAATTGATAAGGAAGTTGAGAAGATAAAAGACACCTATGAAAGAAAAATAGAAAGGATAAAAGACAGAATAGAAAGAGAAAGAGTTAAGCTTGAAAAACTAAAAGGTGAATACAATAGCAAAAAGGTGGAAGAATATATCTCCATAGGAGAAACAGTATTAGGCCTACTTCTCGGAAGCAAGTCAAGAAGGGTCCTTTCAACCGCCGCAAGAAAAAGAAGAATGACTTCAACAACAAAGGGAAGGATAAAAGAGGGAGAGATGAAAATCTCTCAGTATGAAGAAGAGCTGGAATCCTTCAAGGAAGAGTTGGAAGATAAAATTGCGGATCTTGAAGACAGATACTATGAGATGGCAGATAATATAGAAAACTTTGAAGTGAGACTTGAAAAGGATGACATAATCATTTCGGAAGTTTCAATCCTCTGGAAACTCAAATCTTAATCATTTTCAGTAATATTTATTATCTTAAGAAAGAGTGATAAAATATAATATTAATTAAAGGAGAAAGAGATGAAAGTTTTGGTAATCGGAGGAGGAGGAAGAGAGCATAGTCTGGCATGGAAATTATCTCAAAGTCCTCAGATAAAAGATCTCTATGTAATTCCCGGAAACGGGGGAACTGCTGAAATAGCAGAAAATGTGGATATATCTTTAAATGAAATTGTAAAATTAGCAGATTTTGCAAAGGAAAAAAAGATAGATTATACAGTTGTCGGACCTGAAGCTCCGCTGGTAAGCGGAATCGTGGATGAATTTGAAAAGAGAGGGCTTAATATCTTCGGGCCTTCCCAAAATGCTTCCATAATAGAGGGAAGCAAAGTATATGCAAAAAGATTTATGAAAAAGTATGAAATCCCCACGGCAGAATTCAAAGTGGCGAATACTCCCGAAGAGGCAAAAGAGCTTATCAAAAAAGAGGTGTTTAAATTCCCATATGTTATCAAAGCGGATGGTTTGGCAGCAGGAAAGGGAAGTATAATAGTAAAAAATAAAAAAGAAGCTGAAACTGCCATAGAAGATTTAATGATAAAAAAGAAATTTGGCTCAGCAGGAGATAAAGTTGTTTTTGAAGAATTTCTGGAAGGCAAAGAGACCTCGTACATGGTTTTTTCAGATGGTAAAAGAGCTTTTCCAATTGTAACCTCAAAAGACTACAAAAGACTTGAAAATGAAGATAAAGGACCAAACACAGGAGGAATGGGAGCAATTTCCCCATCCCCTTACATTGATTATGATTTAATAAAGGATATCCATAGAAAAATAGTTATGCCTACAATTTATGGAATGGCTCAGGAATCAAGAATGTTCAAGGGAGTCCTTTATCCCGGTCTTATGCTTACAAAGGAGGGACCCAAGGTTCTTGAATACAATTGCCGTTTCGGAGATCCTGAAACACAGGCAATAATGTTAAGACTGAAAACAGATCTTCTGGAAATCATTGATGGAATACAACACAATACTTTAAAGGATATGACCATCGATTGGTCAATGGAACCTTCTGCATGTGTTGTTCTGGTTTCTGGAGGCTATCCGGGTAAATACGAAAAAGGAAAAGAAATCTTTGGCCTTAAGAGGGCAAAAATGATTGAAGGAGTGCAAATATTTCACGCTGGAACAAAAAAAGTTAATGGGAAAGTTTATACGAATGGAGGAAGAGTTTTAAATATTTGTGCCACGGCACCTTCACTTGATAAAGTAATGGAGAAAATATATTCAGCTATATCCTTCATTTCATTTGAAGGAATGTTTTTCAGAACAGATATAGGAATGGAGAAGAAAGAATGATAGGAATAATTTTAGGGAGTAAATCAGACTTAAGTTATGTAAAATCTTATTTATCTCTTTTTGAAGATTTTTCCGTTAAATTTACTTTCGCAGTAAGCTCTGCACACAGGACACCTCAAAGAACAAAAGAATTGGTAAAAAAGATGGAAGAAAAAGGGGTTAAAGTAATAATAGCAGTAGCAGGTGCGGCAGCTCATCTTCCGGGAGTAATAGCATCCTATACCACTTTGCCCGTAATAGGAGTACCTATCCCATCTTCAGATTTAAAAGGCCTTGATGCACTTTTAGCTATTGTTCAAATGCCGGGAGGGATCCCTGTGGCAACTACTGCAATAGGAAAAGCCGGCGTTAAAAATGCAATTTTGCTTGGCTTTTCTATATTAGCTATAAATGATGAATCGCTCTCAAAAAAATTAAAAGATTTTAGAAATAGTCAAAAAGAAAAAGTAATAAAAGATTCGGAAGAAACAGAAAAAGAAATTTCATCTTATGGAACTTTTTTCAGCCTATAATTTTGGATGCAGGCTAAATCAGGCTGAGCTTTCCTCCTGGATCAGAGATTTCGAAAAAAGAGGAATATTTTTTTCAAAAGAGATAAAAAAGGCTAAGTTTATCCTAATACACAGTTGCACTCTTACAAAGAGAGCTGATGCGGAAATCAGGCGCTTTTACAGACACTTAAAAAAAGAATATCCGGATAAAAAATTTGTAATTGCCGGATGTATGAGTAATTCTTTGAGAGATTATTTTTATAAATCAAATGTTGACTTAATTCTCGATAATAAAGAAAAAAAAGAGCTTGTAAAAAGAGTAATTTCACACTTTGACTTAAAAACTGAAAAATCCAATCCACAAAAGAAGTATCTATCAAGAGGATTTTTAAAAATTGCGGATGGGTGTAATTATGGATGTACTTATTGCATAATTCCTTATGTCAGAGGGAAAGCCACAAGCATAGAGGAGCAGACAATAGAAAATAATTTAAAAGAACTTTTGAATTACGGATACAGAGAAATAGTAATTACTGGAGTAAATATAGCATATTATAAAAGAGAACTGGGAGAGAAGGGAGCCTTTTTAAAACTTTTGAAAAAACTAGTAAATATCCCTGAAGATTTTTACCTTAGATTAACATCACTTGATCCACGATTAATGAATAGAGAACTACTAGATTTTTTGATAAAAGAGGAAAAGATAGCAGCCCATTTTCACATCTCAATCCAAAATGGAAGTGAAAAAGTTTTAAAAAAGATGGGAAGATGGATGCCAATTAAAAAATACCTTGAAATTTTAGATAAGCTTAACAAAAAAGAAAATGTACTTTTATCAGCTGATTATATCGTCGGATTTGCAGGAGAAGATGATATGGAATTTGAAAAAGGGAAAAAGTTTTTGGAAGATTCTCCTTTGAACTATCTTCACATTTTCAGGTTCTCCCCCCGTGAAGGAATACCTGCGGCAAAAATGAAGCATCCACCAGAGAGAATCGCAAAGGAAAGATATGATATATTGAAAAATTTTCATGAAAATAGATATTCAACTTTTATAAACTCATTTATAAATAAAAAGCTCAGAGGAATTATCATCAATAAAAACAGAGTTTTAACAGAAAATTATATTGACACATTAATAGAGAAAACAGCTCATTTTAATTCAGGAGATATGGTTAATGTTTTGATTAAAAAAGAAAGTGGACTAAAAGCCGAAGGTATCATTGCTTGAAATAATCATTCTCAACAAGAAGCCACCTTGAAATTTTCTTTGATTTTTGATAGCATCTTAAATGAAAAGTTCTGTTGTTTTTTGTGTTTTTATCCAGTCTAATCATTTTAAATTAATCAAAAATAATAGTGAGGAGGCATAATGTTAGAATTAAGATTACACGGAAGAGGAGGCCAGGGTTCTGTCGTTGCTTCCAAGATCTTAGCAGATGCAGTAATGAAAGGTGGAAAATTCGTTCAAGCCTTTCCTGAATTTGGAGTTGAAAGAAGAGGTGCTCCTGTTTTCGCATTCGTAAGAATAGATGACAAACCCATCCTCCTTAAAAGTAAAATTTACACACCGGATCATGTTATAGTTTTAGACCCCACACTTATAGAATCAATCAATATTACCGAAGGATTAAAAGATAATGGTATAATCCTAATTAATTCAGAACTTCCACCCTCAGAGTTCAAATTCGAAGGAAACTACAGAGTAATGACAGTTGATGCAAAAAGAATTGCCATTAAGTACAGACTTGGTTCAAAAGCATCTCCTATTGTAAACACTGCCATTTTAGGAGCTGTTATCAAGGCCATCCCAGTTGCCACAATGGACAACCTTATAGAAGCTATAAAAGATGGTGTACCTGTAAAAATAGAGGAAAACATAGCAGCTGCAAAGGAAGCATATGAAAGTTTAATTAAAGGAGAATAAAAATGTTTAAACCGGGAAAAAAGATTGAATTCAAATCAGCTAAAGAAATCCCGTTAACTCCCACATCTTTGGGAGATATGACCCATAATTATACGGGATCATGGAGAAACTTAAGGCCTGAAATAGACTATGACAGATGTATTGACTGTATGATATGCTGGAAATTTTGTCCAGAGCCTGCAATTTATATTGAAAATGACAGGCCTAAAATCGATTATTATTTCTGTAAAGGATGCGGAATATGTGTTGAAGAGTGTCCTGTAAAGTGTATAGCATTTGAGGAGGAAGGAAAATGAAAAAAGTATTAATGGGGAATCATGCAATTTCTTACGGTGCTACTTTATCAAGAGTTCAGGTAATTGCCGCATATCCTATTACACCCCAAACACAGGTTGTTGAGCTCCTGTCTGAAATAGTTGCAAATGGAGAGCTTGAGGCAGAGTTTATCAAGGTAGAATCAGAGCATTCGGCAATGGCAGCCTGTATAGGAGCTTCAGCCGCAGGAGCAAGAGCTTTCACAGCAACATCTTCCCAGGGACTCCTTTTAATGCATGAAGTTCTGCATTGGGCTTCAAGAGCAAGGCTTCCGATTGTAATGGCTAATATTAATAGAGCAATATCTCCGGGGTGGACAATTTGGACAGATCAAAATGATTCTCTCTCTCAAAGAGATACTGGCTGGATTCAGATATATGCTGCTGATAACCAGGAAGTTCTTGATAGTATTATAATAGGATATAAAGTGGCTGAAAAAGTATCTTTACCTTTAATGGTCGTCCTTGATGCATTTGTTCTTTCCCACACTTATGAACCGGTTGATATCCCTGATCAGGACAAAGTGGATAAATTTCTTCCACCTTACAATCCGAAAATCAAACTGGACCCTGAAGATCCCCATGCTTTCGGTGGATTGACAGCTCCAAATATATACATGGAATTTCAATATAACCACCAATTGGCAATGATGGAAGCAAAAAAAGTAATAAATGAGGCTGGAAAAGAGTATGGAGAAATCACAGGAAGATATTATCAAAACTTATCTCCCTATAAAGTTGACGATGCGGAATATATTCTGATTACTTCAGGAACTGTAGCCAAAACCACAAATATAGTAGTTGATAAATTAAGAGAAAGCGGAGTTAAAATTGGAAATCTAAGAATCAGAACTTTCAGACCATTTCCTTCGGAAGAAATATATGAAATACTAAAAGATAAGAAAAAAATATTTGTAATTGATAGAAACCTTTCTTTTGGTAATACAGGAATCTTTTTTCAGGAAGTTAAAGCATCTTTATACAACACTGATATAAAAGTACCTATATTCGGTTTTGTTACAGGACTTGGAGGAAGAGATGTTACGCCCGAATTAATTGAAGAAATTGTTAACTATGGAATGAAAAAAGAGAAACCTGAAGAAGAGGTTATCTGGATGGGGGTGAAAAAATGACAGAAAAAAAGAAAAGAAAAATAAGATTATCAATACCGGCAGAAGAAATAATGAGACCGGGAAACCTTGCCTGTCAGGGATGCGGAGCCTCTCTGGCAATGCGATATGCTTTAAAAGCATTGGGAAGGAATGTTATTTTTGATATACCAGCATGTTGCTGGAGTGTTATAGATGGACCTTTTCCATATTCATCTATAGGAGTCCCCTTACTTCACATGGCATTTGAAACAGCTGCTTCCACAGCATCGGGAATAAGAGCCGCAATGAAAGTCTTGGGAAAAGAGGATACAAAAGTAGTAGCATGGGCAGGAGACGGAGGAACTTTTGATATAGGGTTCCAAGCTCTATCCGGTGCAGCAGAGAGAAATGAAGATATAATATATGTTTGCTATGATAATGAAGCATATATGAACACAGGAATTCAAAGGAGTGGAGCAACCCCTTACGGAGCATGGACAACCACCACACCTGTAAAGCACTTTAAAAAATTACCTAAAAAAGATATCATTGAAATTATGGCTGCCCACAGAATCCCGTATGTTGCAAATGTCAATATAGCTTATCCTGAAGATTTTATCAGAAAATTCCAGAAAGCAGCGTCAATAAGAGGTACAAAGTTTATCCATGTATTCTCTCCCTGCCCTCCGGGATGGAAAATGAAACCTGATGATACAATAAAGGTTGCAAAATTAGCTGTCCAAACAAGGGCATTCCCTTTAATTGAAATTGAAAATGGTGTAAAGTATACTTTGAATGTAAAAGTTAATAAGCCCAAACCAATTTTTGAATATTTGAAGCTGCAGGGAAGATTCAAACATTTAACAGAAGAAGAGGTAAAAAGAATACAGGAGGATGTTGACTCTTATTGGGAGTACTTAATGAAAAAAGTGGAATTTTCAAAGGAGTATGCCGGATAATTTGTATTATTACATTAAATTAGCAGGAATCTTTGTAGTTGTTTTGCTTTTTATAAAATTCGTGCATTCTCTTTTTCTATCTATAAAGGTTTCTGAGACACTGGAGAAATCTTTTTTAAACACATTTTTTGAACAATTTTTCAAAAAATCAATACTTAAATCAAAAGCAAATAAATTGTTGAAAATGAACAATTTTTATGAAGCAGGAAAAATTTTCGAGGAGATAGGAGAATTTACCCAAGCCATTACCTGTTATGAACAGGGACAAAATTGGTATGACCTGGGAAAACTTTATGAAAAGATGGGAATGAAGAGGAAAGCAGCTCTATTTTATGAAAAAGGAGATTATTTAAGAGATGCAGTCAGGCTTTACAAGGAAATAGGTGCAATGGCAGAGGCAGCAAAACTTCTTGAAAAAAATCAGGAATTTGAAGAAGCAGCAGACCTTTATTTTGAAGTAGGAGATTATGATTCTGCTATTAAAATTTTTAAGAATTTTGGATATTATAACTACATCGGAAAAGCATATGAAAAATTGGGAAAGTATAAAGAAGCTGCCGAAGCCTATTTACAATGGTACAAACACATGAATGAAACAAGATTTACCTCTGTGGAGATAAATGAAGAAGTTTTAAAATACCTTCATCTTGCTGCTGATTTATTTTTAAAAGCAGGAGAACCGGAGAAAGCCATTGAAATTTTAGAAGAAGAGGGAATTTACGGGAAAGCTGCAAAAATATGTGAAGAGAATGGAATGCTTGAGAAAGCAGCTGAACTTTATGAACTAAATCATGATTTTAAAGCAGCAGCTGACATTTATATGAAAGCAAACAATGAATTAAAAGCTAATTTAATGTATGCAGATTACTATTATGAAAAGGGTGAAAACTTAGAAGCGGCAAATTATTATTTTAAAGCAGGAGATTTTGGCAGAGCGGCTGAACTATATGAGTGGGAAAGAGAATATGAAAAAGCAGCTGAGGCCTTCAGAAAAAATGAAAGCTACACTTCAGCAGCTGAAAATTATCTTAGAATAGGAAAAAAGAAAGAAGCTGCGGAGCTATTTTCCCTTGGAGGGGAACATGAGAAAGCCGGAACTCTTTATAGAGAACTTGGAGAATTAAAAAAAGCAGGAGAAGAGTTTCTCATAGCTCAAAACTTCTACAGTGCTGGTTTAGCTTTTTATGATGCTGGTAATGCGAAAGAGGCTATCGCTGCTTTCCAGAAAGTTGATATGAATAGTCCAAACTATAATTCTGCTATCCTTTACATAACTAAAATTTTTCTTGCAAGTGGAAAATATGATTTGGTAATAAGCACACTTGAAAAATACTTAGAAAATAAAAAAATAAGCCCTGAAACAATAGATCATTTTTATACTCTTGCCAGAGGTTATCATAATTCAGGGTTTTACGAAAAAGCGATAGACATTTATAAATCCATTCAAGTGGTAAATTTTGACTATAAAGATACTAAAAAACTATTAGATGACGCTTATAAAGCACTCTCTGAAAAGAAAGAATTTGAGATAATGACATCTTCAAAAGAGGGAGAGGGAAGATACAGAATTATTGACAAAATTGGTGAAGGTGGAATGGGTATAGTTTATAAAGCCGAGGATAATTTACTCAAAAGAATAGTAGCTTTAAAGGTGTTAAAGAAAAGTATTTTCAGAAACGAAAGGAGTATTGACAGATTTTACTCAGAAGCAAGATTGTCAGCTAAAATGAATCACCCTAATATCATTACAGTATACGATGTCGGAATGCTAAAAGGAGAACCCTTCATATCAATGGAGTATGTTGAGGGAACTAATTTCATTAAATATTTAAAAAGAAAAAAGAGGCTAAGCTTCAGACAAACAATGTTTGTTGCCATAAATCTTTTCAGAGCTCTTGATTATGCGCATAAAAAGAATATAATTCATCGAGATATAAAACCTCAAAACATAATGCTCACTAAGGACAAACAAATTAAAATTATGGACTTTGGACTTGCTGTTTTAATCACAGAAAGAAACAAAGAAGAAAATATTATTGCCGGAACACCTACCTACATGTCTCCCGAACAAATAAAGGGAAACCCTGTAGACCACAGAACAGACATTTATTCTGCCGGAATCACACTTTTTCATTTGATTATTGGTTACCCCCCCTTCAGAGGAGAAGATGTAGCAAATCAACACCTATTTGCCACTCCGCCAAAAATTTCAGAGATAAGAGATGAGGTCCCTATAGAGTTCTCAGATTTTATCTCAAAGTGTATAGAAAAAAGCAAAGAAAAAAGATTTCTTTCAGCCTCTGATGCATTGCTCGTTTTAAAAAAAATTCAGGCCAAATATAAATAGAGAATTCTATTTTTTGAAAAAAGAAAACAAACCTTTTGCGGAAGAGGTAAGTTTTTTATAAAGATTGTTTATTTTCTCATCATTGGGGAATTTATGTATTGCCTTTTCAAGCACTGATACTGCTCTACTCTTAAGACCTTCCTCTTCATACAATTTTGCAAGATAATAATATGGATCTGAAGACCATTGATTCAAAGAAATTGCCTTTAAAAAATTCTCCTCCGCTGCTTTCTTGTACTGATCTATTTTGGACTGTCCGAGAGCAAGAACAAAGTAAGCTTCGTAATTCTTAGTATTGGCATATCTAATTACACTTTCTAATAAGGAAATTGCCTGCTGATATGCTTGCTGTTTAAATAAAATTTTAGCTCTCATTATTGTTTGTCTAACCAATTTTTCCTGATCCACCTTTTTTTCCTCTTCTTCCTCAGGCTCAGGTATAATATCATTTGCCTTATTTATGGCATCAAAAACGATTTCTGCTTTCTCCTTAATTTCCGGAGGAGTTCCGGTAGGCAATCTATCAGGGTGAAATTTTTTTACTAATTCCAAAAACTTCTTTTTCCTTTCTTTCGGGTCTTTCGGAAGAATCTTAGAATATTCCTTATTTTCAGCCAACAAATATATATTTTCCATTTCTTCCAAAAACTCTTCAGATAATTCTACTTTTGAAATATCTTCGTCTTTCTCCTCTCTTTTTTCCCCTTTCTCACCAATAACACTGATGAAATCAAAAGTATAAAGTTTAAAAAGTAGTCTAAAAATATTATTACCAAATTTATTGGTTATCTCTTCCAATTCTTTCGACTCTTTTAAAAAATCAAGGAGTTTTCTCTCTTTCACGGAAAGCAAAAATTCGAATCTATTTTTTCCTTCCAATTTACGAATTTGGCCATCAAAAATTGATTTAACTTTGTTATTAATATCCCCATATTCCACGGCTTCCAACAATACTTCAACCAGAGGAATATTTAATCTTGAGTCCGGAGGAATTTTCACCTTTCTTTTTAAAAAGCTATACTTTAAATCCTCCTCATAAATCATTGCCAAAGAAACTTTTTTTAATTGATATTTTAATGCGGTAAATAATTGAGACGCATTTATAATGCCTTCCTGAACCAATTTTTTACCCAGTTTTTCTCCACTAAGCCTTGCCTTTTCTATATAATAGTGAAGGCTTTTATATTGCTCGTCATCTATAATATTCAAAGAATAAAGAATATTTCCAAGATGTTCCTGTTCTGCGGTACTTTTTGAAAAAACAACAACCTCATTTTCAACAAATAGCTCCCTCCTGATTCCACTCTTTTCCCCAATTAACACCCCGCTTAAATTTTCCTTCAAAATTTTCTTAATCAAATTTATCAGCTCTAAATTCATATTTTACCCTTCCTGCAATTAGTATAATATGAAAAATAAAAAAAAACAAGCGGAAAACACTTGAAATACAAGTTGTGATATAATAGTTCTCAGGAGGAAAAAATGGATAAATATGCAATTCTTTCGGTTTACAACAAAAAAGATATTGACAAACTGGCTCTCTTCTTAGAAAAAAATGGATACAAAATATTATCAACAGGAGGAACTGCAAAATTTTTAGAAGAAAAAGGAATAAAAATTATAAAAATAAGTGAAATTACCAAATTTCCGGAAATCTTTGACGGAAGAGTGAAAACACTCCACCCGAAAATATTCGGGGGGATTTTAAAAAGGAAAGGTAAGGATGAAGAGGAAGGGGAAAAGCAGAATATTCCAAATATTGAAGTTGTTGTAGTAAATTTCTACCCATTTGAAAGGGTAATCGAAGATAACCTTGAGTTAGATGAAATGCTTGAAAATATTGATATAGGTGGACCTTCAATGGTAAGGGCAGCTGCAAAGAATTTTAAAAATATAATCATAATAACTGATCCAAATGATTATGATAAATTTATAGAAGAGCACGAAAAAAACAAAGGGGAAATAAGCACAAGTTTCAGAAGAGCGCTTGCAACAAAAGCTTTTCTCTCCACATCTTACTATGATTCTCTAATATTTAACTATCTTAATGAATCTTCTCCCATTGAAAAAGAAATTTTTGTATTAGGTGGAAGAAAGCTTCAGGAATTAAGATACGGAGAAAACCCCCATCAAAAAGGAGCCCTTTTCTATACTCCTCCTGAATCATATATAAAAGGAATAGAACAAATTCAGGGGAAGAAATTATCATACAACAATATAAAGGATTTTTTTGAAACAATGAGTCTCGTTGAAGAATTTAAAAATGAGATATTCTGCGCAATAACAAAACATAATAATTCCTGTGGAGCAGCAGTCGGAAACTCTCCTAAAGATGCCTTTTTAAAAGCTTTGGAGGGAGACCCAATCTCAGCTTTTGGCGGAATTATAGGATTTTCAGTAAAAGTAGATAAGGAGACAGCAGAAGAAATTATAAAAAGTTTTTTTGAAATTGTAATTGCACCTGAATTTGAAAAGGAGGCTCTTGAAGTTTTTAGAAAAAAGAAAAATTTAAGAGTTTTAAAGCAGAAAAAATTTCCAAAAAGAAAGTTTAATATTTCAATGCTTGATGGTGGTTTTCTCGTTCAGGAAGAGGATTCAGTCTTATGGAAAGATGAAAAAAAGTATGAGCAGGTAAGTGGAGAAAAGGTTGACACTTCAGTTGAAAAGGATCTTGAGTTTTCTTTCAAAATAGTAAAACACTTAAAATCAAATGCAATTTGCATAGTGAAGAATCAAAAACTTATTACAATGGGAACAGGCTTTACATCAAGGGTGGATGCCCTTAAATTTGCTATAAGTAGAATTGAAGATAAAGATAAGTTAAAGGATGCTACATTAGCTTCATCAGCGTTTTTCCCCTTTCCGGACTCAATAGAAATAGCAGCGGAATACGGAATAAAAAATGTTATCCAACCGGGTGGTTCCATAAGAGATAAAGAGGTTATTCAAAGAGCAAAAGAGCTTTCCATTAACATGTTTTTAACTGGTATAAGACACTTTAAACATTAATGAAATACAAACCTGTTTCAAAAGAAAAGATAGAAGAAATATATGAAAAGATAAAAAAGTTAAAAAGAGAAAAAATATTTTTAATAGAAGATATTAAAACTCTTGAAATAGCTATTGATTATAAATTAAAACCACTTATCATACTTATTACAGAAAAAATTGCGGAATCCTTTTCATCCTTGCTAAATTCTTCTGACATTATAGAGGATAAAATATTTATTATTTCGGAAAAAAGAATAAAAAAGCTTAAACAGGTAAAAACAAATCCGGGGATTATAGCTCTTTTTAAAAAGAGAGATAGTAAAAATATTAAACCAAAAAAAACTGAGTATTATTTTGCACTTGAAAGGATTCAGGATCCGGGAAATGTTGGAACAATCATAAGATCAGCTCTTAATTTTAATGTGTCAAAAGTCCTCCTCTCAAAAGGTTCAGCATCAATCTATAATCCCAAGGTGGTAAGGGGGAGCATGGGAACAGTTATGATACAACAAATAAAGGAAAATTTAGAACTTAAAAAAGAGCTTTTATCTTTAAAAGAAAAAGGATTTAAGGTTTATTTAACCTCTTCAAAAATAGGTAAAAGTATAGATTCCATTAACTTTGAGTTTCCTTCCATTTTTGTTCTTGGAAATGAAAGTAAGGGAATTTCCCCGGAAATAGAGGAGACAGGAGATTTTTGGATTAAAATTCCAACAACCGGAAAATCCGATTCTTTGAATGTCTCTGTTTCCGCATCAATCATAATGTATGAGATTTATAAAAAAAACCATTAAAGAATTTTTAAATTTCAAAGGTAGAAAAATTTGTTTAGCAAGAAAAAATACCTTTATCGAATTAATAACAAAAGATTACTCTCTCATACTTTTAAACTTGTCTCTTTACAAAATGTTTATAAACAAAAAGTTCAAATTGAAAGGGAAGAGAGTAAAAACTCTCTTCCCTTTTTTATCTATTCCCCTCCGTTTCCATAATCAAATAGTTCTTTATAAGAGTAGAGAGGGATTTCATAATCATATGTTTTATTAATCACTTTAATAAACTCATTGGCTATAATAGCATAGCCCAGAGAACTTGGATGAACCCCATCGTATGAAAAGAGCCCACCGGTTAGATAATCAAGAGTAAAAGTCACACCGCCTATCTTAAAACCATTCTTGTAAACATTATCAAACAAAGCATTAACATCAACAAGAGCTGCATTATACTTTTTCGCTGCATCAGAAATTATTGTATTGTATTGCTCAACATAAGAGTTAAGTTGAGAAACTTCTTCCGGACTCAAAGTCACCCCATCAGGCAAAGGCTCCCCATTACCACCTAAAGCAACAGGAATACCATACCCTTGTAAAATATACGGCAATCCTTTTAAAGTAATATACCAACCCTCTGTCATAGGTCCCTGCGGACCAATGTAAGTAATAGGTTTTCCATCAGGACCTATTATAGGTTCATTTGTTTGAGGATTTGTAATATATATAGAAAGAGCAGTCACAAATGGTATCTGGGTAACACTCGGGATATTAGCTATTGCGATTTTAGCTCCGGATGTTTTAAGCATGGCTAAAGCTTGGTCAAGTAATTGTGCGTATGTGTCAGGAGGAAATATGGTAACTCCTAATATAACTTTTCCTGCTCCGACTGCTCCCAAAACCTCATTATTTCCAAGCCAAAATGTGATTAATTTTGGATTTAAGCTAAGAGCCTGCTGAACAGCATTTCCTAATTTCCTCAGGACAATGTTATAAAAAGGATTCGTTAAGGAATCATAATTCGGGTAAAGTGCAGTGTAAAGGGTTGCTCCCGGGATACCTAAATTATCATAGGCTCTCGGCAATGAGAGATTCAGAGGGGAACCATAAGTAGAAGCTGTCGTAAAAGTTATTGGATTAAGACTAACAAGCTGCATTAAAGGGGGAATTCCAGGAGAAGAGATGAGAGGTTGTTCAAAATCGCTGATCCCCAACTGCTTCGCAATTATATTTGGAAAAGAAAATGCCTGATAATCAGCAACAAGCCCTCCACTTTGGTAGCCTGCAGTTAAAGAATCTCCTATAGCTACATATTTGGTAAGATCTGTCTTATAATCGCTACTAAACAAAAAACCAACAAATAAAATAATTAATAAAGATAATAATACTCTTTTCCTCATATTCTACCCCTTAAAAGTTAAACCTCAAGTTAACGCCTGAAATAAAAGCATAACTTTTGTAAGTCCCGTTGAAATTATCCTCATTTTCTCCGTTTGTTGAGGCATCCTTAAACAATACAATAGAATTTCCAAAATCCACAATTATTTTTCCCATTTTATAACTTACACCAAATGTAATGCCATGCTTATCAGAATCTGGTAAATCAGGCCCCAAACTAACGGCCTCCGGAGCCCCCTGATCATAATAATAACCTGCTCTTACAGTAAATTTATTAGAAATATTCTTTTCAACACCAAACCTGAAAGTATATGTATCCTTATAATGCTTAATAACAGTCTTGGAGAACAGAGGATAATCTTCAAACTCTATCTTTAACTCATTATACTGACTCCATTTCATATAATCAACAGAAGCAGTGAACAAAAATCCTTCAAAAACGGTAGTTGAAAAACCAGCACTAAAAAGAGAAGGGAAGACAAGACTTGTTTTTCCTGTAGCTTTTGAAGGGAATTTAGCTGCTATCATTGCATCTAAAACGGGTATCCCGGTGGATACGAGATTAAACTCTGCATCTCCCTGATAATCAATAGTCATCTTCCCTGAATATGAAAAGCCAATGTTAAATTTACTAAACTTCAAAAGAGTCCCTATTCTATAACCCAATCCATGGCTCATTTCAGATTCAAGATGAAGCTTTGCCACATCAATTACAGCAAAATTCAATGGATTTACAAAAGGAATTACCTGATCATTATATAGCTTGGAATTTCTATAAATCAAGGATACAGCAACCCCTATATTTTCTGAAAGTTTGAGTCCTAATGTTGGAGTCAAATCTACTGCCTGTACCTCTGTGTTAGTTGTAATATACCTTCCCGACCATTTTTCATCCCATTTCACACCAAGGCCAAAGGGGACACTAACTCCCACACCAAGAAAAATCCTTTTCCCAAACTTTTTGCCAAAATACAAATTCGGGACAAAGAATGTCTGAGATACAGCAGTCTCACTCACACCCTCTCCCGGATAGGGATTCGCACCATCGAATTCTACAGAAGGGAAAATCATAAATCCACCTACAGAAAAAGCTGTTCCCTCCAAAAAAGCTGTTCCGCCGGGATTGTAAAAAAGCGCTGAAAGATCATCAGCAACAGCAACAAAAGACTCTCCCATACCAACTGCTCTTGCTCCCCCTTCATTAAGAGAGAAGCCACCTGAAAACACAAGAACAGAAGATAACAAAAAGAGAGTTAAAGCATAAAATGTTTTTTTCACGATACCTCCTTTAAATCAATATACAATAAAATCTGCTATTTTATTTTCCACATTTACTTTATCTGAAGGCAAAACTTTAATATTGGCTATTTTCACTTCTGAAAAAAGAGTTTTTAAGACAGCAGCTGTTCCCAATTTATAATCAGAATGAAAAGAACCATTAATATGAAGTATTAAAAATCCAGGGTTCTTTTTCATTTCTCTAAAAATACTCTCCGCCATAGTTGAATCTTTTACACACTGAGCCTTGTAAAATTTCTCCTTAAACTTTGAAGCCCCATGCTTTCCCATAGGCCCCCCCATAGATTCCATTGTTTTATAAAAAAGTTTTCTGTATTGAGGATAATCAAAATATATTGTTTTTGCTATAAGCCTCCGTTCCTCCGGCCTAAGGGTATTTAAAATAGCCAATCCATTTCTTGCAACCATTGCAGCATATCTTCTTGGAACATTTGAAGCTATTACTTTAATGCCTTTCTCTTTTGCAAACTCAATCATTGGTTTATAATCTGTTGGATAATTTTTCCAGGGACGGGAGTTTTTCAAAAATTCTTCCTCAGATATTTTTCCCTCAAGATACTGATTTAAAATACCCTGAACATCCCTCTCAAACATTTCAAGGGACAGAATTATTTTTCCTTTTTTCTTAGCATAAAGTTTTTTTAAAAGTTCAAGTTCCACAAAGTGAGCTTTGGGATCAGTATGCTGTTCACCTACAAAAACAACATCATAATGCTTAAGCATATCAACCATCTTATCAAATGACTTTAACTTATTTCCATTATGAATAATCTTTAAATTACCCACATTAAATCCCATAAACAAAAAGATTATAAAAAGAACAATTAAACTTTTTGTCTTCATTTTTCCTCCTTGTAAAAATTAATTTTAACAATAAACAAAACAATGTGCAAATGAAAGAAAGTTAATCTTTAAAAGCCCTAATTTTACAAATAAACACAGTATTTTCTTGAATATAAACCTAAAAAAAGATAGAATATTTAAGTGAAAAAACTGTTTGGTATATTAGGTATCTCAATATTAATCCTTTTATTTTTCTTTCTCCCATTTAAAGATGCTTTACAATTATCCATAATTTTGATTTCTATTTATCTTTTTGTCAAAATATTCTCCTTCCTCTTAAGAAAAATACTCTGGAAAATTAGAAATAAACTAATTCTTTCGTATTTCTTTGTAGCAATAATCCCTCTTATTCTCTTTATCTTTCTCTCATATTTTCTTGTAAGTTTTCTTTTCGGAGAGTATGGTAATTATATTTTTACCAACACTCTTCAAAACAGATTAAACTTTCTGGAAAGAGTGGTTAATTTAAACAGAGAGGATTATGCAAAAAGACTTAATATTATAAAAATTAAAGATAAGAATAAAATAGAAGGATTCAAAAAACTTCTTTCACAATGGGAGAAAAGGGATAAAAAAGATTTGAGCAAAGGACTCCTGGTCTATAAAGGGGATAAGAATGAATCATCTATTTTCCTTTACTATTATAATAAGAAGGATATTTACATCTGGAAAATATCAAAAGAAACTTTAGACAGAATAAGAGAGGCCACCTTATGGAAATCAACCTTTATAATAAAAAGGTTAAACTTAAATAAAAATACATTAAACAATACTGATCTTGAAAATGCAAAAACAATCTCAGAATTAAAAACACCTTTGAGAATTGCTCAAGAGGAAGAAAGTAAACTTTCAAAACTTCTAAAATTTAAGTGGATTAATATAGTAAAAGTAATAAATTTAGATAAGATAGATTTAAATACAGCAATTATAATCCTTTCCTTTGACATAAAATTGGCAAAACAAAAGTTTAAAACAACCCTTCTTTCAGGTACATTATTGGAATCCCAAAAAGCACTTCTTTTTGTACTTTTCTCCATTACTCTAATTCTGTCATTTCTGTATCTCCTTTCATTTATTTTAGGAATAATTCTTGCAAAGAGTATAACCTCCTCTATCTCCAATCTATATATTGGTACCAAAAAGTTAATTGAAAAAAACTTTCAATATAGAATTACAAAAATACCATCCGATCAACTCGGAGAAGTGGCAATGTCATTTAATTCCATGGCAGAAAGTATTGAACAACTTCTTAAAGAAGAAAAAGAAAAGGAAAGGTTAAAAAGAGAGCTGGAACTTGCCACAAAAATGCAGAAAAAATTATTACCTGCAGATGATTTAAGAGTTGGAACTTTTATATTTTCCGGACTATCAATCACAGCACAGGAGGTGGGAGGAGATTACTATGATTATTTCAAAGAGGGAGAGAGAATATTTTTTTCCATTGCTGATGTTGCAGGCAAAGGAATGCCCGCTGCCTTTTATATGGCTGAAATTAAAGGAATCATAAGAAGCATCGCCCATTCCACAAAAAAACTTAAAGAGATTGTAGAAGAAATAAATTACATAATTCACAATTCCATAGAAAAAATAAGTTTTGTTACCGCAATTATAGGATATCTGGATATTTCAAAAAATGAATTAAGATATATTAGATGTGGACATCCACTCCCTATTAAGGTATCCTCCAGCAAAAAGGTTGAAGAGATTTTTTCAGAAGGAATTGCTTTGGGAATAAGGGAAAGTATTAAAGAACATATTGAAGAAAAAGCTGTAAAACTTCAAGTGGGAGAAACCTTTGTTTTTTACACTGATGGACTATCAGAAATGCGTGATGAGGAAGGGAAGATTTATGGAGCAAAAAGAATTGTATCCCTTTTTGAAGAAGAAGATGTAAACAATGTAAAGGATTTCAAAAGAATAATAAAAGAGGGAGTGTATTCCTTCATCGGGAATAATTATATTGATGATGATATTACAATTTTGATAATAAGGAATCACTATGGAAAAAAAACTGAAAAAATTTGAAGAAATAATAAATTATAAGTTTAATAACATCAAACTGTTGAAAAAGGCGCTTTCTCACACCTCTTATGTAAGCAAAACAGGTGAGAGTAATGAAGTGTTTGAGTTTTTAGGTGATTCGATTATAGGTTTTTATCTCGCAAAAGAGTTGGTGAAACTGTTTCCAGATATGAGAGAGGGAGATTTAAGTAAACTGAAAGCAATTTTATCATCAAGAAAATATCTTTTTGAACTTTCCAAGCAGATAAAACTTGGAGATTTCCTATATCTTGGAAAAGGAGAAAAGCAGGATAAAGGAGGAGAGAAAGTAAACATTACATCATCAGCATTTGAAGCCCTTGTGGCAGCCATCTATCTTGACGGGGGAATAGAAGCAGTGGATAATTTTTTAAAAGGTTTTTTTGAAGGCATCTTCACAGCTTTCAGAGGAAAGAAGATAAAAATCAATGATTATAAATCGGAAGTTCAGGAGCTTTTCCAGAAGATATGGAAAAGAGCCCCTGTATATGTTGTGGAAGAGGAAATTGGGCCTGAACACAACAAAATATTCAAAGTAGTTATGATTGGTATTAACAATGAAATTTTAATAAGGGGACAGGGGAAAACAAAAAAGGAAGCTGAGCAGGCAGCTGCAAAATCCTATCTTTTTTCCCTTTTCCCGGAAAAAAACATTGTAGATTTTGATGATTTTTTTATAGAAATTTTAGATTAGGAGGTAATAGATGTTTATAAAAAAAAGTCTTGATGAAGTGAAAAAAGAAAAGGTGGAAACAGCTGAGAAAACTTATATTAGATGGATGTTAGGCCCAAATGATAATGTACCGAACTTCTATTTCAGAATTTTTGATGTTGAGCCTGGAGGAAGCAGTCCTTACCATAAACACGATTGGGAACATGAAGCTTTTATTCTTGAAGGCAAAGGGTATCTTAAAACTGAAGAGGGAAATATAGAATTTAAAAAGAATGACATATTGTTCGTACCTCCGAATGAAATGCACCAATTCGTAAATAATGGAGATTCTCTTTTGAGATTTATTTGTGTAATCCCCAAAAGAGACTATTAAAAAGTCATTCTCAAAGAGGTATTTTAATGAAAGCATTTTTTACGGAAATCACCTTTATACCCAAAACTTATGAAATTGATTATGCAGGCATAGTAAGTAATCAGGTTTATATAAAGTGGCTCGAGGATCTCAGGTTTGAGATGATGAGAATTCACTATGGGTGGGAAAGGTTAATGAAAGAAGTGGTTCCTGTAATTGTGCGAACTGAAATAAATTATAAAAAAAGTGTTATTCTTCTTGATAAAGTAATAGGAAAGATGTGGATATCAGGTATAAAAGGACCAAAGTTTTATTTAACAGTAGAATTTTATAAAAATGAAGGGATTTTAGTTGCAGATGCTTTTCAAATCGGAGCCTTTTTGAATGAAAAAACAGGAAAACCAGCAAGAGTTCCTGAAAAGATGAGAAAATTAATAGAGGAGTGGAATGAAAGTAAAAAATAAAGAACCATTCAAAAGAATCGTGGAAATAATGGAAATATTGAGATCAGAAAATGGTTGTCCGTGGGACAGATCCCGTAATCTTTCCAATCTCAGAGACAACATAATTGAAGAGGCATACGAACTTGTTGATGCTATGGGAAGAGAGGATATTGAAAATATAAAGGAAGAAGCGGGAGACCTCTTGCTTCAATCTATCTTTGTTTCCCAGTTAATGAAAGAAAGAGGTGAGTTTAATATCTATGATGTTTTAAATGCATTATCAAAAAAACTTATTGAAAGACATCCCCATGTGTTTGGTAATAAAAAAGTAAACACTCCGGAGGAAGCAAAAGCAAGCTGGGATAGTGTAAAAAACAAAAATAAAGAAAAAAAGATCGACTTTAAAAAGTATGAAAAATTTCCTGCTCTTTTGGAAAGCCTCAAAATTTCATTAAAAGCTGCAAAACTTAATTTTGATTGGGAGAAAGCTGAGGATATTTTTGAAAAGATAGAGGAAGAAATTACAGAAATAAAAGAAGCAATTAACAAAAAAAATTCTATAGAAGTTGAAGAGGAGATTGGGGATCTTCTTTTCACAATAGTAAATCTTGCAAGGAAACTTAATGTAAATCCTGAAATAGCTTTAAAAAAAGCAAATAAAAAATTTTCCGAAAGATTTTTAAAATTAATAGAAAATACAGAAAATTATAATCAAAAATCATTAGAAGAATTAAACGAGGAGTGGGAAAGGATAAAGAAAGGAAAGTAAAATAAAGCTATTTTATTGAATAAGCTTTTATTAAGAGGTATAATCTTTTATGCTTGCTGATTTTGAAATAAAAAAACTTGCTGTTGAAAAGGGAATGATAGATCCCTTTGATGAAAAATCTGCAGGGAAAGTGATAAGTTTTGGACTTTCCTCTTACGGATATGATTACAGGATTGCAGACGAATTTTTAGTACCTGAGCCTGAGTTCAAAGGTACCTTGGATCCCAAAAATGTTCCCGAAAACCTTTTCTCTCCTATTAAAACAAAAATTCTCGAAATAAGGCCCAATTCCTTTATCCTCGCAAAAAGTTATGAGTACTTTAGAATACCGAGAAATATACTTGGAATAAGCTTTGGAAAGAGTACGCTCGCCCGCTCGGGAATTTTCGTAAATGTAACCCCCCTTGAACCAGAATGGGAGGGGTATCTTACAATAAGTATAGCAAATCTCTCTCCTTATCCTGTAAAATTGTATGCATTTGAAGGAATTGCACAACTTGTCTTTTACAGAGCTGAAAATATTTGTAAAACTTCTTATAAGGATAAAAAGGGTAAATATCAGGCCCAAAAGAAAATAACAGTATCAAAGGTAAAATGAAGGACCTATTTGTTAAAGTTTTTAAAAAAGCTCTTGAAAGTGTATATCCTGAAAACTTGTTCAAGGAAAACATAAAGATAGAGGGAGATCTTTTAAATTTAAAAGATTTAAAAATCGATTTAAAAAAGTTTGAAAGTATAAAGGTTATTTCAGTTGGCAAAGCAGCATACCCTATGACAGAAGCTCTTTTTAATATTTTGGGAAACAGAATTGAAAGTGGTATTTCTATAAACCTTAAAAATGTAGAAAATCCTCTTAATAATATAAAAATTGTTTATGGATCCCATCCTTATCCTGATGAAAAGAGCCTGGAATCAGGAAAAGAAGTTGTTGATTTTGTTGAGAAAAATATTTCGGACAAAGATTTGGTTTTCTTTTTGATCTCAGGCGGAGCCTCAGCCTTAATGACACTTCCGGTGGAAGGGATTTCCCTTCATGAAATGAGAGAAACAACAAAAATAGTAATGAATGCAGGGGCGAACATAAAGGAATTGAACACCATACGAAAACATTTATCCGCTCTTAAAGGTGGCAAATTGGCAAAAAAGATTTACCCGGCTACGCTCATCACAATAGCGATTTCGGATGTTCAGGATGATGATCCCGAAGATATTGGCTCAGGCCCTACCGTACCGGACCCAAGCACTTTTGAAGATTGCCTCTCTATTTTAAAAAAGTATGAAATTGAAGATAAAATCCCGGAAAATGTTTTGCATTATCTTAGAAGAGGAGCAAAAGGAGAAATTGAAGAAACCGAAAAACCCAATTCTGAAGTATTTAAAAACAGTAAAGTAATTGTTCTCGGAAACACTTATTATGCACTAAAAAAAGCAGAGAAGGTTTTCAAAGAAAAAGGATTCAAAACTTTTATTCTTACCTCCAATGATTCCGGAGAAGCAAAAGAGGTGGCAAAACTTTACTCAGCAATAATTAAAGAAATAGCAAATTCCTCAAACCCATTTCATCCTCCCGTCGTTCTTTTGACAGGCGGTGAATTAACAGTTAATGTCAGAGGTAAGGGAAAGGGAGGCAGAAATACAGAGCTTATTTTAGCTATGCTTGTAGAGCTTCAGAAATTAAATGTAAAATTTGTTCTCTTAAGCGGAGGTACGGATGGAATCGACGGGCCAACAGATGCTGCGGGAGCTGTAATTGATAACAGTATTTACAGAACAATAGAGGAAAAGAAACTAATACCCCAATTTTATTTAAATGATAATGATTCTTACTCCTTTTTCAAAAAAACAGATTCCCTTATTATCACAGGGCCAACAAATACAAATGTAAGAGATATAAGATTTTTTCATATAGGAGGAAACAGATGAAAAAAAAGATATTAATAGTGTTTCTTTTAAGCTTTATTCTTGTTTTTGCAAGTTGTAAGAGAAAAGCTACGATAGAAGTCGGGAATGAAGGAAATGTAGATATCGAAGTAATAGTAGCAGGGTACAAGGAAGTAGTTCCGGCAAATACTTCATCCATTTTTGAAATAACATGGAATAGCGTAGCTCCCGGATCCTGGAGAATCATTGATCTCATGGCAAAACCTGTGGAATTTGATAATTATTTTGACAGCAAAACAATAACTGTTTATGATGGAGATTATTACTACTGGGGAACCGGGTGGGTACTTGATCTTGAAAATAAATTTAAAAAAACAGAGGGTAATTTAAAAAAGAGGTAAAAATGAGTTCCAATATCCAGCTTAAAAAAAGAGAAGAATACGAAGATTTTTATAAAAAATTAAGGACTAAAATAATGGGCTGGGTAAAAAGCGGAGAGCTTAACAAAAAAACTCAGGGGTGGGTAGGAAAGTTTACGGAGTATCTTGTTGTACTACCGGATCTTGTTTATCTCTTGATAAAACTACTTTTTGACAGAGAAGTACCGAAGGGTACAAAGAGCTTAATAGTAATAGCTCTTGCTTACCTAATATCACCTATTGATATAATTCCTGATTTTGTGCCCGTTGCCGGTTTAGTGGATGACCTTTTAGTTACTGTTATTATTTTAAATAGAATAATTAATGGTAAAGATCCTATTGTTTTAAACAAAATTCCAGAATACTGGCCCGGAGAATCCGATGTTTTTGAGCAGGTAAGAAAAATTGTTTATCTTATAAATGAATTTGCATCAGAGCTTCCGAAAGGAATTTTAAAATTTATGAAAGAAGAGAAAGGAGGGAAAAAATGAATATTTTGGTCACAGGTGGCGCTGGTTTTATTGGCTCTCATGTAGTCGATAGATACATTGAAGAAGGACACAATGTTGTGATCATTGATAATCTTTACTCAGGAAGGATTGAGAATCTTAATCCAGAAGCAAAATTTTACCCAATGGATATAAGAAGCAAAGAAATAGAAATCATACTTGAGCAGGAAAAAATTGATGTTATAAATCATCAGGCAGCTCAGATCTCAGTTCCGGAATCAGTAAAGAAACCGGATTTTGATGCTGATGTTAACATAAAAGGTGTAATTAATTTACTCATGGCCGCTGTAAAAAAAGGAGTAAAGAGATTTATATTTGCCTCCACAGGAGGAGCAATTTATGGAGATACGGATTATTATCCCTATACAGAGGATGCAATACCATTTCCACTCTCCCCCTATGCTGTATCCAAACTTTCCGCAGAGTATTTTATTAAATATTTTTCAAGTTCAAATGATCTAAGATATGTTATTTTAAGGTACGCTAATGTTTACGGACCAAGACAAATTCCTCAGGGAGAAGCAGGAGTTATATCAATATTTATGGAAAAAATGAAGAAAAACGAAGAGATAATAATATATTCTTTTCCCGATGTATACGATGGAATGATAAGAGATTATGTTTATGTTAAAGATGTTGCGGAAGCTAACCTTTTAGCTCTTGAAAAAGGAGATTTTGAAGAGATAAATATTTCAACATGCAAAGAAACAAAAACTCTTGATCTTTTTCTCATTATGAAAAAAATATTAAACAGTAAATCAGAATATAAAATATATCCACCAAGATTGGGAGATATCAGAAGAAGTTGCCTCAGAAATGAGAAAGCAATGCATATTTTGGGATGGAAACCAAAATATTCTCTGGAAGAAGGAATTAAAGACATGGTAAAGTATTATGATAGGTGAAAAATTCATAAAAGAGAGCTCAATAAAAATAGATTTAAAGATTGAGCCCCTAAAGTTTCAAAAAACTTTAAAAAAAACAAAATTGGTTTCACCAATAACCGAGGATTTTTTTATTGATCTAATAAGTAAAAGAAGATCAATAAGGGAATATACCGGGGAGCCTCTATCCCTTGAACAACTGTCCTTCCTCCTTTATTCAGCCTCTTCAATCTCCGGAGAAAGAATGGGACAAAAACTCAGAACATATCCTTCAGCTGGGGCCAAGTATCCAATAGATATTTACACAGCTGTATTTGATGTGGAAAATCTTGAAAAGGGATTATATAAATACAATGACACAAAGTTTCAACTTGAGCTTCTTTCAAAGGGTGATTTTAGAGATGAATTATATGAAATTTGCATAGAGCAGGAGTTCATTAAGAGAGCTTCCGTATTAATAATATTGGTTGCAAGGTCGCTAAGAAGCACTTATAGATATGGAGAAAGAGGTTTTCGTTATGTTTTAATGGATGCATCCTATATTTCGTCAAACATATACCTGGCAGCAACATATCTGAATCTCGGAAGTTGCGCAATTGGAGCTTTTGCTGATGAGGCATTTAATAATTTTCTTAATATAAAAGGTAATGAAACTTTTGTCGTCCTTGCTCACTCGGTAGGAATTCCAAACAAAAAATAATTTTACTTCACAAAAATAGAAACTATCTTTTCCTTGATATATATGAATTTCTTTATCTCTTTACCTTCTACCCACTGTTTAACTTTATTATCAGAAAGTACAATTTCCTTAACTTTCTCCTCTTCAATTCCTCTCTCAAGCTCCATTCTTGCTCTGACTTTACCATTTATCTGAACAACAAGGGTAAATTTATCAGCTACAAGATACTTTTCATCATATTTAGGCCATTCTGAATCAAGAAGTCTTTTCTTGTGTCCTGTAATTTCCCAGAGCTCCTCTGTAAAGTGAGGTGTAAAGGGAGACATAAGCATTAGAATGGATTCTATCGCTTCTCTTAGGATCTTCTTACCATCATCATCACTTCTGAGTTTTTGTAAATTTGAACTTACCGTATTGTAAAGCTCCATAATTGAAGCAATTGCAGTATTAAAGTGATATCTTTCAGCAATATCCTCGGTTACCTTTTTTATTGTCTGATGGATTTTCCTTTTTACCTCTATATATTTATTTGATTCCCCTTCAAGCTCAAAAACATCAAGATTGGAAACAGCAAGCTTCCATATTTTATTAACAAACCTGAAACTTCCCTCAATCCCTGCTTCACTCCATTCAAGATCCTTTTCAGGGGGAGCGGTAAACAGCATAAAAAGCCTTACCGTATCAGCTCCATATTTTTTAATCATATCATCCGGATCCACAACATTTCCCTTTGATTTTGACATTGCAGAACCATCTTTTGTAACCATTCCCTGGGTTAAAAGATGCGGAAAAGGCTCATTTATATCGGTTAAACCGAGATCCCTAATAAATTTTGTAAAAAATCTTGAATAAATAAGATGCAAAATTGCGTGCTCAACTCCACCTATGTATATATCAACCGGCATCCAGTATTTAGCTTTCTCCTTATCAAACATTGCCCTATCTTCACGGGGAGATGTATATCTTAAAAAGTACCAGGAAGAGTCAAAGAAAGTGTCCATTGTATCGGTTTCTCTCCTTGCATCAGCACCACATACAGGACATTTTACCTTAACAAAGCTTTCGGATTTATCAAGTGGGTTACCTGTGATTCCCTTAAATTCTATATCAACGGGAAGTTTTACCGGAAGATCTTCTTCCTTTACCGGAACAATACCACAATTAGGACAATTTATCACAGGAATCGGTGTTCCCCAGTAGCGTTGTCTTGAAATCCCCCAATCTCTTAATCTATAATTTATCTTCTCTCCTCCGAATCCTTTCTCCTTTGCATACTTGTTCATTGCTTCAAAAGCCTCTTCAAAGTTCATACCAGTAAAAGGCCCTGAATTTATCAAATAACCTTTTTCTGTGTAAGCTTCTTCCAACTCATCTGCCTCAATTATCTTATCCTTTTCAGGAACAATCACCACCTTAATAGGTATGCCATACTTTTTTGCAAATTCAAAATCCCTTTCATCATGGGCAGGAACAGCCATAATAGCTCCGGTTCCATACTCCATTAAAACATAATTGGTAATCCATATTTGTACTTTTTCACCATTGTAAGGATTTATTGCATAAAACCCTGAAAAGATTCCTTTTTTCTCAGGCTCTTCGTCTTTTTTAAACTTTAACTCCCTTACAACCTCATCAACCCATTTCTTGATTTCACTGCCATTTTCGGCTTTTTCTATGATTTTCCCAACAAGAGGATGCATTGCAGAAATGGCTAAAAAAGTAGCTCCGTAAATAGTATCTATTCTTGTGGTAAAGATTGATATATCATAATCAAGATCATCTGAATGAAAGATGACTTCACTTCCTTTGCTCTTTCCAATCCAGTTTTTCTGCATTAACAAAACCTTCTCAGGCCACTTTTCAAGCTCTTTATGCCCCTCCAGAAGCTCCTCAGCATAATCAGTTATTTTCAAAAACCATTGAGAAAGCTCCTTTTGCTCCACCTCAGAGCCACATCTCCAGCACTTGCCATCTATAACCTGTTCATTTGCCAAAACAGTATGGCAGGATGGACACCAGTTAACCCAGCTCTTCTTTTTGTAAGCCTTTCCTTTTTCAAGCATTTTGATAAAAAGCCACTGATTCCACTTATAATACTCCTCATCACAGGTGGCAAGCTCTCTATCCCAATCATAGGAAAATCCCAATCTTTTTAATTGCCCTTTCATATAATCAATATTTTCCCTTGTCCACTTTTCAGGATGAAGACCTCTTTTGATAGCAGCATTTTCAGCAGGCAAACCGAGAGCATCCCAGCCAATCGGATGAAGCACAGAATAACCCTGCATCATTTTAAATCTTGCAATAACATCTCCTATGGAATAATTTCTCACATGTCCCATGTGAATTTTCCCGGAAGGGTAAGGAAACATTTCAAGACAGTAGTACTTAGGCTTTGAATTATCTTCCTTTGCCTGAAAGGTTTTCTCTTCTTCCCAGGTTTTTTGCCATTTCTCTTCAATCTTCTTAAAATCATAAGGTATTTCTTTCTTTTCATTCATCTCAATCACCCTCTTTAAACAGTGTAAAATACCTTATTTTAATACAGCTTTTTTTAAAAAACAAATCAAAATTTGTATTGTTTTTCCAACTTTTTTATTATAAAATAAAAGAAATTTTGGAGGATAGATGAAAAACGCCTTGCTCGTGCTGGAGAATGGCTACAGTGAGGCGGGAAAAGTTTTCGCGGGGGAAGGTACCGTATTTGCGGAATTCATTTTTAACACTTCAATGAGTGGTTATGAAAAAATCATAAGTGACCCTTCTTATAAAGAGCAAGTAATAGTTTTTACCTATCCTTTGATTGGAAATTATGGTGTGAACGAAGAGTTTTTCGAATCGGATAATATTCACGCTTCCGCGATAGTGGTAAGGGAGTACAATGATTTTTACAGTCATTATGTCGCAAAAAAAACATTGAAGGAACTATTGGTAGAAAATAATATTCTTGGTCTTACATCAGTTGACACAAGGGAACTAACTCTTAATATCAGAAAATATGGTGCCATAAAAGGGGCTATCTCAACAGAATATATGAACAAAGAAAAACTGCTTGATATGGTTAGAAAATCTCCTTCCATAGAGAAAAAAAATCCTGTACTCAGTGTTGTCAAAAAGGATGTTGTTAGGTTAAAAGGTTCGGATGAGAATAGCTTAACCCTCCTTATTTTGGACTTCGGAATAAAAAAGAGCATAATTGAGAATCTAAGAAGGTATTTCGGGGAAATAATCTTATTTCCCTATTCTCCGGATTTTATTAAAAAGCTACAATCTCATCAGTATGATGCTGTCTTCCTTTCAAATGGTCCGGGGGATCCGAGAATTATTAAGGATGTGGACAATTTTGCCTTAAAAACAATAGAGAAAAGAGTGCCAATAATAGGAATATGCTTCGGACATCAACTCATAGGAAAAGCTTTCGGAATGGAGATAATAAAACTTCCCTTCGGCCACCACGGAGGAAATCATCCTGTTAAAAATACTCTGACAAACAAAGTATATATTACAGCCCAAAACCACAATTATGCTATTTCAAAAAAAAGCGTGGAAGATTCAAAAGAGTTTTATATGAATTGGGTAAATCTTTATGATGGAACAGTTGAAGGAATTGTCCATAAGGAACTTCCGATTTACACAGTACAATTTCATCCGGAGGCAGCACCTGGACCAAATGATCCTAAAGAATTGGTCTTCGAAGAAATGTTTGAAATCGTGAGGAAAAATGCCCATAAGAAAAGATATTAAAAGAATACTCGTGATTGGTTCCGGACCTATTGTAATAGGTCAGGCCGGAGAATTTGATTACTCCGGATCTCAAGCTGTTAAAGCTCTTAAAAAATTGGGGTTTTTTGTTGTTGTGATAAACAGCAATCCGGCTACAATAATGACGGACCCTCTCCTGTCCGATAGGGTATACACCGAACCGATAATACCCTCTTCAATAGAACAGATTATTGTAAAGGAAAAAATAGATGCAATTCTTCCCACAGTCGGAGGACAAACAGCACTTAATGCCGTAAAAGAAATAGATAAAAAGGGAATTATTGAAAAATACGGAGTCGAAATAATAGGTGCTTCCGTCGAATCAATAGAAATTGCGGAAAACAGGGAAAAATTCAAAAAAGCAATGGATGAAATAGGACTTAAATCTCCTCAGAGCTTTGTAATCCATTCAATTGATGAAGCCCGGGAGATTCTGAACTTTATCAATTTTCCTCTTATTTTAAGACCATCTTTCACTCTCGGAGGAACAGGAGGAGGAATCGCCCATAATATCGATGAGTACGAAAAATTGATAGAAATAGGGCTTATAAAATCCCCTGTTAAGGAGATTCTTGTGGAAGAATCTTTAATCGGATGGAAAGAGTTTGAATTTGAAGTTATGAGAGATCTGAATGATAATGTGGTTATCGTTTCATCAATAGAAAATTTTGATCCCATGGGAGTTCACACAGGTGACAGTATAACCGTTGCTCCGGCACAAACATTAACGGATTCCGAATATCAAAATCTGAGGGATTATTCGATAGCTGTCATAAGAAAGGTGGGAGTTGCCACCGGCGGGTCAAACATACAGTTTGCAGTAAATCCTAAAAACGGAGATGTGAGAGTTATAGAAATGAATCCTCGAGTTTCAAGAAGTTCGGCGCTTGTTTCCAAAGCAACGGGGTTTCCGATTGCAAAAACAGCAGCTCAACTCTCTGTCGGTTTAACACTTGATGAAATAGAGAATGAGATAACAAAAACAACTCCGGCTTCTTTTGAACCTGCTCTTGACTATGTAGTGGTAAAAGTCCCGAGATGGGATTTTAAAAAATTTAATGTTGAAAGGACATTAACAACACAGATGAAATCAGTCGGTGAAGTTATGGCAATAGGTTCTAACTTCAGGGAAGCTTTCCAAAAAGCCTTAAGATCGCTCGAAATCGGAGTAAGCGGGCTAAATGATTCCAAAGCCAAAAATTTTGACAGGAAAAAATTAAAGCTTTTACTGGAAATCCCCACACCGGGAAGACCTTTTTATATAAAAGAAGCCTTTTTAAGAGGTTTTTCTGTCAGGGAGGTTGCTGAAATAACCAAGATTGATCCATGGTTTTTAGAGAATATAAAAATCATTTCCGATCTTGAAAGAGAAATTGAAAAAAACAAACAATGGATAAATAATCCTGAATTTTTAAGAACACTTAAACTTTCAGGTTTTTCCGATAAAAGGATTGCGGAAATTTCAGGCCTTAAAGAAGAGGATATAAGAGAGAAAAGAAAAAAACTCAAAATCACAGCTGTTTTCAAAAAAGTTGATACATGTGCCGGTGAGTTTGAATCAATCACTCCGTATTATTATTCAACATACATGAAAACCAATGAGAGCATTCCTTCCGATAGAAAAAAAGTGGTCGTTTTAGGGGGAGGTCCGTTTAGAATAGGTCAGGGAATAGAGTTTGATTACTGTGCTTCAATGGCTTCAATTACTTTGAAAAAAATGGGAATTGAAACAATTATGATAAACTGCAATCCTGAGACAGTAAGCACTGATTACGATACCTCGGATAAGCTCTATTTTGAACCGGTTTTTTACGAGGATGTTCTTAATATTCTTGAAATAGAAAAACCCTTTGGGGTTATACTCCAGTTAGGGGGACAGACTCCTCTCAAGCTTGCAAAACAGCTCATTGACACCGGAGTTAATATATTGGGAACAAGCTATGAAAAAATCAATGAAGCTGAAGACAGAGAAAAATTTATCTCTCTTTTGAATGACTTGAACATAGAATATCCGCCGGGAGATGCTGTAAAAACAATGGAAGAAGCTCTTGTTGTTGCAAAAAACATAGGGTTTCCCCTTTTGGTAAGACCCTCTTATGTTCTGGGAGGAAGGGGAATGGCAATAGTTTATACTGTTGAAGAATTGAGAGAGTTTATGGAAAAAGCAACAAAAATTTCAGAGGAGCATCCGGTGCTAATAGATAACTTTATTGAGGATGCTTTTGAAGTTGATGTGGATGCACTTTCGGACGGAGAAGATGTTTTTATCGCTGGAATAATGCAGCACATTGAGGAGGCAGGAGTTCACTCGGGGGACAGTGCCGCTGTTTTGCCCACCTATCTCGTGGAACCAAAGCATCTGGATGAAATAAGAGAAATCACCGTAAAAATAGCAAAAAGACTAAAAATAAAGGGATTTGTAAACATTCAGTTTGCAATTAAAGATGATACGGTATATGTACTTGAAGTTAATCCGCGGGCATCCAGAACAATTCCGTTCGTATCAAAATCAACGGGAATTCCTCTTGTTGAGATAAGTGTAAGGATTATGTTAGGGGAAAAACTCTCCTCCTTTAATCTTGAAAATTATCCGAGACAAAATCATTATACTGTGAAAGCACCGGTTTTTTCCTTTGACAAGTTTGCGGGAGTTGACCCGATTTTGGGACCTGAAATGAGAAGTCTGGGAGAATCAATGGGCATAAGCGAGTTTTTCGGAGAAGCTTATATCAAAGCCATGTTAGGCGCCGGTTTTATTCTTCCTGTTTCGGGCAAGGTGTTTATCAGTGTGAATGATTTTGATAAGGATAAAATTGACTACATATCAAAAAAGATTGAAAAATTGGGCTTTGAAATATATGCCACAAAGGGAACTTTTGAAAAATTGATGAAGATAGGAGTTAAAGCCAAAATGGTGAATAAAGTGGGAGAGGGCAAGCCAGATATAGTTGAGCTTATAAAAAGCGGAGAAATTTCCCTTATAATAAATACTCCATTGGGAAGAAAAGCCTATCAGGATGATCTTAAAATAAGAGAAGCTGCTCTTGAAAGAAAACTTCCCTGTATTACCACACTCTCTTCCGCCCGGGCGGCAGTGGATGGAATAGGATGGCTCCAGAGACATAAAATTTCAATTTACAAACCCTTAAATATCTACCCTCTTTAATTATGGCCTGGCACTATAAACTATTTTAAAGACAAGTCTGTCCTGCAAAGGTATGAATCTTGACCTCGGATCCCAAATTCGTTCCCAATTTTTATTAAAGGTAATGAAAAGCTTATTCCCCGGCGAAATTCTCCACATAAATCTTATATTTGCCCCCAATTTTTTTGAAACATCATCGTATTGAATATAATTTAAAAGTGCAAGATCGGGTGAGAAAAATATATCAGCCTTTATTCTGTAGAGGTTCTCATCAAACTTACCCTGAGGTAAGTTTCCTCTTATAAATTCTCCCTGCAAAGAGAGATTTAAAAAACCATCCAATTTATAAGTTAATCCCAAATTCATATCTCCCATGTGTCCACTATAAAATTCTCCGAATCTATAACTAAGGTCAAAAACTACATTTCTGTAAGATGCTGAATTAAATTCGAATCTATATCTTGTGTAATGATAAGGTCCCGCAGGGATTATTACTCCCTCTGCAACTTCAAAATCATAAGGCAAAACATCATAGTTTGGCATAACATTAAACTCAATATGCTCTCCGGATTCTGTTCTCAAATTCACAGGGGCTGTAAAAATCATCCATGTTTCCATCTTTCCTGAAAGATCCCAATAAAACATCCCGTAAAGTTGGAAAAAGAATTGTCTTACAAGTTTACCTATTAGCCCTTTTTCAGGTCGCGGTTGAAAATCCAAACCAGCCCTCAATGTTTGAATGTTTTTTCTTGGTAAAAAACCAAGGCCAGGGTTAAGTGAATCTCCTAAGTATGTATAAGTTATAGAAGCATCAATTAAATCATTAGGATAATCTATTTTAAACCCATATCCATAATGCTTTCCTCCGTCAATCTCATTCCAATTATAAACACCCCAAAAACCAGTAGCAAAGTTTTTCTTTCCGAATAATTTTGAGGTCTGATATATAAAATCAACTCCAAACATTCTATTAATCCCATTGCTTCCGGGCTCCCCATCTGTAAAAATTATTCCCACTTTACTTTGATCCCAGATATTTTGATAAATTCTCCCGGCAAAGAAATTCTGACTCGGAAAAACAGTACCATCACTTAAAGTTGTTTCACGGGTTTTCACATCAAGAAATGCCATGTTTGTATTTCCCAATTTACCAAATGTTTTAGCTCCGAAAAGAATTGGTATTTGCTCTCCATTGTAGAGGCCTATCCTTCTGCTGAAAAATGGAACAAATGATCTATGGAGCCCTATTCCGAAATTAAATATTTCAGAACCCTCAAGAAAAAAACTTCTCTTTTCAGGAAAGTACAGAGAAAATCTTGTAAGATTAATCCTTCTTGTGTCAGCCTCTGTCTCAGCAAAATCCGTATTATAACTAAAAACGCCCACTAAATTCGGGGTGAAATTTTTATAAATATCAAAACCACCATCTATAGAGTATTTTCTTTCAGTACCAATCTCATAATCCTCTGTTGAGCTTAGTATACCATAAGGTTTTATAGTAATTCCTTTTCCCTGTTTCACATTTGAAATCCCCTCGAGAGGAGCTGCCTCAGCAGGATTATAAAAAAAGCTATCTTTAGAAATCCCTGAAAGTCTTATAACTTCCATCTTCCTTGGAATATATCTTTCAACATTTAACCCCCATGTTTTGAGTTTTGGATTAAAAGAAATAGTTTTAAAAGGGATTTTTATTTCAACGCTCCATCCTTCTTTTGTAATCTTTGTCTTTGCTTCCCAAATACCATCCCAGTTTAAACTGAAATGTTCACCAAAGGCAAGCCCATCGCTTCTTGCTCCCTTGGGATTAACAAAGAAAACATAAGCATTCCTTCTATCCTGGAATGTATCCAGAAGAATTCTTATAATATCATTTGATCTTCCCTTTTCATCAGTTTTCATACTGTTAGCAGAAATCTTATCCGGCTCATCATCATAGCACATAATCCCAAAATAAAGATTATTTTTATCATATAGTATTCTTAAAGTTGTTCTCTCAGAGGGTGTAATTCCTGTTTCAGGCTCTACCATTTTAAATTCAGTAAAAAGAGGGGATTTTTTCCACACAGAATCCGATAAAATTCCATCTATTTTGGGCCCTTTTTCAACAAAAGTAGCCTTAATTTTAACTGCTCCGAACACAAGCTGAAGCGTAAAAATCATAAACACAATTAAAATAAACACAATATTACTTTTTCTTTTCATTCTGGCTTTTTCCTCCGCTATAGCATCTTTTTATATTTTAAATACGAAAAGTTCTCTAAAATGTTGCAAACCCGATTTTACACCTTGTTTAAAATAAAAGAAGGCTTGATGAAGACTCTGGATTATTATATTATCTTTTAATGAAAACGGGATCAAAAAAAGTTGTAATATTTGCATTTTTGGCAAACCTCTCAATTGCTGCAGCCAAATTTATAGTATCCCTTATCACTCACTCTTCCGCCCTCTTATCAGAAGCAATCCACTCTCTTGCCGATACAGGAAATCAAATATTACTTCTCATAGGATTAAAAAGAAGTTTAAAAAAAGAAGATAAAATTCATCCTTTTGGATACAATAGGGAGCAGTATTTCTGGTCTTTTCTCGTAGCTGTAATGCTATTCCTTTTAGGAGGACTTTACTCTCTATTGGAAGGAATAAAAAAGCTACTCCATACCCATAAAATCGAAGAGCCATGGATTGCTATTGGAGTTTTAATTTTTTCATTCATTGCAGAAGGTTTTTCCTTTCTAAAAGCAAAAAAAGAAATTGATAAGAACAGAAAAGATGGTTCTCTCCTTGATTCTTTGAAAAATTGTTATAATTCCGAACTTCTTGTCGTATTTTTTGAAGATAGTGCTGCAATTACCGGTATAACAATAGCACTTGTCTCAACTTTATTGTACATTTTTACTAAAAACTCCATCTTTGATTCCATTGGATCAATTTTAATTGGGCTTCTTCTCATCATAGTATCCATCGGGCTTGGTGCAAAAATGAAATCTTTAATAGTGGGAAGAGCAGCCCCATCTTATATAGTCAAAGATATTATTAATATTTTAGAAAGCACAGATGGGATTGAAAGAGTTAATCAGGTAAAAACAATGGTATTGGGATCTGATTCAATACTTGCAGCTATTGAAGTAATCTTTGAAGATGGACTTGATATAGATTATATAGATGAAAAAATAAAGGAAATTGAGAAAAGAATTAAATCAAAGCACTCCGAAGTAAAAAATATTTATATTGAGCCAAAGGAAAAGTCTTGACAAGCTTCCTTTTTGGGAGTAAATTTTTCTATGAAAAAAAATTTTATTTTTATATTTATTATTTTCATATTGTTTGTTAGCTGTTCAAGTGATAAATTATCCTTGATTGAAAATAAGGATTATCTCATCAAATTAAATCGTAAACTCGGAACCTATGCTCAAAAAAATCAAATGTGGAAAGAAGCTGTTTATAGATGGAAAAGAGTTGTAAATCTAAACCCCAATGATTATAAAGCTCATAACAATTTGGCAATTGCATATGAAGCTCTTGGCGAATATCAAAAAGCAGAAATAGAATACAAATTAGCTTTAAGTCTCAGTCATAATAATGAGTTTATAAGGAGTAATTATGAAAAATTTAAAAGCGGAAAAAAGAGCAGTCAAAAGAAACAGCATAAGAAATTTCGCAAGTTTTAGTCTGCTTTTGATTTTAATATTTTTGATTTTACCGTCCTGTTCAGAGACAAAAATGCAGAGGGTCCTTGTAAAATCCAGGCCCATTTTAAATATCGGAAACTATGAAAATGTTTACATAGCCCCCTTCAGGATTTCATCCAAAATCAACAATAAAATTATCTCTGATGAAATAACAAAAACACTTAAAGAAGATTTGGCAATAAATTATGGAAAAAATGTAATTATAGGAGAAAAAATTAATGTTTACACAAAAGGGATTTTTTCAAACCCATTTTTCTGGAAAGAGTATTCAAAAAAAGAAAAATCGGCAATTATTACAGGTGTAATAAAAATAAAGAAAGAGGAAAGAAGTAAGGTAAAAACAGTAAGATCAACCCCCCTTTCCCTTAAAAGTCAAAATATCCTTCAAACCATTAAATTAATAAATTGTGATATCTTGTTTTTAATACTTGATGGAGATAGTGGGAAAAAAGTTTATCAATACAGATTTAATTATAAAATTACGGATGAAAGCGGAGAAGCTGATAGTGTTCTTGTAAGCAGATTAATAAGCATTGGAGTGGATAGGTTTATGAACAGAATAGTATCAAGAGAACACATTGTATATAGATACTTTTTTAATTATTGAGGTAAAAATGAAAAGTAAAAAGAAATTAGTTATATTTTTCATAATAGTTTTATTTTATGTTTTCTCAAACGCTCAATATCAGTTTTTTCCTTATTATGGAAAAAACAAAATACAAATAGGAAAACAATGGTATGTTTACGAAACCAAACATTTCAAATTCAATTTTTATACAAAACATCTTGAAATTCTTAATTTCAGCGTAATCGATGCGGAGGATGCTTACTCAAAATTATCAGAATTTTTAGGATTTTCTCCAGAAAAGAAAATTCCTATTTTACTTTACCAATCCCACAAGGATTTTGAAATGACAAATCTCTATCCTTCAGCAGTTCCCGAACCGGTAATGGGATTTTCAGAACCAATTGGAAATAGAGTGGTTATTCCGGCAGAGTACCCACCTTCTGTATTGAGACATCTTATAACCCATGAACTTACACATATCTTTCAATTTAATCTTCTTTATGGAAGACACAGACAAAGTTTTTCATCATTTTTTCACTTGCCACTATGGATTATGGAAGGGTTTGCAGAATTTATCCCTGGAGAGTGGGACCCTATTTCACTTATGATTGTAAGAGATGCAGTTGTTACGGGCCAGATTCCACAACTGACAAAATACGGAGATCTTAGATATAATACCGCCAGTTCAAGATCTCCCTATGATTTTGGACACCTTGTATATGATTACCTTTACAAAGAATACGGGAGAACAGGATTAAGAAAATTCTGGTGGAATTTAAAAAGATTCTCATTTTTCAGAGGAAAGGGTATATTCAAAGAAACATTTAATCTTGAATACAATGTTTTCAACAGTAAATTCGAAAGATACTTAAGAAAAAGGTTTAAGAAATTTTTCGGAAGAGGGCTTCCGGGAGATTATGGGTTAAGAATCAGCCCGGAATACCCCTATTCTCAGGTTTATTCTTTTTCTGTTTCTCCTTCAGGGGAAACAGCCGCTATTGTAACGGCAAATTATAAAAAATATGCTCTTACTATTTCACTTCTCGATTTAAAAAACGGGAAAGTTTATAAGGATATTACACCTGGATATAGCTCAAAATTTGAAAATTTATATTTAAAATTCTCTCCAGAAGACGGAAAATCCATAGTTTGGGATAGTAAGGGGGATTATATAGCCTTCTTCGGTAGATACAATTATGATTATTATCTTCTTTTTTACTCCTCTATAGGTAAATTTTTAAAAAGGGTAAAACTTAAGAATTTACACGAGCCGAGCGGAATAGAAATTTCACCGGATGATAAATATCTTGTTTTTTCAGCTATAAGAGATGCAAAAAGGGATCTCTTTCTCTACAGAATAAATGATGGAAAAATCACAAGGCTTACCAACTCCATAGATTATGAATTTTCAGCATCCTTTTCAAAAGATGGTAAATATATTGTTTTTGATAGAATGATAGGGAGGTATCATCAGCTATTCCTTTTAAACCTTGAAACAAAAGAAGAAAAGCAGCTAACTTTTGAAAAAACATACCATATAAACCCTGTATTTAAAGATGAAAAGAATATTCTCTTCTCATACTATTATAAAGATGCATATAATTTGGCTATTTTGAACATAGAAACAGGAAAGATAAAAATTCTAACAAACCTTTCCACCGGAGTATTTTATCCTCAAATAAAAAACAATAATATCTATTACTTAGGGTATTCACACAATAACTTCAGTTTATATCGTGCAGATAAATTGAAAGAAATCATGGTTACTACAGAAAAAAATACTCTGGGAAGAAGAGAAGAGAAATTTATTATAAATAAAAATAAAATAAGAAAATATAAGAAATTCGAAGATATAGTGGTAAGTGGTCTTCCCAGCGTGGGTTTTGCCGTAGCAACGGATGGAACAACTTACGGAGGAGCTTATTTAAACTTTAGTGATACTTTAAACAATGATAATATTACAATTCTTGCATATTCAGTAATGGGGTTTAAAAATTATACCTTAAGCTATGTTAATCTCGGACATAGATTAAATTATGGAGTCCAATTATTTTCAAATACATATTTTTATTATCTGCCTTATCAATACTGGGCTGCTGATTTTTACGGGTATTACTCTTATAAAAATGCATTGGCAACAAGAAAAATATTGGGCGCAACTCTCTCAGGGATATATCCATTTAGCAAATTTCACAGGTTATCTTTTGATACAGGGCTCTATTATCAGAAAGAAGATCTTTATTATTTTACAATGAATAGTCCCCGAAATCCATTTTTCAACGGTTATTCAATACCTTTTACTTTATCTTTGACCGGCGAAACAACTGCTTTCAGGGGATACGGCCCTTACGAAGGGTATACCTATAATCTATCTTTTACAAAAACAATTCCTTTTTCAGATAGCTGGAGAGATGCCTATGCCTTTCAAATAGATCTAAGGAAATATCTTCCTTTAGGATATGATACTCTATTTGCCTTCAGAGGGTTCGGGGCTTTCAGCGGAGGGAAAAATCCCTATATCTTCTATGGGGGCGGTAACAATGATATAAGATCAACTTATTATTTCTCGGTTGTTGGAAATAATTACTTTCACTTGAATGCTGAATTCAGATTTCCTCTTGTCCATATTGCTTTAACCCCTTTGGGCCTTTTAGGACCCGTAAGAGGAGTCTTTTTTGCAGATTTAGGAGGAGCGTGGTTTAATGATGAAAAATTTGAGTTCTGGGATTCATTTAAAAATGGATTAAAAGATCCTGTAGGCTCCATTGGTTATGGTATAGAATTCTTTTTCGGAGGATATCCGATTCACATAGAATGGGTTTATAGAACAAATTTTGTAGATTATTCATCTCCTGAAGTCAGGATGTGGATTGGATTTGATTTTTAATCTTCCTCTTCTTTTTTCAGCTCTCTTATAATAATTTTCTTGATACTCTTTTCTGAAACTTCCTTTATTTCAAACTCATAATTATCAATCGTTATCTTCTCCCCTCTAACAGGAAACTTACCTAATATATAATTAATCATCCCTCCAATTGTAACAGCAGAGTGATCAACTTCAAATTCTGTATCCAACAAATCTTCTATCTCCTCTATCGGGGTCTCTCCCGAAACAATATAATATCCATCTCTCTTTTCTATTGTAATTTCCTCTTTTTCGTATTCATCATAAATTTCCCCCACTATTTCTTCCAAAATATCTTCAACTGTTACAACTCCCGAGATTCCTCCGTACTCATCCGTAACTATTGCAAGTTTTTGCTTTTTTCTCTGAAGTAATTTCAAAAGATCTGAAATCCTCATATATTCTGTAATATACAATGGTTTTCTTATAAGTTCTCTTGTTTTTTTCAAAATTATTGTATCCTGCCCCCAATATCTGAAAACATCTTTGGCAATAACAATTCCAACTATATTATCTATTCTCTCTCTATATACAATTATTCTGGATTTCTTTTTTTCTATTATTAATTTTTTTAAATGCCCTAAACTCATTCCCTCTTCAATACCTATAATATTTATTCGTGGAGTCATGATTTCTCTCACTGTTCTCTCTTTAAAGTAAATTATTTTCTCAACCATTTCCTCTTCTTCTTCTGTAATTATGTTCTTCTCCTTTCCTTCCAACAAAAAAGCTTCTATCCTTTCTTCTTTTTCTTCTTCAGAAGCTGGAAGATTTTCCTCTTCTTTTGGAAACACTTTTGATAGCACTGCCTGTAATGGAAGCAAAGCACTAACAAATTTATAGGCTCTTTCTTTTCTTATAAGAAAAGGAGGTATGAGATATATAAAGAAAAAAGAGATAATTATGATAGCAACACTATCCTTGTAGGGAATTTTGGAAAAAGTGAAAAACATAAAACTTACAAGGGACAATAGAAAGAAAAAGTTTTTTAAATTCTTTATTATAATAATGTAAAATTCAAGGTCAGAAAGATTCCTATACTTTTCTTCATCCTTTTCAACAACAAGTTGAAGATATTTCCACTTCTTTATCTCTAAAAAAGATGACTCCCACAGGGAAAAGATAAAAGAAATCAGTAAAATCAAAGATTCAATAACCAAATATTTATCCATCTCCTTCTATAAACTCCTTTAATAATTTTTCCTGAAGCTCTATCATTGGCGAATCTTTTTCTTTATGCTCATACCCTAAAAGATGCAAAAAACCGTGGATAATTACTCTCACGAGCTCCTCATTAAAAGGAACTTTCTCTCTTATTGAATTTTTATAAACATTTGGTATGGATATTATAAGATCTCCGAGATAATTATCTCCAAAGGCTTCAAAACTAAGGATATCAGTGGATTCATCTTTGTTTCTATACTTTTTATTATAATTTCTAATAAATTTTTCCCCGGAAAAAACAATGCTTAAATTTTTAACTTTGCTCCCCGTTTTTTCTACCAAAAATTTAATTAATCTTTTAATCTTGCTTTTATTTACCTTATATTTTCTGGTTCTATTTATTATTATCATCTTTCTCCTTCTTAACTTCATTAAAATTAAAACCGGGATAAGAGATTCTTCCGTGATAGATATTCTTCAGTGCCTCTAAAAATGATTCAGAAATAATCTTTATGTCTTTCAAGCTAAGATCGGACTCATTTAATTGATCATCCTCAATTATTTTTGAAAAAATCTTTTTTATTAGATTACTAAAAGTCTCTTCATTTATTTCAGTCAAAGATTTAGCAGCAGCTTCCACAGAATCAGCTAACATAAGAATCGCTGTTTCTTTTGTTTGTGGTTTTGGTCCCGGGTATCTGAAAAACTCTTCATCTATCTTTAGCTCTTCATTTTCTTTATCTCCTTTTTCACTATTTTCTTTTTTCTTTTTCTCAAGCTCTTTATTGTAAAAAAAAGTAATAAGAGAAGTTCCGTGATGCTGTTTTATCCCATCAATAATCATATCCGGAAGCCCATATTTTTTGGCAAGGGTCACTCCATCAGAGATATGGTTTTTTATATAAACAACACTTGTTGTAGGAGAAAGTTTATTATGTATATTTTCTTCATTTGATGGGATATTCTCAATAAAATAATTTGGTCTTAACATTTTCCCTATATCATGGTATAAAGCCTGACATCTAACCAAAGTAGGATTAATTCCAATATCCTTTGCAGCTTGCTCAGCTAAGGAAGCCACCATTAAAGAATGGTGATATGTTCCGGGAGCCTTTAATGCCATCTCCCTGAAAATTGGAAGATCAAGGTTAGAGAGCTCAAGTAATTTTAAATCTGACACCACTTTAAAAACACTCTCTTCAAATGGAAGAAAAGCAGTAACAAATATTGCCACAAATATAGTATCAACTAAAAGAGCTATAGAGACAGAGAAAAGATTAAAATCAATAACAGAGGAAGCAATAATTTTACCAAAAAAAACTACAATTATACCTGTTGGTAAAATATAATACAGCGAAAGCTTAATCGGCATGCTTCTTTTACTTTCCCTGCTTACTTTAATCTTCAAAATAGGAATAAAAGAAGTAATAAAGATAAAAAACAACAAATAATAGTTTTTCACAAGGAAAATTCCTACGAGAGCAACAAAAAGGAGGATAAAAACCACCGCCACCTCAATTCCTACCAAAAAAGCAAGAATAATCCCCCCCGCTTGAAAAGGGACAAAAAAATGAACTATTTTTTGAGTAAACAAAAGGTTCGAAGCTCCTGATCTTTCCAAAACATCAACAAGCATCAAGATACTTCTATATAAAAGCACAAAAAATACAAGATTTGTAAAGGCTATGTGAATTATCTTTTTTTCACTTAAATACCTTTTTTCAAAAAAAGTAAGGATAAAAGATGAAAGAAACAAAATAAGCAGAATAAAAAGAAAAGAAGTTCCTATCAGAGAAAAAGGCTTTCTTTTGTGCTCTTGAAGAGATCTCAATTTTTTTAATATATCGCATGTCTTTTTATCAACTTCATCTCCATTTCTAACTATAATTCTTCCTTTCTTAATAATATTGTACACCGGAGTTAAGTTTTTAGCTGTATTTTCCCTTAAAACTTTAGTTTTACTCTCATTTATAAGATACATAGGAGAATACACAGTGAGAATAATTTTTTCTATTAAGACACTTTCTTTTAAACTAAAACCCTTTTTTTTACTTATCCTCTTTACAAATGCTTTTATATCCCTTTCTCCCCATGTTTCTGAAAGTTTCAAAACACTTTTTGTGTTTCCCTTTGTAATAATAGCTTCCTCTTTTCCCTCTCCAATCAATTTATTTTTATCTCTTATAATATCTTTTGAATAAATGACATCAATTATTTCCTTAACAATATTTTTAATTTTTTCTCTTTTGCTTTTTCTTGAAAATAATCTTATATCCTCTTTACTAAGAGTTATTCCAAACTCCTCATCTATTTTTTTATAATTTTTCTTTGGAGCCCCTAAATATGAAAAAAGTCTGTTAACTCTTTCCAAGGCCGTCGCCTTTGAATTGGAAACATAATCATAAACATAGGGAGCTTTTTTTAGCTCTCCTTCTTTTAATCTTTCAGTGGCCTCAACATTTATGACTTTAAAATCAAAAGGCGCCTTTATGTCCTTTTTGGCTATATCTCCCGGTTTATACTCTTTAATCTGAGGAGAATAATTAAAAAAGATAACAAATGTTAAAATTATAGAATAAAAGATGGAAAATGCGAATTTGTAAGAAAAAATCAGATCTTTCAAATTTGTTTCTTTAGAAGAAATCTGCTCTCCTATTTCCTTAATCTTATCTTTTGCTTTCATATCTTTCATATGCCTTTATAATATCTTTTACAAGGCGATGCCTTACAACATCCTTTTCTGTAAAATACACCATTTCTATTTTTTTAATCCCCTGTAAAATCTTAATAGCTTCAACAAGACCGGATCTAACATTAGAGGGAAGATCAATCTGGGTAATATCGCCTGTAATTACAGCTTTTGAGCCAATCCCAAATCTTGTCAAAAACATTTTCATCTGCTCGTGTGTGGTATTTTGAGCTTCATCCAAAATAACAAAAGCATCACTTAGTGTCCTTCCTCTCATATAGGCTAATGGAGCAATTTCTATGGTTTCATCTTCCAGAAAATTTTTCGCTTTTACAGGATCTAATAAATCAAAGATTGCATCATAAAGAGGTCTCAAATAAGGGTTTACTTTCTGGGGTATATCACCCGGTAAAAAACCTAATTTTTCTCCCGCTTCAACCACAGGCCTTGTTAAAATAATTCTCTTAACCTGCTTTTTTCCAAGACAGGATAGAGCATAAGCCATTGCGAGATAGGTTTTTCCTGTTCCTGCAGGTCCTATAGAGAACACTATATCATTTTCTTTCATCGCTTTAATATAATGATGTTGATTAAAAGTTTTCGGTTTTACCTTTTTTCTATTAAAAGGAGAAAGTAAAGTTTCCTTTGATACAGAATCTAATCTGAAATTTTCATCATCAGGAAGATTGTCAAGCAATTTTAAAAATTCTTCATCTTCCAAATCTTTACCTTCTTCAAAAAGTTCACTTATTCCTAAAAAGAAATTTTTAGCAAATTCTATGTCATCTCTATTTCCGGAAATTATAATTTTTTCCTTATCTCCATTTCCTTCAAGCTTGATCTCAACTCTTAATCTATCTTTTATGTTTTTTTTATGTTTGGAGAGTATTGAATTAAACAGTTTCCTGTTTCTATACGGTAGGTCAACCTCGCTCATCTCTATATTTCCTATTATTCTTCATTTTAAATAGTTTAACATTTTAGAAAAGTGTTTTCAAGAAAACATGCGCATTACCACCAGGAATGCTCTTTTATTCCCTTCTGAGAAGAAAAGAAAATCATATTCCTCACAATTCTTTTAAGATACTCCTCCGTCTCTCTGTCTTCATCTTTACCTGAGTAATAGGTCATTCCGAAAGGTAAAACAAAAAGCCCCATGTGAATCAAGGGCACTATAATATTCGTAATCGCACTCTGGCTTCCATCTTCAGCAGCTGCAGATATTACTGCAACAGGCTTTCCCTGAATTATCTTATTCCTCGTATTCTCTAATGAAGTCATCCTTTCAATTAAATTCCACATAAGAGCTGATGGAGCATACCAGTGAACAGGTGTAGCGAATATTAATCCATCAGAACCTTGCATCTTTTTTGCTATAAACTCAAAATCATCTCCCAAAGAATAGCATCTTTCAGGAGTACATTTTTTAAGATCTTCCAAAAGACAGGCTTCACATGTTTTTATCTTATATTCCTTTAAAAGAAGGATGTCCAATAAATGACCACTTTTTTCAAACTCCGACTTAAGAATATCAATCATCTTAGAATTTAAGCCATTTTCTCTATAGGAACTGTTAATTGCGAGAAACTTCATTTTCCTTTTTCCTCCTTTTTCTTTTTTCCTTTTTTCTTTTTCTTTTTTTTCTCCTTTTTCCCTATAAAATCAACAGGAAGAAAATAAATTTTTTGTCTGTAAATATCTACTGAAGCTATTAATACCTTTATTCTTTCTCCAATGCTAAATCCCTTTTTTGTTCTCGAACCTGTTATTTTCAGCCTTTCTTTGGTGGGAACATAAAAATCATCCGTAAGCTCATAGTATGGAATAGAGCCTTCAACAAAAAAATCCTCCAATTCAACAATAATTGCAGATTGGGTAAAATTCGTAATTCTTCCGTAAAGTTCTTCGCCCACCTTATCTTTCATAAATCTGATGATTCTCCATCTCACAAGCTCCTTTTCTGCTTCATCCGCTTTTCTCTCTGTTTTTGAAGTCCAGTTACCTATCTCCTCCAATTCTGCTTCAGAATAAAAAACCTTCTTTTTCTTCTTTCTGGTAATAGCCTCTTTCACTGTTCGATGAATGATAAGATCCGGATATCTTCTAATAGGAGAAGTAAAGTGGCAGTAATTTTCTTTTTGCAGGCCAAAGTGCCCCTTGTTTACCGGACTATATTTTGCAAGTTTCATTGATTTAAGGATTAAAAGACTTACAAAAGTCTCCTCTTTTTTTCCACTAACCTTATCAATAATCTTTTGAAGCTGCCGTGGGATATTACCTTCCTTAGGCTCAAATTCATATCCCAATTTACTTAAAATTTCTTTAAGATGATTTAATTTAATAGGATCAGGCTCTTCATGAATCCTGAAAAGCACAGGCACATCTTGCTCCATTAAAAATTCAGCAATTGTTTCATTTGCCACAAGCATGAACTCTTCTATAATCCTATGAGAAAAAAGCCTTATGGCAGCCGAAATTCCTACAAGATTATCCTTCTCATACAAAAGAATTGGCTCCGGAAGATCAAAATCCAGAGAACCTTTTTTTCTCCTTTTTTTAATAAGAATATTAGCAAGCTCTTTCATAATTAAAAGAGATTTTTTTATCTCTTTATCAACATCAGTTATCTGGCTATCAATAATCCCCTGAGCCTCCTTATAAGTAAGCCTTTTTTTACTTTTAATAATCGAAGGGAAAACCTTATAATTGAGCACATCGCCTTTTTTATTTATCCTCATCTCAACAGAAAGAGTATATCTATCCACCCCCTCCTTTAAAGAGCATAGATCTGATGAAAGTTCATGCGGAAGCATTGGGATTACTAAGCCGGGAAAATAAACAGAATTTCCCCTCCTAAAAGCTTCCTTGTCAAGAGGAGAATTCCTTTTTACATAATGAGAAACATCAGCTATATGAACACCCAAAATATAATAACCATCATCTTTTTTTATTGAAACTGCATCATCAAAATCCTTTGCATCTTCTCCATCAATTGTAAATATAATCTCATTTCTTAAATCAGCTCTATCCTTGCTCTTTTTTACTTCTCTATTCAAATTTGAAACAAAACTATTAACTTTCTCAGGAAAACTTTCTTGCAAAGAATACTTTGCCTTAATAACTTCAATATCAACGCCCTCTTCATCCGGGAAACCAAAAACTCTTGTTATTTTTTCAATATAAATTTCATTCCTTTTTTCTTTAAGCTCCCCTTCAATTAACATCCCAGGTAATACGGAGACACCTGCCAAACTCCTTATTTCAAACTCATCATCTATTTTTGTATCAAGAGGAATAAGATATGCTCTCAATCTTTCAAGATTAAAATAGCCTATCATTTTCTTATACTTTCTTTTGGAGATTGCTATGATTTCCCCTTCTCTTTTACCTCCTCTTTCGTAAAAAAGAGCTTCTACAATATCACCATTCATTGCGTTTTTTGTCTTACCGGGAGGAATAAAAACATCTTTACTTCCATCATCTGGTATAACAAACCCAAACCCTCCCTTTGCCGCTGAATATTCTCCTCTCAATAAATTCTTAGACCTCTTAACCAAATACCTATTTCTATCCCTATATATAGCCCCTTCTTTTAAAAGTTCCTTAAGGGTATCTTTCAAAACTTTTGAATGAAATGGAAGATTTCTTTCTTTCAACTCTTTAGAGATAGAAGAATATTTTATCCCCTTATCCCTTTCCCCAACAATTTCAAGAACATTTTTAATTAAATTGCTCTTTTTTAAATTCTTTTCTTTCATTTGATATACTTTAGCACAAATTTCCTTGTTTTTCTATCTTAATAATTACTTGATACTCCCATAAATATCCCCTATATCAAAATTCCCTTTTTCTTTAATATTATTTTTTATTAAATAAAAATTTGGAACAATAAAAAGGGGAACAAAATATTTTGTTTCAAGGGCTTTTTTATGAGCTATCCTGTATTTTTCCTCTTTTAAATTAAGATTCTCTTCCTTTTCAGCTTCCTCTATTAATTTATCAAGTTCCTTATTTGAATAATCAAATAAATTTAAAATCCCTCTTCTTCCGTCATAGGAATGAAAAAATTTTAATAAAACATCATCAACTCCCGCAGAATCACTTCCATATCCAAAAAGAGTCATATCAAGATCTTTCAGGAAAAAGAGCTTTCTTCTCCATTCTCTATCACTTAATGGAAGTAAAACTAAATTCGGAAAACATTTTTTCAGCTCCTTAAAAATAACATTTGAAGTGATTCTACTTATTTTATTTGTCTTTCTGAAAATAAAGATAATTCTATCAAGAACCTTTTTCTTGCATTCACTTTTTTCATTTTTTACTTCGTTTTCTTTTAAAGAATATCTTAACCATGGGGGAACCAATTGATTGATACGATAGGAATTGGGAATTTTAAGTTCGTTTAATATCTTTTCATATGGCAAAATCCTTGAAACCAAAGTTCTTAACTTTTTGTCAGAAAAAGGTTTCTTTCTAAGATTAAAAATCAAAAAATATATATAATTTGACGGCTTTATAAGTAAATGGAAATTTTTATCAACCTTTTTGGGAAAAGTGAAAATCTCTGAAATATCATAATTTTTTGAATTAGCAGCATCTGTAACATTAAAATAGAACTGTATTTCTTCTATACGTGAGGGCTTTTTCCAATATTTCAAAAACCTTCGTAATATTACTTTATCTTTCCCAATTTCGTAAAAGTAAAAGGGTCCTGTCCCGAGAAAAATTCTTTTTTTATTATCAGAACTTTTTGAAAAAAGATTATTCCCCAAGTAAACAAGTTTAATATCTGAAAGAAGAATTAAAAAATTATCACTTCTTTTTTTCAACAAAAAAGAAATTTTGTAATGACTCAAAACTTTCACCCGATCTATTATTTTGGCAATATTTGAATATGGAGAATAAAGCTCTCTTGTAGAAATCCTCACAAAATTCTTTTTTACAATCTCTGCGGTAAGTTCTTCCCCATTGTGAAACTTTACCCCTTTTCTTAAATCAAAAATCCACTCTCTCGGGCTGGGATTATACCATCTTTCTGCTAAGAAAGGTACAACTTCTAAATTCTGTTTAATCTTGACCAATGTTTCAAAAACATTTGAATTAACTTTACAATCGGTGGACCATCCAGTTTGATGGGGATCAAAAATAAACACTGTATTGGGAAAAGATATCTTTAAGATTTTTTTCTCTTTTCTGCATCCAATCAAACTAAAAATAAAAAAGATTAACAAAAGGACAAAAAATCTTTTTTTCATTCCACCCTCGGCATATAAACAATAAATTCAGCTCCTTTCCCCTCTTCAGATTTCACCTCCATAAAACCATTCTCATTCTGAACTATAATATAACTGGAGAAAAGACCCAGTCCGGTGCCTTTTTCTTTTGTTGTAAAAAAAGGTTCAAAAATTTTATTCTTAACTTCATCAGGAATTCCCGGTCCATTGTCCTTTACAGAAATCATAATATACTTACCTTTTTTAAGAACCGGACTATCCTCTCCCAATAAAAAGTCTTCAACTTTAAGCCATATTATTTTTTCCTCATTCTTTTCTATTGCCTCTATTGCATTAAGAAAAATATTTATTAAGACTTGAACCATTTTTTCTTTATTACACTTGCAATAAGCATTCTTAGTTTTAATTTCTTCTCTCAAATCTATCTTTGTCAATCTTGCTGAAATCAATTCAAGTGTTTCTAAAATTATTTCATCCACAAGATATATCTTTCTCTCTTCCTCTTTCGCATGAGAAAATTTAAGAAAATTATAAATAATTTCCTGAGTTTCTTTCAGAGCCTCTTTCATGTTTTCAACATACATTGAAAACTCAGAAGAGGCTTTTTCTTCTAAAATTTCAACATAACCTGCAACTACACCGAGCATATTCTTAATATCGTGAACAATACTTGCAATAAAAAAGCCCAAGCTCTCCATTTTTTGAGCTATTATTAATTTTTGCTGCAATTCTATTTCAGATGTAATGTCATCTATTATAATAACTTTAAAACCTCCTTCTACATCATAGGAAGATATGTTATAAGTTCTTCCCTCCAACTTAAGAATTTCATTTTCTTTAATCGACGGGAAAAGCTCGAAGATTTCCCATAAAAGCCTTTTGTTTCTCTCATACCTTTCCACAAAGACTTTGTTTTTAAACATTATCTTTAAATTTTTGTCAACAATAAAAATTCCCTTCGGAGAACTATTTAACACGGACTCAAGAAATCTTCTAATTTCCTGCTCTCTCTTAAAGCTCTTTTCTATTTCCTGAGTCATCTCGCCAAGAGAGGTAGATAATCTTCTGATCTCATAAGTACCTGAATTTGCCATATTTTTTAAAAGATCTTTTTCCCTGTTCCCTTCAACATAACTTAACAAGTTTTCTATTGACCTTGTGATTTTTTTCACCCTTCTATTAACAAAAACCAATAATAGAATAAAGAGAGGAACATTAATAAGTAGAATACCAAAAAAAGATTTTGAAAATACTTTCTTTAAAACGAAAAAATCAAAATAATATACATAAGAATAACGATGGCTTCCATCCTCCTCAAAAACAGGAACTACTATAATTAAATAATTTTTATTTTCAATTACATGAGAAGAAACATCCCTAACATAATTTAAAGGGAACTTAATCATCATTTTTTTTTCTTTTTTAAAAAAATCCCTGTAAGAATAAATAAGATTAAAATACACGTCCACTATTTCAAAATTTTCAAAGCTTTTTTCTTCTCTCACAAGTTTTGATATGAAGGAATGAAATTTTATTGGAAAATGTTTAAGATATAATTTTCGCTGGTGGTTTATATTATAAACGGTATTTGCAGTAAAAGAAAAATACCGTTCCTTTAGAGCACTTTGCTCATTTTTTGTAAATATGAAAGAAATGATAAGTGAATTTAAAAAGACAAAAACAAGAAAAAAAGAGAAAAATGAAAGAAATAATTTTTCTTTTAATTTCATAATAAAAATCCGCTTCCCGTTGCGGGAAGCGGATTTATCTATTTATTCTGCTATTTGAGTTGCCGGTTCATCCGGGTCCCCTGCTTTTTTTAGAGGCAAAGCGACAAGATAAAAACCGATAAGGACCAAGAAAACCAATCCTAACAAATAAGAAGCATGCTCAAAAATTGCCGGAATTGAAATATCAAAGAACTTTAAGGCAGCAATAATAAGGCCGGTTAAAGCTTCTCCTGCTATTAATCCCGAAGCAAGTAGAACTCCTGTATTCTCCACCCTTGCTTTTTGATTGTCATTGAGCTTATTTTTCTTAATTTTACTATCAACAATCCACTTTATCATACCACCAACAAAAATCGCAAAAGTTGTTTCAAGGGGAAGATACATACCAACAGCCACCAGCATAGGTGACTTAACCTTTACCATTACAAAGGCAAGCCCCATCAACATACCTACAACAACCAAAAGCCATGCCATGTTTCCACCAACAATTCCTTTCGTTAAGTCAGCCATAAGACCAGCCTGAGGTGCAGGCAATGCTTTACCGCCAAAACCTTCTCCTCCTCCTTTAATATCTCCTATATGTAAAACCAAAAGAGGAAAATACATAATTAAAGAACCAACAAGAACTCCTATTAAATCTCCTACCTGCATCTTCCAGGGGGTTCCTCCAAGTATATGTCCGACCTTCAAATCCTGAAGCATTTCTCCTGCAACAGCAGAAGATACACAAACAACTGCCGCCACTCCCAGAACCGCAGCAATTCCGGCAGTTCCTTTAGCACCGATTACAAGCATTAAAAGAGCGGCTATAATTAATGTAGATAGAGTTAACCCTGAGATCGGATTATTGGAAGATCCTATTAAACCTACAAGGTTTCCTGAAACAGCTGCAAAAAAGAAACCAGCAACTGCCATTACAAGAGCAGCTGTTAACGCTGCATTCCAAGAATGAGTAAACACATAATAGATAATTGTCATTGCTATAAGTGTTAGGAAAAGGCCTATTGCCACGATCCTAAAATTAAGGTCTTTGTCTGTTCTCTTTGTTGAAGTTTCCTGTTTTGTAGCTTTCTTAACATCGCTTACAGCTCTTTTCATCCCAAGAGCAAGATTTTTTCTCATTTTATAGAGAGTGTAAACAGCTCCAACTAACATACCACCAACAGCAATAGGTCTTACAATTGATTTCCAAATCAATATTGCTGTCTTATACCACAATTCTGCACCTTCAACACCTCCTCCAACAGGAAAATAGGTAGTCAGATTTGGGCCTGTAAAGAATATTACCAGTGGCACAAAGAGTCCCCATGCAAGAACACCACCGGCAAAGTTCAAAGCAGCTAACTCCGGTCCTATTATATATCCAACTCCTATATAGGCAGGGCTTATAGCTGGTCCCGCAAAGGTGGCTTTTCCTCCTACTTTTATTTTAGGAAGGATTTCCTTACCGGCTAATTTTAATTTACCAATTGAAAGATTGAGAGTCTTTCCCAATCCAAAGATAAAATCTTTTGAAGCTGCAAAAAATTTAAAAACACCCAAAAGATAGATTAAACTACCAACACCCATAGCTTGAAAGAGATATTTCGCTCCTTCTCCTCCTCTCTGCCCAGCCTTATGAATTTCCGAAGCTGCGACAGACTCAGGAAAAGGCAATTCTGGATCTTCAACCATAACTTTTCTTAAAACAGTTACAAAGAGGATACCTAAAACACCTCCTACAAGCATCAATGCTGATGACTTCCAGTATGCTTCAACACTATCAAACTTTTTCCATACTCCAGAAATAACAAAAGCAGGAATAGTGAAAATTGCTCCTGCAGCTATAGATTCTCCGATGGAACCTATCGTTCTGGCTATATTTTCTTCAAGGATTGAACCTTTAACCAATTTCAATATAGCCATTCCGATAACAGCAGCAGGATAAGTAGCTGCAATGGTCATACCGGCTCTAAGTCCGAGGTATGCATTGGCAGCTCCAAGCACAACTGTCATAAATAGACCAAGTATAACAGCTCTTAATGTAAATTCTTTAAGATCTGTCTCATCGGGTACAAAAGGGGTAAATTTCTCCTTACTCATCTCTCCTCCTTAGTAGGATTTTTTTATTACTTCATAAATTGTCTTAATTAAAACATCCGGCTTTACTGGTTTTTTCAAATAAGCAGCAGCCCCCCTCTCCATTGCCTCTTTTATATCCTCTTCCCCCTGCTCTGTTGAAAGCATTATCACCGGAATTTCTTTAAAATCATCTGTCTCTTTAACTCTTGATAAAAACTCCATTCCATCCATGTTAGGCATATTTATATCACAGATAATTAAATCTATAGGGTTCATAGTTAAAACATTCAAGGCCTCAAGCCCATCACCCGCCTCTAAAATTTCTCCCTTGAAGACTTTTTTTAATGCTATTTTAACCATTTTTCTTATTATTGCAGAATCATCAACCAATAAAAAATTCATTTAGCACCCCCTTCTGGTTTTCTGTAAACCATAACTCCCTTCAATGGTTTCAACAAAAATAAATTAGTAACTTTAAAAAGAGTATCAGACATCCCGAGAAACAGATAACCTCCCGGATTTAAAGAGTTGTAAAGATTGTTTGCAACTATCTTTTTAGATTCAAGGTCAAAATAAATCAAAACATTTCTACAAAAAATCACATCAACATTCTTAATTGTAGCTGTTTGAGTCTTTGAGAAAAGATTTACTACACTAAATGTCACCATCTTCTTTATTTCATTGTTGAGTTCATAAAAACTTCCCTTTTTTGTAAAATACTTTTTCTTCAATTCTTCCGGAGTATTTCTAAGATCAGGTTCCGAGAAAATTCCCGAACGGGCGGTATTAATAACCTCTGTGTTTATATCTGTACCATAAATATTTATCTTAACTCCCTTATCTGTAAAACCATGCTCCTTAAGCATAATAGCTATAGAATAGGGTTCCGCCCCATTCGAGCATGCAGCACTCCAGATTCTTATACTTTTAAGAATATCATTTTTTTTCTTTTCAAGAAGCTCCGGGATAACAACATCTACAAGAGCTTTAAGCTGAGGCATCTCCCTAAAAAAATAGGTCTCGTTTACAGTTAAAAGATTATATAAATCTTTAAGCTCATCCTTTCCCCTTCTATCAAATTTCAGAAAACTAAGATACTCTTTAAAAGAATTAAATTTTGATTCTTCCAATCTTTTTACTATTCTCTTCTTAAAAAAATTCCACTGACTTCCTTCAAAAGCAAGACCGGTCTGCTCATAAAGCAATTTTTTTATTAATAAAAGCTCATCCTCTTTTATTTGTTCAACCCTCATTTTTTACTCCAATCAAATTCAAAGTTTAAAAGGAATGGATCTATTTTTTCTCTCTCAAGTTTTTCTATCATCTTTATTGAATCATCGCCTGTTTCTTTAAAAATAGAATAGAGATGAAGATAAGCAGTTCCCCTCACACTTACGGCTTTTTCTTTTAATGCTAACTTTAAATGATTTATAGATTCTTTATCTTTTATTCGTCTGTAAACAATCAGGAAAGCTCTTTTCTCACCATAAGATCTTAAATTCTCATATATTTTGATAACTTCATTTTTATGTGATTCAGAGATCCCCTCCAAATACTCAAAAAGCTCTGGTATAAATTTTTTACGAGAAAACATATAGTAAATTAAATTTGTACAAAAAACATTCATATTTTTTAAAGCTTCCAATATGGAAGTTAAGAGAAAATCAGGATAATCTTCTTTTTGATTTTCAGTAAGTTTTTTTATAGATTCCACAGCAGGAAAATATTTAGAGTTTCCCAAAATTCTGATAGAAGAAGATAAAATATTATAATCATTCGAGTTTTCAAGTATTTCCTTAACCTTTTCCAAAACAGCCTCTTCTTCCACTTTAATTCCGCTTAAAGCTTCCAAAACAGCCGTTAAAAGAAATGAATCATCTGTATTAAGAAGATTCTTCAACTCTTCATAATAATAGGCATCAGGTTTTTTACCTATACTCTCCACTGTAAGATAAATAAATTGCTCATTGTTGTTCTCTTTTAAAATTTCTTTAAACTTTTTCTTTATTCTATCATCTTCCAATTCTGAAAGAGTATAAAACAGGAGAGAAAAATTCACATCCATCTCAGGATCAATAAATTCCAAAAGATAATTAACAACCTCAGATGTTCCTATTCTTCCCAATGAAATAATGACCTCATCCTTAACTTCATCACTCTCATCATTAATAAGTGCTGCAATCGCCGAAAGTTTGTCTTCATCCAGCTTATCTTTTTTTTCTTTGTAATAATAACCAAGACTTCTAAGAGTCATAGCTCTTACATTAGGGGATGCATCACCTAAAAATAATGCATAATTTTCATCTAAAAAATCTGATTTCATTATTCCCAATGCCTTTATTGCCATCTCCCTTAAAGTGGGATTTTCATCATTCGCATATGTTTTGATCTCCTCTTCAAGTTCAACATACCTGGATACAAGATGAATAGCTTCCCTTAGAACACTTTCATCGGTTTCATCTTTAATTATATCAATAAGGCTTTTAAGGTCTTCTCTTTCTAACCAATTTCCCCATTCTTTTATAGTAAATACCTTTATTATTGGGTCAAAAGAGGATTTCACACATTTAAAAAACCAATCCTTTTTCTTTTCCTTTTTTTTCTCCCCTATATATCTAATAATTGATTTTACCACAAACTTTCCATACTTTCCCGAAGAAAGAATCTCCCAAGGGTCAACATCTTCAACAGAGTTTTCCAATAAAACTCTTTCCGCGCTTTCATTTATCTCTTCCCTTTCAAGATATGGCAATAAAGAGCTTAATGGGACCTTTGCTCCTACCCAGATTATTGAATCAAAGACTTTAATTAATTGCTCATTGGTAAAATTTTTTACCAAGGAAAGAATTTTCCCGATAAATTGGCCCGCTACTCTTTCTCTCGTTTTTTCTTTAATCGCTTCAAGCACCCACTCTAAATTTTCTTCTTTCAATCTCTCCTTAATATTACTTAAAATTTCAGCCCTTGCAAGAACTGCCTGGGTAATAATATCCTTATCCTCGGTCTTTAAAAGTTTTAAAAGAGGGAAAAAAGCTCTTTCGTCTTTTATCTTACCCAAAGCTTCTATTGCAGGCAATTGCAAAATCTCAGAGTCAAGATACTCTATCAAATAAGGGACAGGATAAGAGTCTCCTATTTCTCCAAGGGTAACTATATATGGAATCTTTGACCATTCATCTTCTTCTTTTAACATTCTTTCTGTTAATATTTCAACTTCAAGCTCAGCTTTCAAAAGCCCTAAAGCCTCTATTGCACTTTCTCTGACATTTTGATCAGGATCGTCAAGCATCTTTACAATTGAATCAATTGCTTCTCTTGCCCTAACCATTCCCAATGTATTAAGAGAAAGAATTCTCACATCAACATCATCACTTTCAAGATTTTTTACAAGAAAGGGAATCACTATATCTCCCCTCTCTTTTAAAATAGATCTTGCTGCATTTCTTTCTCTTGCATCCTGTGATCTAATCTTTTCTACTAAAAGAGGAACATCCTCCTTTCCTATTACTTCTATCAAAGCTTCTACAATTGCATTCCTTACCTGCCATAGCGGATGATTTACCTTCTCTATCAGAATTTTTCTTGCTTCTCTATCAGGAATTTGAGCTAAAACCTGTACCCCCATTAATGCTTGTTCAAGATCTTCGGAATCCAACATTTCTCTATAATATTTCAATTCCTCATTTTCACTCATTTTACCTCCCTTTCAATTATTTCCCTTGTATCCCTTGCTATTACAAGCTCTTCATTGGTTGGCACCACTAAAATTCTGACCTTAGAATCTTTATCCGAAATATCAACCTCCTTCTTTTTAGCTTTTTTATTCTTTTCCTTATCTAAAATTATACCAAAAAAATCCAATCCTTCAAGTGCCTTTTCTCTAATAAAAGATGAGTTTTCACCGATCCCCCCTGTAAAAACTATTATATCCGCTCCTCCCAAAACAGCTAAATATGCTCCTATGTATTTTTTTAAGCGATAAGCATAAATGGTAAGAGCGAGCTCTGCTCTCTTTTCTCCATTTAATGCGGCTTTTTCAAGATCTCTCATATCACTTGAAATTCCGGAAATTCCCAGAACTCCGCTTTTTTTGTTTAACAAATTATCTATTGAAGTGGCACTCATCTTTTTTTCTCTTAAAAGAGCTACGGGAATAGCAGGATCAAGATCCCCACTCCTTGTTCCCATCACAAGGCCTTCAAGAGGAGTATATCCCATAGAGGTATCCATTGATTTACCACCAGAAATAGCAGTTATAGAGGCTCCATTCCCAAGGTGAGCTGAAATAATTTTCACTTTATTATAATCCATTTTAACAAGCTGAGCGGCTCTTTTCGAAACATATCTATGGGAGGTTCCATGAAAGCCGTATCTTCTAATCTTCTGTTTTTCGTAAAGTTCATAGGGAAGAGCATAAAGAAAAGCATAATTTGGTATAGTCTGATGAAAGGAAGTATCAAAAACAGCCACCTGAGGAATTTCGGGTAAAATTTTTGACATCGCTTTTATTCCCATAATATTAGCTGGATTATGAAGAGGGGCTAATGGAATACACTCTTCCAATCTTTTCATCACTTCCTCTGTTATAAGAGATGATTCCGTAAAATACTCTCCACCATGAACAACCCTATGTCCCACCGCTTTAATCTCTTTTATATCATTAATCACACCATAATCTTCATCCACAAGTACCTTTAATATTAATTCAACAGCTTCATCATGATCATTTATCTCTCTCTCAATAAAAAGATCTTTCCTTTCAGTTATATGCTTTAATCTCGACCCATCAAGACCTATTCTTTCAACTATTCCTTTTGCTAAAACCTCTTCTTTATCAATATTAAAGAGTTGATACTTAACCGATGAAGAACCACTATTGAGGACCATTATGATCATTCTTTCCTCCTATTTTTCATTAATTATAATTCTAACAAAAATCCGAACAATTTTCTATTATCAAAGTAGATTTAGACCCCCTATAAAAAATAATCTATATTTAATTAAAAAAAATCGAATATGGTCTTTTTATATAATTCTCCAATTCTTTAATTCCTATATACCTACTTTTTCTAAAAAATTCTTTACCCTCAAAAAACACAAGGATCGTAGGTATGGTAAAAATCGACAGATTGGCTGCAAGTTCTTTTGCTTTTTCAACATCAATATAATAAAATTCTATTTCCCCAAAATTTTCCTTCAACATATTTTTAACTTTCGGTTTAAGAACTTTACACACATTACAGGTAGGTGTTGAAAAATAAAAGAGAACACCCTGTTTTTCTTCCAAAATCCTATTAAAATCATCCATTCTCTCAACAACCTTTTCCATCTTTTACTCCTTTTTTTGGGGTATTATAGCAAAAAAAATGCAAAATTTTTAAGAATGTCTCTCTTTTTTCTTTATCCTAATCCAGAAATACAAGCCGCCAAAAAAACCAATTAATGAAATAAATTGAGGAACAGAAAGTGAAGAGAAGGGGTGATCTATTCCTCCGAAAATATATCCTCTGTCAGGATCTCCTCTGAAAAATTCAAGAACAAATCTTATTACCGCATAATTCATAACATAAAGAATAAAGACAGTACCATCATATTTCTTTTTCCTATAAAAAATAAAAAGAACAACAAAGTTTACAAAATTTAAGATTGATTCCATAAGCTGGGTAGGGTAAATCTTGGTGAAAAGAGGAACTCCCGTGTTTTGATGGGCAATCGGATTTTTAAAAATAACTCCGATTGGAGAATCGGTTGGTCTTCCATAGCAACATCCGGCCGAAAAACACCCCAATCTCCCAAAACCATGCCCCAATGCAATATAGGGAGCAATTATATCAGCAAGTTTTAAAAGAGGTAATTTTTTTCTTTTTGCATAAAAGATTGCAAAAGGTAATCCAAAAACTATCCCTCCATAAAAAGTACCACCGGATCTTAGAATATCAGAAAAAAAAGTGGGAGATTTTAACATTTGAGGATTTGTAATTACCAACAAAAGCTTTGCTCCCAAAATACCAATAACTACACTCCAAAAAATAAGATCTGAAAATTTATCTGTATCTATACCCTCTTTCTTTGCTGTCCAAAGAGAGAGAAAAATTCCCGAGCCTATTCCAAGAGCAAACATAAAACCATAAGTATAAATTGTAATTCCAAATATTTTAATCAGTACCGGGTGCATCATCCCTCCTAAAAATCTCTATAATTATTAAAACAATGACCCCAACAGTAATAAAAGAATCCGCCACATTAAAAACAGGCCAGCTCCAACTCCTGTAATAAACTTCAATAAAATCCACCACTCTTCCTCTTACCACTCTATCAAATATATTCCCGAGCGCTCCTGCAATAATAAAAACCATAAAAATTTCGGATAAAAAATGATTTTCTGATTTGTAAAACAAAACAATTAACACAATAAGAGCTGTAATTGAAATTATTGTTATAATTGTAGTAATAAAGGGGCTCTTGTGAGAGGATAAAAAACCAAACACAACTCCCTTGTTATAAGTTTTTGTTATTCTCAAAAAACCGGGGATAATCTCCACATATTGGTATAAAGCAATTTTTTTATCAATCAAATACTTTGTTATTTGGTCGAGAACAAAAATAAAAATACCTATCGGTAAATATGTGTAAAACTTTTTCATTAAGAATCAAGCTCCCTTACGACAACAGCACATCTCGGGCAGAGTTCAGGATAATCTTTATCCTCCCCTATATGAAGAGAATAATTCCAGCATCTTGGGCATTTCTTAGCTTCAAATTTTTCAGCCTTTATCTCAATTTTATCATTCTTTTGAATTTCAACATCAGAAACAACAAGAATCTCTTTAACTATATCTTCATACTTTTTGACTATCAAATAATCTTTCTCTGGTAAGCCTATAATAACTTTTGCTTCAAGAGAGTCTTTTATTATCTTATCTGTTCTTTTATTTTCAAGCTCTTTTAACACAAGTTCTCTTATTTCCATTATCTTCTCAAATTCCTCTCTATCTACATCAGATAAAAAGGCTTTTCCTCCCTCCTCTATCTTTTCAAGATGGATTGAATCTTTTTTTCCTTTAAAAATGGGAAGATAAGAGTAAGCCTCTTCTGTAGTAAAAGGTAAGATAGGAGCCATAAGAATAAGTGTACCTTTTAAAATTTCAAACATAACATATTGAGCAGCTTTTCTCTTGGAATCATTAGGAAGATTGCAATAAAGTACATCTTTTTTAATATTCAAATAAAAAGAGCTTAAATCAACAACAAAAAAATTATAAATAAGATGATAGATCTTGTAAAATTGAAAGTTTTCATAGGCCTTTATTATATTTTCCTTTAACTCATAGTATTTTTCAAGTATGTATTTATCCACTACAGAAAGAGCTTCTTTTCCTTCTTCCTTGTCGGGCTCATAATCATTGAGATTTCCAAGCATAAATCTCCATGTATTTCTCATCTTTTTATAAGCTTCGGTTAACCCAGCAAGAATTTTCTTCCCTAATTTCAAATCTTCCTGATAATTTACCATAGCAACCCAAAGCCTGATTATCTCAGCCCCTTTATCTTTAATAATTTCCTGAGGCTCAATAACATTTCCCATTGATTTTGACATTGCTCTTCCCTTTTCATCCAAAACCCATCCGTGAGTAATTACTGTTTTATAAGGGGAAGAATCTTTCGCAGAAACGCCGACCAAAAGGGAACTCTGAAACCATCCTCTGTACTGGTCATTTCCTTCAATATAAATATCCGCCGGATATCGGTGTCCCTCTCTGTATTCAAGAACCGAATGGCTTGCACCTGATTCAAACCAAACATCTAAGATATCTTCCTCTTTTTTTAAGTTTGTTGAACCACAGTGAGGGCACTTATAGCCCTCCGGTAAAAACTCCTTTTCATCAAGTTCAAACCAGGAATTGGACCCCTTCTCTTTAAAAACTTCAGCAACCTTTAAAGCTATATCTTTATCTATTATGGTATTTCCACAGTCTTTACAATAAAAAGCAGGTATAGGAACACCCCATGCACGCTGTCTTGAAATACACCAATCTGGCCTATTTTCCACCATGTTTTTTATTCTTTCCTCACCCCATTCTGGAAGCCATCTTACCTTAGTGATTTCTTCTTTAGCCTTATCCCTTAACTCACCCTTATCAAGAGAGATAAACCATTGCTCGGTTGCTCTGAAAATTATAGGGTTCTTACATCTCCAGCAATGGGGATAGGAATGCTCTATATCTTCGGATAAAATTAGCTTTCCCTCCTTTTTCAAATCTTCCACTATTAAAGGATTTGCTTCAAAAACATGAATACCTTTATATTTCTCAACAGTATTATCAAATTTTCCTTCATCATCAACAGGAGCATATATTTCAAGATCATATTTTAAACCAGTTAAATAGTCTTCCTCTCCATGTCCGGGAGCAGTATGGACACAACCGGTTCCCTGCTCAAGGGTAACATAGTCAGCAAGGACAAAGACAGAATCCTTATTATCAAAAATAGGATGCTCTGCTTTTAAACCTTCAAAAATCTCTCCTTTTACCCTTTCAAGCGTTTTGTATTCTTCCCATCCGAACTTTTCAGTAATAACAGGTACAAGCCTTGAAGCAGCTATATAAAGCTCTCCATTATATTCAAAAACATCATACTCAAAATCAGGATGAAGAGCTACTGCAAGGTTTGCAGGAAGAGTCCAGGGTGTGGTTGTCCATATTATTACATAAGAAATTTTGCCTTTGTATTGAGGAAATTTTTCCTCAAAATTTTTAATCTTAAATCTTACATATACAGAAGGACTTTTGTGATCATGATATTCAATCTCAGCCTCAGCAAGGGCGGTTTTACATGAAGCACACCAATAAATAGGTTTCTTTTTTCTGTAAACATTACCTTTTTCAATAAAGGAGGCAAAGTATTTAATAATATAATATTCATATTCTTTATCTATTGTAAGATAAGGATTGCCCCAATCACCGAAAACACCCAATCTTTTAAAATCTTCCCTTTGAATATTTATATATTTTCTTGCGTAATCTTCACAGGCCTTTCTTATCTCAATTTTCTTCATTCCCTTTTTCTTTTCCCCCAATTCTGTATCAACTTTCTTTTCAATAGGAAGACCATGACAATCCCAACCGGGGACATAGGGAGCTCTGTAACCTCTCATACTTTTATATTTAATTATAAAATCCTTCAATATCTTATTTAAAGCATGACCTAAATGTATTCGACCATTTGCATATGGCGGTCCATCATGCAAAATAAAAAGAGGAGAATCCTTTCTCTCTTCAAGAATCTTGTTGTAAATATCCATCTCTTCCCATTTTGCAAGAAATTCAGGCTCTCTCTGATTAAGCTTTGCTTTCATAGGAAACTCAGTTTTTGGTAGATTTAAAGTTTCAACCCATTTTCTATCACCCATAATTCACCTCCGACAAATGACTATTGTAAACTATTATAGGGCTTTATGCAATAAAGCGTTGAAGGGAAACAGAAAAATTATTTAACAGTTATTAATTCAATAAAAGAGTAAAGAAGTTTCTCATCAAACCCTTCTCTATGCTCCAACATAAATTTGGCAGCTTCAATGGGCTCTTTTGCTTTCGAATAAGACCTTGTAGTTGTTATTGCATCAAAAACATCAACGATTGTACCAATCCTTCCAAAAAGAGAGATCTGCCTACCTTTCAAACCCTGAGGATAACCAGTCCCATTGAATTTTTCATGATGCTGGCCAATAATAAGCATACTCTGTTCGGATACAAGCCCGCTTTGCTTTGCAAGCTCAACTCCGTACTCAGGATGCTTTTTCATTTCCTCCCATTCCGCAGGAGTAAGTTTACCGGGTTTATTAATTATTTTTGGATCAACCATTGATTTTCCCAGATCATGCAAAAGCGCTCCCACTCCCAACTCTCGTAAGGTTTTATCATCAAATGCTCCTATCTTATTCCCTAAAGCCACTGCAAATGTACAAACATTTACCGAATGTGTAAATGTATAATAATCATGAGCTCTTATCTGAAGGAGGTTTACAAAAGCATCAGGTCCACTTAAAATAAAGTCAACCGTATGATTAACAACTTCCTTTGATCTCTTTACAACCTCTCCCCTTTTCGGATGCTCAAAAATATCTTCCACAACATTAACAGCAGCTTCGTAAAGATATGTAGCTTTTACACGCTGATCTACATTTGGATCTTTTAAAATTCCATCAAGGTTTTTCTCCATATATTCTCTGTATTTTTTCCTGTCTTCTTTTTTTATGTATAAAAACTTTACCCCGCTTGCTTTTAAATTTTCAATATCATCCGCTGTTATTATTATATTTTTATCTCTGTACAAAACAAGCTTATCCTTTACTTTCATATAGAGACTAAAATTTACTATTGAATCAGGTCTGAATTTCTCAAGACTTATCGGCATATAGTACAACTCGTATCTCGGACCAGTCATTATACATTTTACTATAATAAAAAGAGGGATTCAATACAAAAAATCATTTTAATAATAAAAATGTTTCATTTGTTCTCTTTTGGCTCTTCTAAATAATCATCAAACTTTTTTAAAAAGCCTCAGTATGATAGAATTAGCCCACTGGAGTTATTATGAAACCAAAATTTCAAATTTTTGTACCACCTCAGGGATATGTTGCTCAAAGATGGGAAGAGGGAAGTTCCATGCCACCTCTCGGAATTCTTTTCCTTGCAGCTGTTTTAGAAAAAGAAGGATATGAAATTGAAATAGTTCCCGCTGATATTTTACGACTAAGCTGGAATGATATTGCAAAAAAGATTGATGATTTTAAACCTGATGTTGTCGGTATAACGACAACAACAGAAAACAGATTTGAAAGTTTCAAACTTGCAAGGATAGCCAAAGAGACAAATCCAAAGATAATAACTCTTTTAGGCGGCCCCCATATTTCAATGGCAAGAGAAGATACTATAAAATATAGAAAAGAGGTTGATATTGTTTCAATCGGTGAAGGAGAAAACACTATAAAAGAGTTAGCAAAAGCTCTGGAAACACAGGATTCCCTTTATAAAGTAAAAGGACTGATTTTCAGAGATAATAATGAAATAATATTTACTGGAGAAAGACCAAGGATAGAGGATTTAGACACACTACCCTTTCCCGCAAGACATTTAATTCCAATGGAAAAATACAATTTTTATGTTGAAACGAGAGATGGGAAAAAGAGAAAAGCTCAGAATATAATGACTTCAAGAGGATGCCCCTTTAACTGTTATTTTTGTGCAACACCTGTGAATTGGGGTAGAAGGATGAGAGGACATAGTCCTGAAAGAGTTATAAAGGAAATTGAAATTTTAGTAGAAAAGTATGGAGCAGAGTTTATCTGGTTTTATGATGATACCTTAAACTATAATAAAAAGAGACTTCACAAAATAATGGATATGATAATAGAAAGAAAATTCAATATTAAATTTGCAAATGAATTCAGAATAGATGTAGTAGATAAACCGCTTTTGGAAAAAATGAAAGAGGCCGGACTTGAACAGGGTTTTTTTGGCATTGAAGCTGGTTCTCCACGAGTTAGAAAAAACATTATTAGAAAAAATTTTGATATTGAAAAGGCTTATCAATTTTTGGAATGGTCAAAAGAATTGGATTTTATTCCCGGGCCATTTTTTATCTTTTCCCATCACACAGAAACATGGGAAGAGGCACAGGAAACATTAAGAATAATAGAAAAGGTAAAAGATATAAACCCAAATGCAGATATTTCAGTTGCAATTCTTCATATTTATCCCGGAACCCCTCTTGAGTACATAGCAAAAGAGGAGGGAATTTTGCCAAAGGATTTTTCCTGGTCAAAAGAGGAAGACATGAAAAGGGTGGAAACTCTCCCCGCTGCTCAGGGAGAAGTTCCACTTTTTAAAGATAAACTCTCCTGGTGGCAAATTGCGAATTTGGTGTTCAGATGGTCAGCTGTAAGCAAAAAAAGAATATCAAAATCAAAGATAAAAAAGGCAATAAAAGATATAAAAAAGCCAAAAGATCTTTTTGTCTATGGAATTTTCTTTTTAGCTCTTTTAAAGTATAAAATAATAAATCTTTTCAAAAAGAAACAGAGTCAAAAATAATAACAAAAGGGAAGGTTCTTAAATCTTTCCTACTCTTTAATTTAATCTTTAAATAATAATAATATTTATCTCCCTTTTTATACACTTTTGGAGAATTAACAATTAAAATTTTTTCACTTATCGATCTAAACAAAAACTTTTTATCTCCAAAAAACACATAAGTATCGAATATATTGGTTGCTCCTCCGATTTTTAAACTAATTTTTTTAAGCTTTGAATATGAAGAAAATAAAAGTTTAAACCCTTTTTCCCTGTTGTGAACAATAAAAAATCCTTTTCCATTGTACAAGAGTCTTAAATCCTTACTCAAATTGTAAAAGACAATTCCTTTAACTCTCCTCAACTTTAAAGGATTTTTTGCCTGTGGATACGGGAAAAGTACCCTTGAAATAAGAAAAAACAAAACTACCACATAAAAGATTATATTAACAAATAACTCTTTCTTTTTTAAATAATAAAAAAGGAGAGCCCCTGCCATTATACCAAAAATCCAGATAATATTTGGTAAATAGAAAAGATTGTTCGCAGCTCCCTTTATAAAGGAAGGAAGATAATTTGGAAAATATATATTCATATTACTGAGATATATAAAAAGAGCCGAAGCTCTCTCCTTAACCCCCGATGTAGTTGGTTGGTATAAAAAAAGAGGGTTGAATAATAGAATGAGAAATATGCCCAAAGAAATTGTTCCCAAAAGATAAAATAGTTTTTTGTTTGCCCGGTTTTCTTTAAAAAATTCATAAAGAATAATAAAAACAATCCACAAGACAGGAACAAGAGGTCTTGCCGGCGGAGAATAAGCTCCTCTTGATGTTAAAAAGGCATAGTAAAGAGAATAGGGTAAAAAAATAGTAAGAAAAAGCAATAATAATTTTCTGTTTCTTTTTAAGATATTAAAAGACAAGAATAGAAGAAAAAAATAAGGGGCATATAGTAAGAGACCGTCCCTTTGATCAAGAAAATAATCAAAAAAACTTTCCACCCTTACATTAAAAGGAATTGAAAATATTATTCGAATCCATTTTTTACTATCGATTCCCTCATACACAAGAGTGGGAGAAAAACTTCCATAAATTAATTTAAGATAAATTGAATGTAAAATAAAAGTAAAAAAAGAAGGAAGAGCAAAAAGCCATATTTTTCTGCTTTTTTTATAGGTAAGATAAAAGAGGATAAATCCCAGTTCTACAATCAAAAATTTAGTGTGGAAAAATATAAGGACTGATATCAATATCCCACTTAATAAAATCTTTTCTTTTTCTAACAAAAGATATGCCGAAAAACTTATCAAAAGGGCAAATAATTCTGGATAAAGATGAATAGAATAAAAAAAGATAGGAGAAGAAAAATAAAAAATAGGCAAAAGAACAAATAAAGCATGCGGTTTCTCTTTACTATAAAGTTTAAAGAAGATAAAAATAAAAGCTAATCCAAAAATAGAGACGTAAGACCTTAAGATAAAGGTAGAAAGAAAATAATTCCTGTATGCTAAAGCTTTTATCAAAAGATAAGAAGGAATAAGAAAAACAGAAAGAGCCGGCGAGTGAAAAGGGTACCATCCTTTCTCTTTTCTTCCAAAGTGTGTGTGAGGAGAAAGTTTTACAGGATGAAAAATATCGTATGATCTCTTTTTATAATTATCATAAAGATCAATATCACCATCTTCCACCAAAGACTGTGCGATAATAAGATAGTGAGGTTCATCCCCTCCTAAATAAGGAAATCTTTTTGCAAAAAGAAGAATAAATATAAAGTTTAAACAAAAAAAACCAATAAAAAAAATTTTCTTTTTCTTAACTATTAATTTTAAAAAATCATTAAACAAACCCACAAAAAATGAAAAATTTTCAAAAACAAAGGAAAAGAGAATCAAAATAAAAAGAGCCAGAAGTCTTTCAAGGCAATCCTCTCTGAAAAAATACAAAAAATGCAAAAAAGGAGTTAAAAAAACAAAAAAAAGAGACTTATACTTTAACCGTGCCATCCTTCCTCATCAAAATAAATTTTGCCAGATTCAAAAATAGCAAATCCAATATTACTTAAAAACTTTTTAAAAGTCAGCTGACCTGAAATCCTTTCTTCTATCAAAAAAAGTCTTTTTTTATTATTCTCAAACCATTTATAATCAGAGGAATACTTTTTAATTAATTCGATATCATAAACTTTATCAAACTCACTTCTATAAATACCCGCAAAGGGATACCAGAATTTTTTAAGAAAAAATAGGAGATTCGCATTTTTCTTTTTACAATTAATATCACATTTCCTAAAAAAACCTACTAATCTTCTATCAATCTCAGATTTAAAGTTTTTAGGAAGAAAGAAAGAGAACTTTCTTAGTGTTCTTGGAGAAATATCCCAAAGAATACCGTATTTTGTATGAGCAATGCTATTCCAGATTTTGAAAGGAGTTGCACCAAAAGTTAACTTTCTATATTCGAGATAAGCGAAAGGAGCCATTTTCTCATGACCGGGTCTCCTTCTTTTTCTAATTTTTACTCTTGAAACAATGGGATCAGTTAATCCCAATTTATCTACAATATAAACATTTTCCCCTGCATAAAAACCTAAAAAACCTATATTCTTGTATGCAATTTTTAATCTAATACCTGACTTTTCAGACAATCTTTTATAATCCTGTCCCATTGTTTTCCACATGAAAATAATATCCTCTTTGAAAAGATCCCCGATCTCTTCTAATTTTTTATTTTTATAATAAGCAAACCTTTCATCAGAAATACCTCCTTTATTGTAAAACCTACCTCTTTTTTGCACAGGCTTTATGTAAAGAGCAATAGCAAAAATAAGAATAGAAAGAGCGACTCCAATGGCTTTCCTAAAAGTGTTTTTTTCAAAAAGAAAATCAAAAGCACCTATACTTGAAGAGGATATCAAAAGAAAAGCGGGAAGAAGAAATCTTCCGTGCATAAAATCTCCTCCGCCGCGTACAACAAAAAAGCCATGAATAAAACCCGAAAAAAAGATTAATAACCTTGCTTTAAAGGAGTAATTTTTCCTTGTAATAATCAAAGCAAGGACTCCCAATAAAAAAGCTACTAAAAAAAGACTTCCTTCAACTAAATCTTTTAAATAAAGGATTCCTTGAGAAAAATATGAGCCAGCTCCACTTTTTGTATAAAAAGGATTCGGGAAAAAGCTTGCAAAGTATCCCATCCTGAAAATTTGATACCCCCCTAAAAAGAGGAAAACAGGAATCAAAAATTCAACTAAAATTTTTGTTTGTATCTGTTTTTTTATTAATTTATAAGAAAATATTAATAACAAAAGGATTAAAAAGACTCCAAAATCAGGCCTATTCAAAACCAAAAGAGAAAGCAATAATCCGAAAAGCAATGGCTTTTTAATAAATAAATTTTCAGAAATAAAATAAGCGTAGAGAGAAAGTAAGAGAAAAGATAAAGAGGTTTCCAGGCCACTTGTTCCAAAATCAATAAAAGCACTCGAACCAATTAGCATAATTCCTGCAAAATTTAATTTAAATGATTTCTCTCCAAACCTTATTTTAAAAAAAAGAAAATACAAGGTAAGCAAAGAAAAAAGTAAAGCTGGTAAGATCGCAGCGCCTTTATAACTTACTCCCAACACCTTAACACCCGACACTACAAAAAACCAGAGAGCATGTGTAAACCCCTCAACCCTCTCTCCTATATTATACACCAGCCCGTGTCCAGAAAGAAAATTTCTTATTATTCTCAAGGTAATAAAGGCATCCTCAGAAATCCAGCTTCTTATAAAAATAGCATAAAAGCCTCCGGAAACAAAAAATAGTGCCAACCACTTTTTCCAGCCTTCCCCGCTTTTAACATTTAAAAAAGAAAAAATTACAATGGAAAGAAAGATAAAGATTAAGATACTTTTATAAAAAACGACAAAAGGAGAAATATAAAAAGAAGTTCTAATTAGCTCAACTTTATCAAGATATATCCACCCCTTTCTATCTCTGATTCTTACTCTCGGCTCCAATTCTACCGTTTCTCCTAATTTAACCCTCAAGATTACCTGTCCATCATTATCTGAAATTTTTATTGGTTTTTGTACTTTTATTTTCTTTCCCCTTTTATAAGCAATCTCAAATATGTAAGTCCCCCCTTTTAAAGCATTTTTATAATGAAAAACAGCGTCATATTTTCCCGGTTCAACTGTTTTGTACACTCCATAAGCTAAAATCTCCCCCTTAGAAGAGACATTCTTTTCTATTAAAACCTTATTGTGAATAAAATTAGAAAACATCCATCTCTTTTCCCCGCTATAATGAATAAAAAAACTAAGAAGTACAGTGGAAAGAACAATCAAGTACAGGCTAAGAAAGAAAAGTTTCTTTTTCATCTTTATTCACCTATTATATTAAATTAAATTACTTTTTAAAACATAGAGATAGAAAAATCCAAAATTTGACAAAAAATTTAGGATATTATAAAAAATGGTATGGAAGTAAAAAAGATATATCTTCTAAGAAAGCTTATTTTGGAAAGAATTCACACCCGGAGGGATATTGATTTTGTAAAAATAGATGAGAATTTAACAAAAGAGATAGAAGATTACTTTTCTCAAGCAGAAGAAAAGGAAGAAGTTCTTTTATCCCTAAGAAAAGAGCAACAAATGGACCCCAATGCTTCATTAAAATATTTTAGAGCGATAGAAAGAATTGAAATAAGAAGGAAAGTTCTTCAACTACTCTTAGCCATAGCTTTAAACAAAGTCCCAAATAAAAAAGGGACTTTGCTTTTCAAACAACTTTATGATTCTGTAATGGATATGGTAAAATTATTTGAAGAAAAAGATGTATTTGAAGGGAGTAAAAGGGAGGTGCTTAAATCAGAATTCCTTACCACCTATATAGATGATTTTGAATTTTTCTATAAATTTAATAAAGATGAAATAGAGAACCATTTAAAACAGGCAAAAGAAAATAAAGATTTTATCCTTATATTTGAAGCTCTTTTTCTCATGGCTCTTTTTTGGTTTACCATAAGGGAGGGGAATATTGAGAAGATAAGAAAAAGTGATTTATTTATCTATTTGTTATCTAAAAAATTAAAGGAAGAATATCAAAAGGTTTAGGAACTCAGGAGTTTAAAATCCTTATTCTACTTAAAGCCACTTTAGCAAGTTGTGTACGAGGATTTGCTTTAATTGATTCTCTATAACCTCTCAAAGCCTCCTTTTTATCCCCAATTCTTTCCATAATAACCCCATAAAGGAAAGAATCATAAAAAAGCCACAATCTTGTCCTAAAGGAAGTTTTCTTTTCTTTTTCAAGAAAGTCCATAGTTTCTTTAGCCAATTTAATAGCTTCTTCCAGTTCACCTCTTTTTAAAAGTACATAGGCATAGGACATAGCAGCAAATTTTCTTTTATAGGGTGAGTTAATATACAAATCCTCAACATAAAAACTCGCCAAATCCACCAAATCTTTTCCATTTTTAATCCCACTTAAACCTAAAATATCATAAGTAAAGGCACTTCTTGAAAAGAATAATCTATACTCTGCAATAGTAAAAGATGATGGATCTCTTCCCAAAAGTTCTGATAAAATACTAAGAGATGATAAATACTCCCCACTAAACAATTTAACAACCCCTCTCATAATTTTTTTCTGTCCATCTTTAACATTCATTTTTTTTGCAATTTCTTGAGCATTGAAAAACTTTCCTTCCTGAAGATTAATATAATAACTAAAAAGATTTTTTCCTATCACATGGGTTAACCCCCAAAAATCTCCTATATCCTTATATTTTTTCTCACTCAAATCCAGAGCTTTTTTTAAATTCCCTTTTAAAAACTCAATCTCGCAAAGTTTCTGAATAGCATCAGAGTTTAAAGGATAGAAAAATACAGATTTTTGAAAGCTTTTCTCTGCATTTTTATAATCCATCAACTTTAATTCAACCAAACCTTTTAAATAATAAAAAGCTGCTCTTAAATACGGGTTTTTAACATCTTTTTTTATAACTTCCTTTATTATCTTATAAGCGCTTTCATAATCCTTATCCTTTAAAAAAGCATAATAAAAATCATTTACAAGAAATAAAACTTTCTTTAAAGTAGGTTTAAAATCCTGATATACCCTCTTTTTCTTCTCATTAAAAACAGTTAAGATAACCTTCTTTCCACTTATTTGAAGAATCATGCTTTCGCCCGTCTTAATACTTAGAAATTTGAATTGATTAATCCCTATGGCTCCAATAAAAGAAGTATGACTTGGAAAAAAATAGATGAAATTATTGAAGAGAGTTTCTCTAGAAGGGTTTAATTGGGGGATTATGGTAATTTTATATGCAGCGGAAGTATCTCCTCTCTTCAAACTAAAAGGAATAAAATAGGACAAATGAGAGAAAATATTATTTTTCCCTAAAATCAAAAGCTTTGGAAATGAATTTTTTATTTTAAGTAATCTATATGAAAAAATCATTCCCGGACTATATAATTCATAAGCTCTGCCATTTTCACTAAATAAAAAAAATGCTGATGGATACATACCCAAAAAATGCTTTAAATTTGCTCCAAAAAATTTACCTTTTCCTAAATCAAACTCTTTAAACTCTCCAAAATAAAAATTCTTGGCAAACTCATAAGAATAATAATTCATTAAATTGTTAATGCTAAATACTTTATTCCCACTATTATCAAGAAAAACAATTTTAGCATTCCTTTTATTGGAAAGGATACTTTCCCTAATCGGGAAAAATTTATAATCTTTATGATTTAGAAAAACCAAAATTTCACTCTTAGAGCTTCCTATCTTATTTAATCTCTCTAGCCTTTCAATATTTTTTTCATTTAATTTAACAGCTCTGAAAACATTGTAAGGGGAAAAATCCTTTCTAAAAACTTTTATCCCAAAAGTATTGTACCCTTCTAAAAGAGGCCCCTTGTAAGATAAATAAGAAACTGTTTTTTTGTTAATCACAACAAAATAAAAAGATAATAAAAATAAAATAAAGCTTATAAAAACTCCCACTCTTCTTAAAACTTTTTTATTCTGGCAAATAGAATTGATAAGTCTATCTTTAATAGTTAGTTTCTCTTTAAGTAAAAATTTTTCTAATTCATTTATATTCTTAAATCTATTTCTATAATCAACAGCCATAGCTTTCTTTATTGCAAAGCTTAAAAAATCGGGAAAAGTTCCGATTTCCGAACAATTATCAAAATAATTTACACTCACTTTCTTGTAAAGAAGCTCTACAGTTGAAGTGTGCTCTTCAAAAGGGAATTTTCCTGTTAATACTCTGAAAAGCATAACCCCAAGCTGGTATACATCAGAGTAAAAACCCATCTTTTCTCCAATTACCTGCTCGGGTGTTATGTAATACGGAGTTCCTGTTATTTCTCCTATAGAAGAAGTTTTTGTCTCATCTTCAAGATCTTTGGAAAGACCAAAATCAACTATCTTTACCTTTTTATTCTTGGTAATAAGTATATTGGAAGGTTTAAGGTCTCTATGGATAATATTTTTCTCATGCAGAGCTTTCACCCCTTTTAAAATCTCGAAAAATATAGGTCTAAATTCATCCCACTTTAACTTTTTCTTTTTTAGCAAATAAGATTTCAAGCTTTCCCCTTCAATGTACTCCATTACATTAAAATAAATATCATTCCAGTTTTCAAGAGAAAATATTTTTACAATCCTTGGGTCACTTATTTCCCGGGAAATTCTAACCTCTCTTTTTATCCTATAAAGCTTTCGTGAATTAGAGGTAACCATGGGATTTATAAATTTTAGAGCAACAGTTTGACTTAAGAATCTATCATAGGCCTTATAGACAAAGCCCACTCCGCCTTCCCCTACTTTTTCTATTATTTCGTATCTATCATTAACCAATTCCCCTTTTTTTAAATTTGATAACAAAAGGAGATAAGCGGTTATATTCACATCTGAAAACTCAGATTCTTTGTTTTTTGATAAATCAACAGATTCTGTTTCGTTCATTGTATTATATCTTATATCCATTAAAAAATTTTCTCAAGAGTAATTTTTTTTAACAGATCAAACATAAAGGGAATATTGACTGGTATTTCTTTTTAATATATACTTTTTCAATGAAAAAAAGACTTATTATTATTCTACTTTTTGCGTTAAGTTTAAGTTTATTTTCTATCCCATCTTACTCCAAAACAAAAAAAACAAAACTATCCACCAAAGAACTAATAAAAAGATTACCAAAAAAGTACAAAGATTGGCTGGATCTTGTTTATTACATTATTACCCCGATTGAAAAAAAGGTCTTTTTACAGTTAACCAACAACAGAGATAGAGATGCTTTTATTAAATTATTCTGGCAACATAGAGATCCCACACCTGGAACCCCCGAAAATGAATTCAAAGAGGAACATATAAGAAGATTTAAATATGCAAACAAACACTTTAAAACAACACGTCCAGGCTGGATGACAGATATGGGGAAAATTTACATAATTTTAGGACCTCCAAATACTCACAATAATTATGATAATGAATTCGGAATTTACCCTTTGAAAATATGGGGCTATTATGGAGACAAAAAGTTAGGCCTCCCGGCTTATTTTAGAATAATTTTCTTTAAAAGAAACGGAATAGGTGAATATGTTTTGTATGATCCAGCCTTTGATGGTCCCGCTTCTATTTTAAGAGATACAGAAGGAGTTGACATAACAGATATAAATTCCATCTATAGAAAATTAAAGGAGATAGCCCCCTCCATAGCAAAATCAGTTTTATCCCTGATTCCGGGAGAAGAATCCTTTTTTTCTATGCCAACCACAAGAGGTACTGTTCTCTTGAGCCAAATTTTTGAACTTCCTAAAAAGAGAGTAAAAGTTAATTATGCAAGACAATTCCTGGATTTTAAAGGGATTGTGAAAGTAGATTATGCCATGAATTATGTTGAAAATGATTTTCTCTATACCCTTAATTATGACCCTTCAACAGGATTAAATTTTCTTCACTTTTCCATAAAACCCCATAGAATATCATTAGCTTATTCTTCTGAAAAAGATAAATATTATTTTGCCTTAAAGCTTGATGTGAGCTTAAAAAAAGGAGATTTAATTGTATATCATTATTCAAAGAGATATTCTTTTTATTTCACAGAAGATGAAGTGAACACAAGACTCAAACCATCGGGGTTAGCAATAAATGACATGTTTCCAATTATACCGGGAGATTATCAATTAATCGTCCTCTTGCAAAATTCTGTAAAGAGAGAATTTACATACTCAAAGAATGAAATTAAGGTCCCCCTCTCACCTAAATCACCTCATTTAGTAGGTCCTATCCCGACATATAAAGTTGATAGAGCAGCTCTCGATGTGGTCTACAGACCCTTTAAATTCGGCTATTTTCTTTTGAATATTGAGCCTAAAAAGTTCTTTTCTCTTGCGGATAAAATCAAGATATTCGTAGGAGCAAATAATTGTGAAAAATTAAAAAATGGAAAGATAGAGGTAATAGTTAAGAATAGACCGGGATATCCAAAGTTCTCAAAAACTTTTGAAGTACAAACCCCAAAAGATAAGAATACTTTTTATAAAAGCTTTTTACTTTCAGGGGAGCTTCCTTCTGCTGTGTTCGATGTAACCGCAAGATTATATAGTGCCAATATTCCCATAGATACAAAAGAAAGCAATTTTACGATTTCTCCAATAAGAAATGTATCTCACCCAATGGAAGCTTTCAAAGTAATGGACAAGAGAAATAAAGCTTTACACTATTACAGAATTGCAAATGAATACGAAAATCTTGGAAATCTGAAGAAAGCAGAATATTATTATGAACTTGGCTTTTCAAAGATAAAAGATTTCTACGAAGGAATAATTCGTTATACAAAACTTTTAATTAAACAAAATAAATATGAAAAAGCCCTTAGTGTTGTGGAAAGTTTAAAAGGAGTCAAAAAATTTGACTTTGAATACTATGCTCTCAAAGGAGAAGCTCAGTTCTACCTGAATGATTTTGAAAATGCCCTGAACAATTTGCTTAAAGCCAACAAAATCTATGATAGTGATGTCCATGTGATAAATCTTTTGGGGTTAACCTTCCTCAGAATGGAAAATTTTGATCAGGCACTGAAAGCATTTAAGGCATCTCTCTCAATAAATGAAGATCAACAGGAGATAAAAAATCTTATTAAAAGAATAAAATCCATTCAGAAAAAGAAAGCTGATAAGAAGAATTAAAAAGTTTGCTTTGATATCTTTTTTAATCAGTATGATAAAATAAGAAATGCATTGGGGAAATATTTATAATGGCCTGTGGGTATTTGTCCTTATGATTCTTATAATCACCTCATTTTTTTCCAAAAAAAAGACAATAAAAAAACTGAACAAATTCAGAAAACTTCCTTTGATGGTCGAAAAAAATTCAAAATTAATTTTCATAAGAAATCTGCTCTTTTACATTGGTGTACTATTTATCATAATAGCATTAATGAAACCACAATGGGGGATTAAGGAAAAAAACGTAAAGCTAAAGGGTGTTGATACAATCTTTGCAGTAGATGTCTCAAACTCCATGTTGTCGCAGGATATTCTTCCTTCACGCTTGGAAAGAGTAAAAAATGCATTGAGCAAAATTTTAGACGACTATTACGGAGGATTTATCGGATTAATCGCTTTTGCTGGAGAAAGTAAGGTTATTGTTCCTTTGACCCTTGATTATAAATTTGTAAAGTACAATGTAAAAAATCTAACTCCAACAACAGTCTTAATTCAAGGGACAAACTTCAAAGAATTACTCTCTCTTGTATCTCTCCTTTTTAAAAGCAGAGAGACAAAAAGGAAACTTATAATCATTTCAGATGGAGAAGATACCGAGGGAAATCTAAGAGAATCTTTGAAAATAGCAAAGAATAGCGGAATTAAAATCTTTACAATAGGGGTTGGAACTCTGAGAGGATCAAGAATTCCTATTTTGGATAAAAATGGAAAAATAATAGGCTTCAAAAAAGATAAAGACGGCAATTATGTTATTTCAAAACTAAATCCAGAATTTTTAAAAAAACTTGCTGAAGAGAGCGGAGGGAAATTTTATCTATCATCCGATATATATAAAAGCATAAAACAAGCTATAAAATATCAGGAAGCACTTTCAGAAAAAGGAATAAGTGTTTCTGTAGTAGATTATAAAGAAAAATATTATTACTTTGCATTAATCGGTTTCCTGTTTCTTTTATTATCATTCTCTTTACCAATAGGTAAGAAAGAGCTAAAAAAATTCTCCCTTCTTTTAATCATTCTAATTTTTAATCTTAATTTTACTATTATTGACAAAGGAAATCATTATAATAAAAGAGGTATAAAGAAGTATAAAGAAAAAAAATTCGGAGAAGCTCTATCCCAATTCCAAAAAGCAAAAGAGTATGCATATTATGATAAAAAGTTAGATTTTAATATAGGAGATTCTCTTTACAAATTAAAAAAATATAAAGAGGCGGAAAAGTATTTTAAAAGCGGAACAGAAAGCAAAGACAAGGAAACAAAGAAATTTTCATATTATAATCTCGGAAATCTTTATTATAATAAGGGAGAGCTTGGAAAAGCCATTAAAAATTATATTAATTCATTAAAAATAGACCCGAATTTTAAAAAAGCAAAAAATAATCTGGAAATTGCGCTAAAAAAGTTAAAAAAACAAAAGCAAAAACAGTCTTCAAAAAAGCAAGAGAATAAAGAAAATAAGAAAAATAATAATAAATCCCCAAAAAACAATAATAAAGATGAAACAAAAAAAAGGGAAAAAAAGGAAAAGGAAAACCTGAAAAAAGAACTACTAAACAATTTACTTGAAAACTTAAAGAAAAAGGAGACAAAGAGAAGAGATAAGATGATGAAAGTTTTAAACAGGAGAAAAAATCATGGGAAAAAGCAGAGCGAAAAGGATTGGTAAACTTTTACTATTATTTACTATCTTTCATCTCCTTGGATTAGCTCTTTTTTCAGAAATAATAGTTACTGCGGACACAGATAGAGATATTATTAATTCAGGAGAATCCTTTTCATTTATTTTAACAATAGAGGCAAAAAACGAGAAATTGAAAACTAATCCCACTGATGTAAAATTCCCGAAAATAGATGGACTAAAAATTCTCAACACATATACCTCATCAACCCATTCCTATTCCTTTATAAACGGAAAAATGTCAAGTTCGGATATTCTGAAAATATTTTTTCAATTAGCATATTTAGGAAATAAAAAGAAAATAAAAATTCCGGGAATAAAAGTAATCGTAAACAATAAATCATATTTTTCAAACCCTGTTGAAATTTCTGTAGGCGGAGGAAATAGAGGAATAAATAATAAATTAGAAAAGGATTATTTCATAAGCACGGATATCTCAAAACAAAAAGTATATGAATTTGAGCCATTTACCCTATCTTTTTCCCTCTATGTTAAAGCCAACCTCAGAATATCCAATATAAATCTTACAGGTAAAGAAAATCCGAACAATTTTTTTATCCATTCCCTTTATGATATTTTCAAGCAAAGGCCTCAGGATATAATAAGCTCCATAAAAATAATCAATGGAAAAAAATATAGAAAAATTCTTTTATTCAAATATGAAATCGCAGCTTCAAAAAGCGGTGTTTTAAAATTACCGGTCTTTACGCTTGAAGGAATTATAAGCAAGCCTGATAATTTTTTTGAAGATGATTTCTTTGGATTTGGTAAAAGCTTTGTCCCTCAAAGAGTAATATTATTTCCGGGAAAAAAGACTGTAAAAGTTAAACCCCTTCCTCCAATTAAAAAAGAAAATTTTTCAGGAATTGTTTCAAATTCTTTAAAAATAAAAAGTTCAATAAGTAAAAGAGAGGTGAAAGCAGGAGAAGGGATAACATATACCTTAACACTTCAAGGGAAAATATTTAAGGATCTGGTAAAAGCTCCTGCTTTTAAAAAATCTAATTTGTTTGAGTTTTACGAGCCTGAAGTGGAAGAATTACCCACCGGAATAAGTTTTAAATATTTGATAATCCCAAAAGTTTCAGGCGAGCTTGAGATCCCGGAAGTTTCTCTTACTTATTTTGATATAACCAAAGAAAAATACATAACCCTTAAAACCAAAAAGATAAAAATTAAAGTTTTAAAATCAGATAATTATATTTACATATCTTCGGAAAAGAGAGAGTTAATAAAAATCAAAACAGGAGATATTTACTTTCTAAAACCGGTAAACACGATAAATGGAAAATTCAGGCCTGTTTACAAACAATTATGGTTCTGGACAATTTTCTTACTTTCAATTATTATGCTTTTAATAAAAATAGTCATTCTCATAAGAAAAAGAAAAGTTGAAAGAAACCAAAGACTCAAGAGAAATATCCTCGCTTCAAAAAGGGCAAGAAAGTGGAAGAAAAAGGCAAAAAAGATAGAGGAAAAGGAATTTTTTGCTTTTGCTTATAACTTTTTATTTGACTATCTGATTAACAAATTAAATATAGAGAATACTGCTATCACAGTGGAAAAACTCACTGAGATAATAAAAAAAGAGAAAGGAGATGAGATTTCAAGCAGAGTTAAAAATATTTTTAGCCATATTGAAATGGCAAAATTCTCTCCTGAAAAAAGAGCAAATATCAAGGAAATTATCGATGAGATAGGGAAATTAATAGATATAATGGAGAAAGGATAAATGGAGATAAAGGATTGGGAAGACAAACTTTATAGGGAAATCTATGAAAGCATATTATCCAAACTCGAGTTCAGGAAAAAACGAGATCCCAACTTTTCATTAAAAAGGATAAAGGGAGAGTTGGAGACAATGTATATTAATCAGGATAATTCATGGGCAGGAAGAAGCGCTGCTGAGGAGATTAAGATTTCCGCCACTATCTCTGCTTTTGAATTTTTCATAGCAAAAGAGGAAAAAGAAGAAAGCTAAGCAGATACAAGCCTCAAGCTGAGCAGCAATTTTTGTCTTGTGTCTGGTGTCTTGTCATAAAATAGCTTTTTGCTGCTCCGCTGCTCAGCTGTTCGGCTTTCTAAAGCTTTCTTGTCCCTATTTAAAAACCTAAGTATAATTGTATTTATATGAAAAAAAATTAATGTTATACTCTATTCTGAAATGAGAGAAGATAGGAAAGTAAAAATTGGAAATTTTCTTTTTAAACACAGAGGGATTTTACCTGCTCCATTTATTATTTTGCTTTTGGTTTTTGGCTCATCCCCAATTTCATTGAAATCAAACCTGCTAAAAATCTCAGGAATTTTAATTTCAATTTTAGGAGAAATAATCAGAATGTTTGTTGCCGGTTTTGCCAAGGAGAAAACAAGCGGACGTGGAATGACAATAGAGGCATCAACTCTTGTTAACTATGGATTATATTCAATTGTAAGAAATCCCCTTTACATAGGAAATTTTCTCATATTTTTCGGATTCCTTCTATTCTCAGAAAACCTTCTTATGATACTTTTTGGCTCTATTATATTCTGGATCTACTATTACTATATTGTAGTAGCAGAAGAGAATTTTTTAAGGAAAAAATTCGGAAAAGAATATGATGATTTTTTAAAAAATGTACCCCGCTTTATTCCAAAAGGATTCAAAATAAAACTACCAAAAGATAAATATGATCTGAAAAAAGCAATTTTTCGCGAAAAAGACACAATTTTCATATGGATTGTTGCATTCTCTTTCTTAAAAGAAAGATTATGCAATTTTTGCAAACCAAAACTATCTTTTATTCTTATAGTAAGCATCTCATTAATTTTCTGGATTACAATAAACTTATACAAAAGGATGAAAAAATGAGATTCAAAAATGCAATTCTCAAAAGACCAGCAAAATCCTTTGTAAATGGATTAACCACTCAAAACTTAGGAAAACCGGAGTATGAACTTGCTTTAAAGCAACATGATGAATACATCAATGCTTTTAAAAATTTAGGCGTAAAGGCTATTATTTTAGAGCCTGATGAAAAATTTCCCGATTCATGCTTTGTTGAAGATACTGCAATAGTAACAGAAAAAGCAGCGATAATTACAAATCCCGGTACGGACACCAGAAAGGGAGAAATTCACGCAATTGAAAATGTGCTTAAAAACTTTTACTCAAATTTATATCACATAAAAGATCCCGGAACATTGGAAGGAGGAGATGTCCTAAGGGTAGATAATAAATTTTACATAGGACTATCAAAAAGAACAAACAGGGAGGGAGCAGAACAATTAAAACAAATCCTTGAAGATCTTGGATACAAAGTATTTTTTGTACAATTAAAAAAATATCTTCATCTTAAAACAGGGATTGCATATTTAGGAAATAATACTCTTTTGATTGCCGGAGAATTAAAGGAAAATCAGGCTTTCATAGAATATAAAAAGATTTTCGTTCCTGATGAGGAAGAGTATGTGGCAAACAGTATAATGGTAAACGAAACCCTCTTTATTGCAAAAGGATTTCCCAAAACAAAAAAAAGACTTGAAGTTGAAGGTTATAAATTAGTGGAGCTTGATATGTCTGAATTTAGAAAGATAGATGGTGGCTTAAGCTGCCTTTCCTTAAGATTCTAAAAAATGAGAAAAGAGACACTCGGGGCAATTTATGTTACCTCTGCTTATATAATTTGGGGAGTTTTACCCCTATACTGGAATCTTTTAAAAAGGATAAATTCAGCTGAAATCTTGGCTCACAGAGTTTTATGGGCTTTTTTATTCTTTTTATTTGTCAATTTTCTTAAAGGAAATACAGAGCAAATAAAAAAAGTTTTAAAGGAGAAAGATAAATTAAAGCTTATTGCTATGTCATCTTTTCTTCTGGGATTTAACTGGTTTTTGTATGTCTGGGCTGTGACACACGGAAAGGTAATTGAAGCAAGCATGGGATATTATATAAACCCTATTTTCAGTATAATTTTAGGAGTGTTTTTTTTAAAAGAAAAATTAAACAAACTTCAGCTTTTTGCATTTTTCCTTGCTCTTACCGGTGTATTTGTTATGATAATAGGCTATGGAAAGGTACCCTGGGTGGCAATAGGGTTAATGCTTTTATTTGGCTTTTACGGTCTTACAAAAAAAGTCTCGAAAATTGATTCTCTTGTAAGTTTAAATCTTGAAACATTGTTCATTTTACCATTTATCCTCTATCTTTTAATAATATTCAGAGTAAGGCAAATGCAAGCAACCCCATTCAATTCATTATATTATCTTTTACTACTTATTATCGGAGGAATATTAACAGCTATTCCTATTTATCTATTCTCCGCAGGTGTAAAATTAATCAAGCTTTCTTATGTTGGTTTTTTTCAATACATATCACCTTCATTAAACTTGATTGTTGGTGTTTTTATTTTAAAGGAAAGGTTTGGAACTGTGCATTTTATAAGCTTCTCTTTTATATGGGTATCTCTAATTCTCTTCATATTCTCAAATCTTAAAAAGAAAAATCAAGCGGAAATTATAAAAGAGGAGTTTTTTATTGAATAAGGAAAAATTAATCATAGCTCACAGAGGTGCCAGAGGCTTAACTTTAACTGAAAACAGCTATGAAGCTTTTGATAAAACACTCGATTTGGGAGGCGAATGGGTTGAACTTGATGTAAGAAAAACAAAAGATGGAAAATTCATTGTATTTCATGATGAAAGCATAGATGGGAAACCCATTTCTTCAATGAGCTTCGATGAAATCAAGAAAAAAAGAAAAGAGGTTGAAACACTTGAGGACATTCTATCAAAATATAAAAACAAGTTAAAATTTGACATTGAAATAAAAGAGGAAGGGGATGAGGAGAAAATTCTTAAAATTATAAAAAAGTATCTCTCCCCTAAAGATTTTTTCATCTCATCTTTTTCCGAGAAAACTATTTCAAAAATTAAGGAATTTGATCCTGAGATAAAAACAGGGCTTTTAATAGATAAAAATAAAAATATAATAAAAAAATTTTTTAGTTTTTTCCCGGAAAAAAGATTAAAAAGAGTAAAAGCGGATTTTGTTATCGCCCATTATTCAACTATTAAATTTTTCTTTTTTCAAAGAATGAAGCGTATAAAAATACCTGTATTTGTATGGACAGTTAACACTGAAAAAAGTTTGAAAAAATTAATGAAGAAACCATTAAATGGAATAATCACAGACAGACCTGACAGAGGTTTAGAGATTAACAGAAAAGTAAAAAAGTAGCTTTACAAAGAGGATTATTTTAAATATAATTTTCCAATGTATGTTGAAACAAAGACAAGATCCCTTCTGAAGGCAATATCGTGGAGGTTTTTAGCAACCACAACCACTACAATTATTGTTTACATTTTTTTCAAAAGACTTGACCTTGCAATTGCAGCAGGTGTGGTTGAAAGTATTACAAAAATTATAATTTATTTCATCCATGAAAGAATCTGGCAAAAGATAAAAATAGGAAAGAAAAAGATTGAACCATTTGTCCTGTGGTTTACAGGACTTCCTAAATCCGGAAAAACAACAATTGCTGATATTGTTTTTGAAAAGCTGAAAAAATACGATTATATTCCTCTGGAAAGAATAGACAGCAAGGACATAAGAGATTTGATTCCTGAGATAGGATTTGACCGGGAGAGCAGAAAAATCCATCTTAAGAGAGTGGGAATTCTCATCAAAAGATTACAAAAAAATTCTACATCTGTTGTAGCATCTTTTGTTTCTCCCTACAAAGAGACAAGGGATTGCATAAGAGATATGACAGAAAATTTTATTGAGGTGTATGTAAAGGCCTCTCTTGAAACATGTATGAAAAGAGATAAAAAAGGTGTTTATAAAGAGGCAATGGAAGGCAAGAGAAAAAATTTTACCGGCGTATCCGATGCTTACAATGAACCTGAGAATCCGGAAATAGTACTTGATACAGAGACCCTTTCAGCGGAGGAGGCCGCTGAAAAGGTCTTAAATTATGTCAAAAAAAGATTTATAAAAAATTAAAAATCAATCTTCATTGAGACAAAAACAATCCTATCTTTCTTAAATTCTCCGAATTTTGTTTTCTTTTCATCTCCCGAAAGTACAAAAAAGCCTCCTGTGCTCAACTTTAGCCCATCAGCCACTCTGAATTCTATCATGGGGGTTAAAACAAATGAGCTCTCCTCCGAAAATTCCGCAATTCCGGAGAAAACTATCTTAATCTCATCATTATGAAACTTATATTCAAGATCAGGGATAAAATAGTCAGATACTTCACCGAAAAATTCCCCTTTTCTCTTTAAAAAGTATTTTTCAGCCTCTTTCGTAAAATCATATTCATCAAAAAACCCGTGAAGATACTGAAGATTTACATAAAAACCACCGGAAAAAGTATAATCTCCCCCTATTACATATTTAAAAAAACCTTTCTTAAAAAGAGGAAAATCTATATTGGTAATACCAATAGGAATGTTGTTTACAATAACAGGGACCTGTATAAAAGCCTTTGTATCTTCCGGAATATGATAAGCAATTTCACCCCAGAGGGTAACCCCGGAGATAACAGTTGAAAAATCAAACCCGATTATACTCTCTTTTCCGTAAAAGAAATCACCCTCTTTTGAAGGGTAAATTTTATACGCTTCTAAAAACGGAAGAGAGATATTCCCTTTGTAAAAGCTTACTCCGAAATCAGTGTTAAAAAGATTGGTGGTAAACCTTATACCAAAATTCATATATTTAACTCTGCTCTCCCAATTTTTTTCAATTGAAATATTTTCAACTTGCATAGCTCTTTTTGTAAGAAAAGAATAACCGTAGGGAAGAGGAGCAATTTGATGCTGAAGCAAAAGGACAAACTGCATTTTTGAAGCATCACCTATATAATATTCAAAATTGAGAGCTGTCTGAGGCCTTTTTTCAAATGAATAATCAGGGTCAAAGGTAAAAAAATTGGCAAAATCCATCGGATTAAGATTATCCACAACACCTATTTTATCAGAAGTCCCCCATGAAATTCTCTGCTTACCAATCGTAAGATCAAGGTTTTTTATAAGAAAATCGGATACGATAATATTCGCTTCATAAAGGTTAAGTTCAAAATACTCAGTTGAGTATGGTGTGCTTAAAATTCCGGATTCAGGAAAATTGGTACCACTGAAAATGGTTCCTGCATTTGAAAAAGCATCAAATCTTAAATTATAAGATATTCTATCATTTAAACTTCCGCTGAATTTTATTCTTGTTTCAAGTCTTTTAAGAGCAAACTCTCCACTTTCATGGGAAAAATATTTTCCGTTCCCATTTTCACTTACAAAAGCTGATGTAAACAGCTTTATTCTTCCGGAAATATCAATATCCTTTCCAAAGGAGGATAATGAGCCGATAAATAAAATTATAGTAAGAAACAAAATAACTCTTTTTCTCATCTTTTTCCTCCTATTTTACTCTTTTTTTAAGAAATCTCTTTGTAAAGATTCTTTTACCTAAATTAGAATCAACTTTAATATCTTCCATTTTCAAAATAGTAAATGAATTATTCTTTTTATCAGTCATCTTAATATAAAAAATAATTTCATAATTTTTTACCTTTTTAAACTTTTGCTCTGCCACTTTCCACAGATTTCCGGAATTATCATAAAGCTCCATTTTAACAGGCATATAGCTTTTTTTATCAACAGTTAACACAATCTCCTTATAAGGTTTTTTAATGCCGGCTTTTTTCTTTAGTTTAAGAATCCAAAAATCACTATTCTCTTTTATAATTTCAGGAGTATAATTTTTGGAAAAAGCTGAGGCTCCCAGATCCTCATATGAAAAATCAGAACCCATAAATGAATCTTTTTTATTAGAGCTTGCTATCCTTCTAATCCTGTGAAATTCCGGAAGATAAAGATACATATCTTTTTCGGAAAGGGAAAGAAGCCCTACATTTTTTACATCAGAAGGACTGATGAATTTCATAACTCTCCAATCATCATCCCCTTTTACATTCTTTGTCCAAACCTTTAGTTTTCTGACTTTAACAGAATCTCCTCTGTGAATTTCCATTGTCATTATTGCCTCAATATCTCTGGGTGCTTTTTCTCCTATGGTTTTCTCCTCAATTTTTTTTAAAATAGAATCAGCTGTTTCACCGTAACCAAAATAAAAAACCAATGTAAAAAGAACTAAAAAAAATATTCTCTTTTTCATATTATTCCTCCTTATTCTTTATTTTAATCTTAAAAATTAAAATCGCTGAGGGCAAAAGTGAAAGAGTTGAAAAGGCAGATAAAAACATAGCTCCAACCATCGTTCCCCCAAAGTTTCTAAGAGGAAGCATTGAAGAGAACAAAAGAACGGCAAAACCTATCATTACAGCAAAAGTATTTGTCAGAATAGCCTTTCCCTTTTCGGAAAATGCTTCATAAACAGCATCTTCAAGAGATTTTTTTTCCTCCAGTCCATTCACAACACCATGGATAAAGTGAATTGAATAATCAATACCAACACCTATTGAAATTCCCCCTATCATCATGGTCGCATAATCAAGGGGTATCCCGAAAAAGCCTAAGAAACCATACATTAAAGATACTGTAAAAAGAATGGGAAGGGTTGAAATTATCCCGAGGAAAATACTTTTTCTCATAAAAATCATAAGAAATAAAGTTACAAGATAAGCAATAATAAGTGATTGAACCTGAGACGAGAATAGAGATTCATCCAAGGCAGTTATAAGGGATGGATTCCCTGTCTGCCTTATTTTAAAATCTATAAGTTTACCATTTAGGTTTCCGACTTTTTTTGCCTTTAAAATCGCAAGATTATCAAAAAGATCAAAACCCACTGATTTAAGCTTTTTTTCAAGATCAGGATTATTAAAAACAACTATCTTTTTAAGACTATTAATAAAATGTTCAACTTTTTTTCTTAATGAGAAATCATTTAGTTTAAAGAATATTGTCTCAGAAGAATCTCGAGCAGTTTCAAGATCAAATTCATCATGGGGAAGGATTCTTTTAAACAATTCAATAATATTTTCTTTATTTAAGCTTTCTTTTTCAACAAGGTTTCTAACTCCTCTTAAAAGAAGTCTTTTCTCTCTTTCATTAACATCAAAATCAAACTCATCACTTTTAATATAATTCGCTATCAGATTAAACTTCTCTTCAGAGGTCAAACTCTCTTTTCTAAGTACGAAGGTTTTCATTAAAATAGCAATTTTTTCCTTTTGCTCCTTTTGAAGATTGATACCATAATGTTTAAAAATTCCGAAAAGCTCTGTTTTAAGTTCCTCAGACTCTTTTTCTCTTATCAATTCTTCATCACTAAAATTAATTCCTTTCAAATAATAAGAATAATAGTTTTCGCTGAAATTATCCTTTAGAAAATTATTGATTTTTCTGAATAGCTCTTTATTAAAACCTGTGGAAGATTCGGATGTTTTGGAAAAAACAATTGCCTTTTTATTGTCAGAAGAGATAATCTGTTTTAATTCCTCCCTTCCTTCCATAAAAAACCAGAGATTTCCAACTGAAGAATCCTCATCAGGCAATGAATATTCATCATTGAGTTTATAATTGAGCTCCTGAATAACATTTACAATTGAAAAGGGAGAGGCAAGTTCCCTTTCAGCATAAAGAAAATTCTCTGCTTTTCTCATTAATCGCAATGCTTCAGAAGATTTTACATTATTTGATTCCACATAAAACAGAACCGGATAGGCACCTTGAAATTTTTCCTTAACAAGCTTTTGTCCCAGTCTTGGTTGTGAGTTTACAGGATAATACTCTGAAAAATTAACTTCCCGCTTAACTTTTAAAAAGCCCAAGGAAAAAAGTAACATAAGAATAATTGAAAAAAAGAATACAAAAAATCTTCTCTTTACAACAAATTCGGAAATTTTTTTTAGAAAAAACCATTCTTTTTCTTCTTTTTTTTGTGGTTTTTTCTCATCCTTTACAAATGAATAAGAAGCTGGAATAAGCGTAAGAGAAATCATAAGAGCAAAAAGAATACCCACACCGGAGAAAACACCGAAGTCAGCTATTAATTTGAGCTTTGCACTAATAAAAGACATAAAACCCACAAGAGTTGTTATTCCTGCTAAAACCACAGGTATGAATATATCAGATGTGGCCTCAGAGAGAGTTGAGAGTTCAGAAATATTTTCCGTATGCAAATATTTATTAATAATGTGAATACCGTACGCTGAACCAAGTGCAACCAAAAGAACAGGAATTGCCGGTGATATAATTGTTAGAGGTTTTCCGAGAAAACCTAAGAGCCCGAAAAGCCAGACAACAGAGATAATAACAACAAGGGCAGGTAAAATTACCCCTTCCCATCTTCTAAAACTAAAATAGAGGACCAGAACAATTAACAAAATTATAATTGGAGTTAGAAGTTTCATATCCTTTATTGTGAATTTGTTAGCAAAATAGCTATCTGATGGAATTCCACTGTACAAAATCTGAGAACTTTCTCCAAATATTTTTTTTGCCTCCGGTATTAGAATTTTCCCTGTAACAGCAACAGGATCAAATTTATCTTTAATAAAGACAGAAAATGCAACCCACTTTCCATCATCAGAAACAATATTTCCCCTGTAATTCTCTTTGGAAAGCACATACTTTTTTAAATTTTCAAGCTCTTTTTTAGTAGACGGAATCTCCTCAACCAAATCCTTTACTTCAATACCATCCGAAGTTTTTCTTATATCACTTGTATTTGAAAGTGAAGTTATTATGTAAATTTCCTTTTTTTCCTTCAAATCCTCCGTAAAAAGCTTCACTTTCCTAAGAAAATCTTCCGAAAAAACCTCTCCATTTTCAGGTTTCACCATTATAAGAACCAGATTGTTAATTGCAAAATCCTTAGAAGCTTTTATAAATAGAGAAAGCCTCGGATCCTTTTTGGAAAGCCACGAAATCATCTTATTGGAAAATTTTATATCTTTAATTCCAAAGAGGCTTAGTAAAGTTATTAAAATAATTAAACCGATAACTAAAAACCTGTATCTAATAACAAAATCAGATACCTTTTTATTCATCCTCTTTTCCTCCAGAAATTGTTCTTAAATACTCTGATAAAATAGGAAGAGCTATCTCTCCGTACTTTTTCTTTCTCTCCTCAAAAACACTCCACAGAGTAAAGGATGTGTGAATTATCCCCAGGTATCTTATGGCAGCTATTTTAGGATCAATATCCCGCCTGAATTCTCCGCTTTTTATACCTTTTTCTATAATCTTTTGAAAATTTTTCACCAATTTTTCAATAATGGATTTGAATCTCTCAAAGAGGATGGGATCATCGATGTAAAGTTCATCTGTAAAAATAATTCTATATATACCCGGGAAATCCTCAAGATAATCTATTGCAAAATAAAACCATTCCTGAAGGCTTCTCATCGGAGAATGCTTTTCTTTTTTTATCTGTTTGAATTTTTCATCCAGAAGCTTTTCCGAGATATCAAGAATCATTACAAATATATCACTCTTTGACTTTATATGTTTGTAAAGCGCGCCCTCTCTGAAACCAATCTCCTCAGCTAAGTTTTTCGTTGTTATCCCTCTTAGTCCGAACTTATCAGCCAATTTAAGAGCTGCCGTAAAAATATCAAGCTTTCTTTTGTCAAGAAAACTGACAATCTTTTTTCTCATATCTTTCTTCTCCTTTAGATTTATTATTAACAACAGATAAATTTGATATGCCCAAATTGAGTCTCTCCATTAAATTTCTTGCCTTAATTTTCTTCATACCTCCCACCGGTTGCAGAGCACGAAAGTTTTTCTCTGAAAATACAGACGGTCCAAAAAACTGATATAATGGCTTTGAGGCTAAGAATTTTGGTTCTTCCAATAATTCCTTCATTCCTTCACTTTTCATTTCTAAATTTTTTCTCCACACTCACCTATGGTGAGTAAATACTCACTCTCCAATTATAGCAAAAAATTTTTCTCTGTCAAGATCTCTAAAAGAAGAAAGAAGATAATAATAAAATAATAATTAATACATTAAACCATTAAGCCATCAACAATAACCCCTTATTCGAAAACCCTTTTACTTCCTCAGGCCAAGCACTTACCTGAACCTCTCCTATGTGTTTTCTTCTAAGCAGAAACATAGCTACTCTTGATTGTCCAATTCCTCCGCCTATACTGAGAGGTAATTCCCCCTTCATTAGCAATCTATGCCATGGAAACAAAAGCCTTTTTTCCAACCCCTGCATCTTTAATTGAGTTCTTAAAGAATCTTTATCAACTCTTATTCCCATTGAAGAAATTTCAAAAGCATCATCTAAAACAGGATTCCATACAATAATATCTCCGTTTAAACCTCTCTTACCTTCCTCTCCAACAGTGCTCCAGTCATCATAATCCGGCGCTCTTCCATCATGAGGCTTGCCATCAGGCAAAGGATACCCAATTCCAATAATAAAAACCGCGCCATATCTTTTCACTATTTCTCTCTCCCTCTCTTTAGGAGAAAGATCGGGAAACTCTTTATAAAGATCCTCACTGTAAATAAATTTAATATCTTTTGGGAGAACACTTTCATAATTTAGCACTTTTGAAAAATAAAGCTCTGATTCTTTTAAACAACCATATATTTTCCTAACAGTCTTTTTTAAAAAATTAATATTTCTTTCCTCCTTGCTTATAACCCTCTCCCAATCCCATTGATCAACAAGAACAGAATGAATAGAGGAATTCTTAATATCTTCCTCCGGACGAATTGCTAACATATCAGTTATTATTCCTTCTCCCACCTCCAACTGCATTTCTTTTAATGCAAGTCTTTTCCACTTTGCAAGAGAATGAACAATCTGAAATTTTTTTTCTCCGATAGAGGCAATTTTAAACTCAACAGCTTTTTCTATTCCATTCAAATCATCCTGGATCCCGCTTTCAGCTTCCACAAAAAGAGGAGCCGGGATTTTCTTCAGATTCAGCTTTTTTATGAGACAGTTTTCAAATTTTCTTTTTACCTCCAAAACAAGTTCCATTCTTTTTCCTAAAGAGAACCCTAAAAAATCTTTCATCACACACCTCTCAATATTAATTTAATAATGTATTTTAGTAAAAAAAATTATATTATCTTAATAATTGACAAATTTTTGTTAATTTATTAATATTTAATGTGATTTTTAAAAATTTACAAAAAAAGGTGCTTTAAAATGAGAGAAAATTATAAACTTGATAAAATTGACAAAAAAATATTATCTTTTCTCATTGAGGATGCAAGACAACCCTTTCTTGATATAGCAAAAACTATTTATGTTTCAGGCGGAACCATTCATGTAAGATTCAGAAAAATGGTAGAAAAAGGCATAATAAAAGGCTCAACTCTTATAGTAGACCCAGAAAAAATAGGCTTTGATATCTTCGCTTTTGTGGGAATCAATCTTCACAATGCGAAAGATTATAAAACAGTCATAGAAAAGATAAAAAAGATTCCGGAAATAATGGAAGCATATTATACCACTGGAAAATACAATATATTCGTAAAGCTTTTTGCAAAAAACACAAAAGATTTGTACAATATTTTAATAAAAAAAATTCAGGAAATTCCGGAAATTCAATCAACTGAAACACTTCTTTCCCTTGAAACAGCTTTTGAGAAAAAAATAAGCACCCTTATAGAAATAGCATAAGATAATCTCACCTTCCTTTATTCAACTTATACGCAGTGTTTGACAAAACCCACAAAATATAATATTTTAGGAAATTCACAAAAAGTTTGGAGGTTTTCTATGAACTATTTTTTAACAGAAGAAGAACAAATGGTTAGAGAAATTGCAAGAAAAATTGCTCTGGAAAAAATCGTCCCGGTAAGACAAAAATACGATGAAGAGGGAACTTTTCCCCACGATATAGTGGAAGTAATGGCACAGAGTGATCTCTTCAGAGTTTTTATTCCAGAGGAGTACGATGGAATGGGACTTTCAACTCTTGCAATGCTTCTTGCGGTTGAAGAACTATCTTACGGATGCGCTGGAATCGCCCTTGCTTATGCAGGCACGGCACTTGGCATAACACCCATTATTTTATACGGAAATGAAGAGCAAAAGAAAAAATATCTCCCCATGGTTGCAAACGGAGCTCTTGCAGCTTTCGGGCTTACGGAAAGTGAAGCCGGAAGTGATGCCGGAAATATAAAAACAAGAGCTGAAAAGGACGGAGATTATTATATAATAAATGGAACAAAGCAATTCATAACAAACGGAGGGGAAGCAGATGTTTATGTAATAATTGCCCTAACCGATCCTTCGAGAGGAACAAGAGGAGCCACAGCATTTATTCTTGAAAAGGGAATGGAAGGATTTGAATTCGGTAAAAAAGAGGACAAGATGGGGATAAGAGCCTCTGTTACAAGAGAGCTTATTTTCAGAGATCTCAGAGTCCATAAAAGCCAGATTTTAGGAAGGGAAGGCGGCGGTTTTCTTATGACAATGAAAACATTTGACAGAACAAGACTCGGTGTTGCAGCCCAGGCAGTTGGCATTGCTCAGGCAGCACTTGATGCAGCCGTATCCTATGCAAAAAAAAGACACCAGTTCGGAAAACCAATTGCTTCTTTTGAAGGATTACAGTATATGATGGCTGATATGGCTATTAAAGTGGAATCAGCAAGAGCTTTGACCTATATGGCAGCAAGAAATGTTGATGCAGGGGAAAAGGTTGCTGATATAACCGCAATGGCAAAAGCCTATGCTTCTGATGTTGCAATGCAGGTCACAACAGATGCTGTGCAAATTTTCGGTGGATACGGATATATGAAGGAGTATCCTGTTGAAAAAATGATGAGAGATGCAAAAATCACTCAGATCTACGAAGGAACAAATCAAATTATGAGAAATATAATAGCATCTCAATTAATTAAGAGGATAAAATGAACATCTTTGTATGTATAAAGCAGGTACCAAATACTACAGAGGTCAAATGGGATCTTGAAAAGGGAACTCTAATAAGAGAGGGAGTCGAATCAATAGTTAATCCCTTTGACCTCTATGCTGTTGAGGAAGGGTTAAGAATTAAGGAAAGACTTGGAGAAGGAAAAGTCATAGCAATTACAATGGGACCTCCTCAGGCAAAAGAGGCTTTAAGAGATGTTATTGCAATGGGAGTTGACGAAGGGATTTTGGTATCGGATAGAGCCTTTGCAGGGGCTGACACACTTGCAACTTCTTACTCTCTTTACAAAGCAATAGAAAAAATCGGAGACATAGGTATCATAATAGCAGGTAAACAGGCTATCGACGGAGATACCGGACAGGTAGGTCCGGGGATAGCTTCATGGTTCGGATATCCTCAGGTAACCTATGTAAGAAAGATAGTGGAAATTAACAAAGAAAAAGCTGTAGTTGAAAGATTAACAGATTATGGATATGATGTGGTTGAAATCGGACTTCCTGCGGTAATTACAGTTGTTAAAGAGATAAATGAACCAAGACTCCCCTCTTTAAGAGGAAAGATGAAAGCAAAGAAGTTTGAACCTACTGTTTTCACTTCAAAAGACATTGAAGCTGATGAAACAAAAATAGGACTTCAGGGGTCTCCGACTCAGGTTAAAAAGGTGTTTTCACCACCTAAAAGAACCGGTGGAGAAAAGTTTGAAGGTGAAGCTGAAGAGTTAGCCGAAATTCTTTTCGGTAAATTAAAAGAATTAAAAGTAGTGTAGGTGAAAAAATGGGAGTTACAGGAATTTGGGTTTTAGAAGAACAATGCACAGGTTGTAGTGTTTGCGTTGATTCCTGCCCCTTTGATGCAATAAGAATCAATGAGGAAGGAATCGCAGAAATAGATGAGGAAAAGTGTACTCTCTGCGGTGCATGTGTTGATGCCTGCCCCTTTGATGCAATTGAAATGAAAAGGGGAGAGAGTGCAATTGAAATAGATAAAAGTGAATATAAAGGAATTTTAACATTTGCTGAAGTTAATGAGGGAGAGCTGGCAAAAGTTGCGCTTGAGATGCTTTCTGTAGGAAGAGAGATAGCAGATAAAAGAGGGACAAAGTTGGCTTCTGTTTTGATAGGTGGAAAGGGTGTCAACAAACATGCTCAAACACTAATTAATCACGGAGCAGATATAGTTTACTACATTGAGCATGACGAGCTATTCCACTTTCACGATGAACTTTACTCCGAAGCTTTGAAAAAGCTTATGGAAGAGGTAAAACCCGAAGTTTTTATCGGAGGGGCATCCGCAGTAGGAAGAGCACTTTTGCCAAGACTTGCAGCAAATATTGAAACAGGGCTTACCGCTGATTGTACTGAGCTTGATATTGATACTGAAACAGGAAATCTCCTTCAAACAAGACCTGCCTTTGGCGGAAATATAATGGCAACAATACTCACTCCTAATCATAGACCTCAAATAGCAACAATAAGGCCAAGAGTAATGCCTGTTCCTCCGGAAAAAGAAAAAAGCGGAGAGATAAAAAAGATAGATTTTGATCCAACAGCTTTTAAAATATCCAAAATAATAAAAGAAGCAGTAATTTTATCCGAAGAAGAGGTAAACCTCCATGAAGCTGAAGTTATAGTTTCAGCCGGAAGAGGAGTAGGAAGCAAAGAGAATATGCAGCTTATTTATGATTTTGCAAAAAAGCTCGGCGCTGCGGTTGGAGCCTCAAGAGCTGTGGTTGATGCAGGCTGGATATCATATCCCCATCAGGTCGGACAAACAGGAACAACGGTAGCACCGAAAGTTTATATTGCCTGTGGAATTTCGGGCGCAATTCAGCATCAGGTCGGTATGAGATCAAGTGATGTCATAATTGCTATTAATTCTGACCCTGAAGCTCCCATCTTTGACATAGCCACATATGGCTTTGTTGGAGATCTTCACAAGATTATCCCGGAATTAATGAAAAAACTCTGATTTATTTTATTAAAAATTCAGGCTCTTTTTCTTTTTCCTTAATATATTTTTTTATAATTAAAAGGGCCTTTTCTACATCTCCTTCTCCTATAATAATAGCTGAAGGTCCCGGAGGAGATAAAGTCTCAACAAAAGTATGATTTAACTCTTTATTATAAAGAGACTCTAATTTTTCATTTTCCTCTTTGTTTCTTCCGACTATTAAAACCGCTCTATCATTGAGAGTAAAGAATCTTCCGTACCTCAGGATTTCTACATTTGTCTTATTTATAAGCTCTCTTTCCAAAAGCTCCTTTGTCCTTTTTGCAAAATCAGGTACAGTTAAAAGGCATCCTCCTGCAGGTGTCGGGATATGGGATAATGAAAACTTTTTTGCAAGTTCAAGCTGTATCTGCCTATTTCTTCCTGAAAGTCCCAAAAGCTTTTCCCTTTCAACCCAGCCCTTCTTTTCAGCTATTGTTTCAGGCATATTCTTTTGAGTTAATGGCCTTAAAACAAGACCTGAAACACCAGCCTCTTTTTCAATGGTATTGATGGCTTCTCTTCTCTGGGAAAATGGCCTTTGACCTATAATTTCCCCGCTAATCAGAAAATTTGCTCCGATTTTTTCCATATATTCCTTTGCCTTTTTAAAATACAAAATCCTACAATCCATACAGGGATTAAGATTTTTTCCGTATCCAAACTTAGGTTTTTTTAATACCTTGAAGAAATCTTCCGAAATATCAATAATCTCAGGCTCTCTTTTAAAATCTTTAAAATTTCTTCTGTCAATTTCACCGAAAAATGGATGATAAAAGCTTACCGGATATACATCAATTCCCAATCCTTCAACAATTTTTATCGCAAGGATACTATCAAGCCCTCCTGAATAGAGAGCCACGGCTTTTATCATTTAACTTTTAACATTCTTTCAATGGGAATTTTAGCCTTTTCCATCACTTCCTTATCAAGAACTATTTCATATCTATCATACTTCAGTGAATTTAAAATTGACTCCAGGGTAATTTCCTTCATCCCTCTACACCTTGCTCTCATTGTTAGAGGAATAAAATTCTTATCCGGAAAATCCCTTTTCAACCTGTCCACCATTCCTATTTCCGTACCAACGATAATTGTTTTCTCTTTAATCTTTCCCGCCTGTTTTATCATCTGTCCTGTGGACAGGATTGAATCAGCCATCTCCTGAATCTCTTCCGGAGTTTCAGGATGCACCATGATATGAGCATCCGGATATTCCTCTCTTATTTTTTCAATATCCTTTTTCATTATAAGTTTATGGTGAACATAACAAAAGCCGTCGTAAAGAATAATCTCCTTTTTTGTTCTCTTTTTTACATAGGTTCCTAAGTTTTTATCCGGAACAAAAATTATTTTGTTTTGAGGAACACTTTCCACAATTTTAACAGCATTTGCCGAAGTACAAACAATATCGGTCAATGTTTTCGTCTCTGCTGTTGTGTTTATATATGATACGACCGCTGCATCAGGATACTTTTCCCTGAGTTTTTTAAGCTCTTTAACATCCACCATCTCAGCCATTTCACAGTAAGCGCTCTCTTCAGGTAGAAGAACTTTTTTATCAGGGTTTAATATTTTTGCGGTTTCAGCCATAAAGGAGACACCGGCAAAAATTATGACATCCGCTGAAAGACTTGCAGCTTTTCTTGCAAGCTCAAGAGAATCTCCCAAAAAATCAGCTATCTCCTGAACCTCTTTCCTCTGATAATTGTGTGCCAGAATAATAGCATTTTTTTCTTTCTTAAGTTTTTCTATCTCTTTTATCATTTCCTTCATGCAAAACTATATCATTAATAGACCTTCTTTTTCAAGAGAATTTTAAGCAGGCAATTTTTAAAACTTGCGCATCCTTCAGCCATGCAGCTTAACAGCAAAAGTAAGTGTTTGTCCATATTAATTACTGAGATTCTTCTCTTATTCAAGTTTTTTGGTGAGAAAGGTCTTCTTGCTATTTATCGCTCTTTTATAATATAATTTTAGAGATGACAGAAAAGGATGAATTTAAAATTGAGCCTTTAACAATAAAGGCTCTGATTGAACAAAGTATAAAGAAGCACAAAGAAAGGCCCGCACTTGGCTTTTTTGACTCCGAACCTATAACCTACGGAGAACTTGCTAAAAAAATCAAAGCAGTTTCAAAACTTCTTTATGATAAAGGAATAAGAAAGGGAGATAAGGTAGCATTGATAGGGGAAAATTCTCCCAACTGGGGAATTGCTTATCTCGGAATAGTAACGATAGGCGCGATTGCAGTTCCCATCCTTCCCGATTTTCCCGGAGAGGATATAATAAATATTTTAAAACACTCTGACTCAAAACTTCTCTTTGCCACAAGAAAACATGTTGACAAAATAATCAATGATGAGTGCAAAAACATAAAAACAATTATAAGTCTTGATGATTTTTCCGATGAAACCGAATTCTACAAAATAGAATCAATATCTTCGGTAATAGAGGAAACTATTCAGAAAGCTTCCCAATTTTTCCATGATCTGGGAGAAAAGGTCGGGTTATTTGATGAGAATGTAAAAGAGGATGATCTTGCTGCAATAATTTACACATCAGGAACGACAGGAATGTCAAAGGGAGTTATGTTAACCCATAAAAACATAGTTACAAACATAATAGCCACAAAAAAATTCATTATTATAGATGAAAAGGACAGATTCCTTTCGGTTCTCCCTATGTCCCATGTGTATGAAGGAACACTTGGCTTTCTAATGCCTCTTGCAAGTGGTTCTTCAATATACTACTTAGGAAAAGCTCCCACTCCAACAGTTCTTAAAAAAGCCTGCTCAAAGGTTCACCCGACAATAATGGCCTGGGTTCCCCTAATTATGGAAAAAATCTACAAAAAGAAAGTAAAAGCCCTTATAGAGAAAAACTTTCTTTTTAAAGGCTTAACCCGTGTTCCCGGCCTTAGAAAAACTTTTTATAAAAAAGCAGTAAAAAGTCTTATTGAATTTTTAGGTGGAAAAATAAAAGTCATTGCCTTCGGAGGAGCTCCTCTCAGCCCTGAAGTTGAAAAATTCCTGAAAACAGGGGGTTTCCCTTATGTAGTTGGATATGGTCTTACCGAAACAGCACCTCTTTTGACTGGTGAAAAACCAAACGAAACAAGGATTGGCTCCTGTGGATACCCGATAGAGCATGTTCAAATAAAAATTGTAGACCCTGACCCCAAAACCGGTATAGGAGAAATTTATGCCAAAGGGCCCAATATTATGAAAGGATACTATAAAAACAAAAAATTGACTGAAGAGGTTTTGAGCAAAGATGGCTGGTTTAAAACAGGCGACAGAGGATACATGGATAAAGATAGTTTTCTTTACATAAGAGGAAGGTCAAAAAATATGTTTTTAGGTCCCAATGGAGAAAATATTTATCCTGAGGTGATAGAGGAAAAACTTTTAAGCTTTTTAATTGTCCAGGAAGCCATAGTGATTGACAACAGAGGAGAAATTGAAGCTCTTGTTTATCTGGATCCTGCCTATCTTGAAGAAAAATTGGAAGGAAAAGGTGAAGAGGAGCAAATGCAAATAATCAGAGAAATCCTTGAAAATCTAAGAAAAGAGGTAAATCAAAAATTACCCTCTTTTTCAAGAATAAAAAGATGCCTCTATCAAAGGGAGCCATTTGTAAAAACAGCAACCCAAAAAATAAAGAGATTTCTGTACTATCATCCTGAATAAAATGAAAAAAGCCCTTGATTTTTCCCCTTCTTTATTACTGATTCTAAGCTTTGCAGGAGCTATTTTAGTGGGAACCTTCCTTTTAATGCTTCCCTTTTCCACTGTTTCGGGAAAGATCTCCTTTGTCAATGCTCTCTTTACAGCAACCTCTGCCGTATGCGTTACAGGACTGATTGTCGTTAACACTGCAACATATTTTACGACTTTTGGTCAAACTATTATTTTACTCTTATTTCAATTGGGTGGACTCGGGATAATGACTTTTACATCTCTTGTAATTTTACTTGCAAGAGGGGATATTTCTTTTTCGGAAAAAAGCGTTATTGAAGATAGCTTTCTTTCAAAGGGAGGAATTGATCTTAGAAAATTTATAAAAGACATTTTTATTTTCACTTTTTTAATAGAATTTTCGGGAATGATGCTTCTTTATCTAAATGTCTTCTCAAAACATTTCAAAGGAGGAAAAGCTCTTTTTCACTCATTATTTCATTCTGTTTCCGCATTTAATAATGCCGGGTTTTCAACATTTTCGGATTCATTGGTGAAATATCAAAGCAGTGTAAGTTTAAATCTTGTTATTGTCTTTGAAATCATAATCGGTGGCCTTGGGTTTTTTGTAGTAAGGGACATCTATTATTTCGTAAAAGAGAGAGGTAAGAATAAGCTTTCGCTTCATTCCAAGCTTGTAATAGTGACAACCTTTATTCTCATAGTAATCGGATTCGGAATATTTTTATTCCTTGAAAACAATCATTCTCTTGCAGGGAAGGATAAGATTACAAAGATTCTGATTTCCCTTTTTCAATCGGTCACCCCACGAACAGCAGGGTTTAATACAGTGGACTTAACTTTGATTACCCATGCTTCAGCCTTTCTTCTTATCCTTCTCATGGTAATAGGGGCATCTCCCGGCTCAACCGGTGGGGGGATGAAAACAACAACATGGGCAGCTCTCTTGCTCTTTTTAAGAACAAAATTAAAGGGGAAAAACAATGTTCAGGCCTTCGGAAGAAATATAGCATGGGAGATTGTTGATAAAGCCCATCTCATACTCTTATTTTCAATAATAGTTATATTTTCAGGGGTTTTTCTAATATCCTTTTTCGAAGGGGATAGGTTCTCCCTTCTTCAGGTATTTTTTGAAGAGGTTTCAGCTTATGGGACCGTTGGACTTTCTCTCGGAATAACTTCAAAGATAAATCCTTACAGCAAACTTGTCTTAATAGCCACAATGTTTGTCGGAAGAGTAGGTATTTTAAATATAATATATGCTTTTGTTTCAGAAAAGAGGGGTGCTAATTATGAGTATCCCGAAGAAAAAATCATAGTGGGGTGAGAAAATGAAATATGCAGTAGTTATAGGTGTCGGAAGTTTCGGTCTTTATGTAATTAAAACTCTTGCTGAAAAGGGAGTAAAAGTTGTTGTACTTGATAAAGATCCTGATAAGATAGAAATGGTAAAAAACATAGCGGCAAAGGCTGCTATTGCCGAAAGCACAAACAAAGAAATCTTGGAAAATTTTGGAGTAAAAGATGCTGATGCTGTTGTTGTGGCGGTCGGACCAAAGATGGAGGATAGTATTCTTATAGTGCATCATCTTATGACACTGGGAGTTAAAAGAATAATAGCAAAGGCAAACTCTGAGGAACACGGCAAAATCCTTGAAATAATAGGAGTCCCAAAGGAAAATGTAATATTTGCAGAAAGATATGCTGCCATCAGAGTTGCAAATAAACTTTTAAGCAATAATATTCTTGATTTTATCCCTTTAAGTGAAGAATTCAGCATAAGGGAAATCGCTCCGCCTGAAATTTTTGTGGGGAAAAGCTTAAAGGAGCTTGATTTAAGAAATAAGTACAATATTCATGTGATTGCAGTAAAAGAGTTTATTCCAACCTCCGGTGTTTCAGAAGGAAGGGTCATAATCCCGAAAGCAGACTTTGTTATAAAGGATAGTGATAGCCTTATAGTTGCAGGAGATGAGGAAGCTTTAAGCAAAATCCCAGAAATTTAATGCTGAAAATAGGACTTACAGGTGGTCTTGCAACAGGAAAATCCTTTGTCCTGAATCTCTTTAAAGAGGAAGGATTTTTTACCCTGAAAGCAGATGAAATTGCAAAAAAATTTTACACTGAAAACACAGAAATAAAAAAAGAGCTAATAGAAAGATTTGGAAAAAATATTTACAAAGATAAAAATATAAACAGGACAAAGCTTGAGGAGATTTTATTTACAACAAGGGAAAAAAGAAGAGAATTTGAAAAAATTTTCTACTCTCACTTTATCCCCTTTCAAAAAAAACTGTTTGCTTCGCTTTCCTCCAGACATAAAGCCTTAGTATATGAATCCGCCCTTCTTTTTGAAGCGGGAACATTTAAAAATTTTGATATTTTAATTCTTACATACTGCTCAAAAGAGGCACAAATAGAAAGAGCGGTAAAAAGAGGGCTTAAAAGAGAAAAAGTTGAGAAAATATTAAAATTTCAAACTCCTTATGAAAAATTATTGGATAAAGTAAACTTTTCAATAAATACAGAAAAATCCATGGGATTTACAAAAAAACAGACAAAAAAAATCATAGATGAAATAAGAAAAGAGCTTATTTAATTGTTCTACCATAAAAATTCTCTGTAGGGATCCCAGCCCTCTTTCACCTTTTGAAAATCAAACCAAGCCTCTGCTCCTCTCATCTCTTTTAACTTTGAAAGGGCTTCTTTTAGCTCCTTTTTTCTCTTTTTCTTTTTTAAAATCTCAATTTTAATTTGAAGAAGATTATCATTTAAAAAGCCATTATTCTCCGCTTCCTTAATAACCTCGAGGGCTTTTTGATACTTTTTAATTCTTTTCAAAAGCTCGGCTTTAACCACATAATACTCAAGATACTTTTCCGAAAAATATATATCATCAAGAACTTTTAACTTATCCTTTATTGAATCCATCTTACTGCTACTCAACAAAAATAGAGAATACTTTTTTTCCTGATAAGTAAGAGCCCCTTTAGAATAAATCTTTCCTCTTATCCTTCCACTAAAAAAATCCCTTAATGTAAAAATGATTTTTTCTCTGTTCGGAGAATAGTTTGAGCCAGCAGAAAATATAACTCTATTTCGATTAATAAGAATTGACTGAACAGTAAAGTCATTGTTAACACTATCCCTCAAAACATTTTTTCCGCCTGTGGAAATATCCACCTGATCATTTAATATGTATTCAGGCAAAACTCTTTTTTCTACAAGCTCTTTAATCCTCAAATACCTCTTTGCAGAGGATCTATAAGGGAGAGGCAGTCCCTTTTTCAAATCAGAAACAAAATGGTTTGTGGAAACTATAAAACCATTCTTTAATCCCCTTTTTTTCACCTTATTATAACCAACCTCAAAAACAGCAGCTTTTCTTTCTCTAATTGAAAGAACAGTAAAATTTACCCCTATGTGAATTTTGTGCTTTCTTATTATATCTTCAACTTCTTTTATATTATTTGAGTATTGCAAAATCATTTTCATTAAATAAAGAGGAGGAAACCCATCGTATCCTTTGCCTTTGGAAGGAACTTCATTCATCTCTACGACAATCCCCTTTTCATTAACACCTGTAAGAGGAGTATTTAAACCTAAAAAAGAAAATGCTATGTATTTATTCCCTTCGGTAGGTTCAAAAATAATTATCAGATTTTTGTTTCCAAGATCAAGTTTTGGTAAGGCATAATCAAGATTTCTTCCGAACGTTAACCCCCTTTTTGTTTTTACCACAAAAGAGGAACAAGCAGGATGAGCAAAATCATATAAAAAATTTAAAAATAAAAGATCCTTTAACTTCAAATTTGAGGAGAGTGAAATTCCCTTAAGCTCTTTTATATACTCAACCGGAACCATCCTGGATTTTTTCTTGATTTTACCGTTGAAGACTGTTTTAACTATTGGCCTGAAAAGAAAAAAGGTCTTTCCTATTGCAAGAGCTCTAAGCTCTTTTATCTTATTCTTTTCCTTTTCAAGTTCTTTTCTCATAAGCTTCCCATAAGAAAGACCTATTTCATAAGGAGAACCGCTCAGCCTCAAAACCTTATACCCCCCGATATTATAAATTTCACCTGCGGAAAACAAAAAGCCGATAAAAACAAAAAAAATGATTAAAAAAGCCCCTTTTCTCATGCCTTCCCTCCAAAATAGGAAAAAATTTGTTTTTTAAATTTTTGTACCATTTTTTCTTCAGGTTTTATATCTTCGTAAACCTTTCTTATCCACCAAATACCCTCCTTCTCAAAAATTTGCCTTTCATTAAAATTTTCATTATTGACAGATAAAACCATTCTTCCGCTAACTTCAAAACTTGCCAATGCTCCGCTCTTACCATTGCCTCTTAGCTTTTTTTTATCCCTCAAAAAAATAAAAAGATAAAACTCTCTGTCTTTCCCCATCATCATAAGATTCTCAGTATTATTTTCGGAAATACTCTCCCACTCTTTAATTATATAGGTGGAAACTTCTTTTATTCTCCGTCTGCTTTTACCTTTTACGATAAAAAGTGGCACATAGTAAACAGGAGAAAAGAGCTCAAAATCTCTATCTTTTATAATAGCCTCACCCTTATTGACACTCTCCACAGGAAAGCTTTCACTTGTAGCCTGTAGGTGCTCGTGCTCCTTTATTGAAGCTCCGGCAAGCCCATTATAGATAATTCTGAAAAAACTGTTTGTCTTTTCAACAAAAGAGAGCATAAAATTAATAATCTCAGCTCTGAAAATTTGAGGCCTATGCTTTGAGTTCATAATAGTAAAATGATTGTTAGTTATATATGCAAAATTTGAGCCAATGTAAAAAAACTCATCAGCCAATTTTACTTTAAGAATAATTTCTCCCGGATTCTGCTCCAAAATGTTTTTCCAGCAAAGATAACAGGCCTTCCCCTTGGAATCAATATTAACAAGTCTTTTTTTATCTACCTTTTCAGCTATTATCCCCCTTTCTATAAGCTTTTTGTGGTCTTTTCTCAGCTCTCTGTCAGGATTCCATGTAAGGATAAAATTTATACCTGTTTTATCATCCTTTATTAATCTTTCCTCTTTCTCATTTAAAGGATCTCCAAGAACAAAACCACTGTTAACCTGCTGTCTGAAAAGCGTTATAAGAGCCAGAGAAAGTCCGGCTCTTCTTTTTATTAATCTTAAATTATTCAAAATTTCAGCCCTCTTATAAGTTGGCATCTTAATTGTGTCTTTCACAAGTTTTTCCACAGAGGATGACACTCCAAATCTCTCAAATACCTTCTTCAAATACTCCTCTTCTCTCATATTTTATTATAGCACAGGATAATAATTTGCTCTTGCCTTTTATTCATATTTCAATTAATATAAGTTTCGGAGGTTAAGATGAAGAAAAATATTAGATTGGCTGGAATTTTCTTATTAGTTTTTGTTTTATCAAACTTTGCAATTGCAGGACACGGAGAGCTATTCATTCACGGAGGAATTGTCACAGATGACTCTTTCTCATTTGACCCCTATTTCTGGACCTTTGGCTCAGGTGTAGACATACCTCTGGGAGAAATCTTTTCCATCACACCTGAAGCTAATATCATAACTTATAAGATGAAATTTGATACTTTCTGGATTGAAGGGTCGGCTATTTTGAATGCAAATCTCGGGAATCTCTTTGTCGGAGCAGGTTTAACAAAGTGGTTTCTCGTATCCGATAAATCATACTCCGGAAACACAGAGTTTGCTTTAAAACTTAATGTTGGAGCTACTGGAGAAAGCACCCGTCTCAGATTTTTTCTTATAACCCCCTTTGATAATCTTTTCAAAAAGGGAATGACAGTAGGAGCCACTTTCGGTTTATCCTTTTAAATAAGATTCTTTTAAGGAGGAGGAGAATGAATGATCTTGAAATCGCCAGAGAGGCAAAATTAAAACCTATAGAAGAGATAGCAAAGAATGCGGGAATTTCGCAAAAATATCTTGAACCCTATGGTAAATTTAAGGCAAAGGTTTCTTTAGATATATTCAAAGAATTAGAAAAAAAAGAGGATGGGAAACTCATTCTGGTGTCAGCAATAACTCCAACACCAGCAGGAGAAGGAAAAACTACTGTGTCAATTGGGCTTTCAATGGCTTTTAATAGAATAGGAGTTAAAGCAGGGGCAGCATTAAGAGAGCCTTCAATGGGACCTCTTTTTGGTATAAAGGGAGGAGCCACAGGAGGAGGAAGGTCTCAGGTTTTACCAATGGAAGATATAAACCTTCACTTTACAGGAGATATCCACGCAGTCAGTGCAGCCCACAATCTTCTCGGAGCATTAATTGATAATCATATATTCAGAAGGAAAAAACCTTATATTGACCCGCGAAGGATCAAATGGCCAAGGGTTATTGATATGAATGACAGGGGGTTAAGATACATAGTTTCCGGGCTCGGAGGCAGAAAAAACGGTGTACCAAGGGAAACCAATTTTCAGATAACAGCATCCTCAGAAATAATGGCAATTCTCTGCCTTGCCAATAATTATGCTGAATTAAAAGAGAAAATAGCAAATATTCTGATAGGCTTTACCTATGAAGGCGAGCCTGTCTTTGTAAGGGATTTAAATGTTCAGGGAGCAATAGCAGCTGTTTTAAAGGATGCTTTAAAGCCAAACCTTGTTCAAACCATAGAGAATACCCCTGTTTTTGTTCATGGTGGTCCATTTGCAAATATTGCTCAGGGAACCAATTCAATAGTAGCCACAAAGCTTGCTCTAAAGCTCTTTGATTTTGTGGTAACAGAGGCAGGTTTTGGATTTGATCTTGGAGCAGAGAAATACTTTGACATAGTGGCAAGATACGCAGGCTTTAACCCTGCCGGAGTAGTATTGGTTGCAACAGTGAGAGCTCTTAAAATGCACGGTGGAAAAAAGCTAAAAGAGATAGAAGAGCCAGACCCCTCAGCAGTGGAGAAAGGGCTTGTGAATCTTGAAAAACATCTTGAAAATATATCCAAGTTCGGAATGAAAGCTGTTGTTGCAATAAATAAATTTACCTCTGATACGGAAGAGGAGCACAAAATAATTAAGGAATTTGTAGAGAGTAAAGGATTCAATGCATTTGTGGTTGATTTCTGGGGAAAGGGCGGTAAAGGTGGAGAGGATATAGCTATGTTTTTGAAAGAAAAATGTCAGGCACCCATACAATACAAACCTCTTTATGAGCTTGAGCTTCCGACAGAAAAGAAGATAGAGATAGTTGCAAAGGAAATTTATGGCTCAAAAGCAATTGATTTTACAAAAAAGGCGAAGAGTGATTTAAAGAGAATTAAAGAGTTAGGATTTGATAAGTTCCCTGTTTGCATAGCAAAGACTCAAAAATCCCTGTCCGACAATCCGAAACTTCTCGGAAGGCCAAAGGACTTTCTTGTAACTGTAAGAGAGATAAAAATCTCCTCAGGTGCAGGTTTTAATGTGCCTGTTACAGGAGATATCTTACTAATGCCGGGACTTCCGAAAATTCCCGCTGCAGAAAGTATAGACATTACGGACGAAGGAGAGATAAAAGGGCTTTTTTAATTAAACACATAACCCTTTTCTTGATAAAAAAAAGCAATACTGCTATTATTCAAAAAGATGAAAAAGTATGTGGTATTTTTGTTTTTCCTGTTTTTCACCTTTAAAGCTTACTCTCAAATAGCAAATATCACAATTAAAATCCCCGGTAAAAACATCTTTCTCTTTGGCGATAGGATAAATTTTGAAGTTGAAATATCCTCTCTTTTAAAATTTTCAAAAGTAAAGGTGACATTACACAACCAAAACGAGAACCCTGATTTTTTCTCCTATGAATTTAAAAGACCTTATAAAAAAGAAAATTATATTTCCAAAGGGATTCTTAGTTTTATTTTTTTTAAAAAAGGGGATATTACAACACCTTCTTTTACGATTGAACTGCTTGATGAAGAAGGTAAAGAGGAGATAACAGTTTACAAAGAAAAATTCGGAGGAATAAAGATAAAGCAGATTACAACCCTTAAGGGAAAAGAGTCCATTAAAGGACCAATTTCACCCCAAGAAAAAAGACCTTATTTTTTAACTCTGATTTTACTTATTTTCACTCCTTTTATAGCCATTCTTTTTGCTTTCCTTTTTATAAAAAAGAGAATAAAGAAAAAAGAGCCTCCCCTTACAGAATATGAGTCACTTTCCATTGAATTAACAAAAGGGGAAAATCTTTTGAATATTTCAAAAATAAAAGAAGCGGTATTTATCTTTTCTATGATTTTAAACCAATACCTTTCAAAAAAAATAGGGCAAGATACGGAATCTCTTTCCACAAAAGAGTTGATACCTATTTTAAAAGAAAAAAAGATATTTAAACAGGAAGTTGAAAGGAAAATAATAGAGAGTTTAAACTTAATAAACTTGATTAAATACCAGCCAGCCTTTCCTGTTGAAAAAGAGGAAGTTAAAAGGCTTGCTAAATTCATACACTTTCTCATAGAGGATTTAAAAAATGATAATATTTAAAACACCCTTTCTGCTACTTCTCATCCTATTACTACCATTTCTTAATAAAATTCGGAAAAAGGACAGAGAAAAACACTTTGAATTTTCCACCCTTGATTTCGCAAAAAAAGAGGGAAGGGGGATAAGAACAAAAAAATTTCTCTATTTTACATATATCTTTTCCCTTTTTCTATTAATCTTAGCCTTATCAAAACCATTTCTTAGAAAAACAGAAGAAAAAAAGTATGGCTCAGGAATAGGCATCATAGTGGCCCTTGATATTTCTGGATCTATGGCGTCTGAGGATTACAGACCAAAAAACAGGCTTGAAGTTGCAAAAGATGTAATAATAAAATTTATAAAAAAAAGGGAGGAAGATAAGATAGGATTAATCCTGTTTGCAGGCAAAGCAGTGGTCAGATCCCCTCTCACATTTTCCCATCAAATCCTTACGGATATTATTAAGGATGTAAGAATAGGAATGATAGAGGATGGAACAGCCATAGGAATGGCAATAGCAACAGCTGTTAATCATTTTAAAACAGAAAGAGAGAGCAAAAAAACAATAATACTGCTTACTGATGGAGTTAACAACAGAGGAGAAATATCTCCGGAAGATGCTGCTAAAATTGCAAAAGAGATGGGAATAAAGGTTTATATAATAGGTGTCGGGAAAAAGGGGGAGGCTCTCTTTCCCATAAGCAATGAATTCGGAGAAAAAGAGTATGTAAAGGTATCTGTAAAAATAGATGAGCCTTTGATGAAAAAAATAGCTGAAATGACAGATGGAAAATATTTCAGAGCTCAAAATAGCTCAGAGCTTGAATCTGTTTTCTCAAAAATTGACAAAGAGGAAAAAGAGAGCTCCTTTGTGATAAAAAAGACCAATTTTTACTCACTCCTCCCTATTTTGACATTCTTCTCCTTACTGTTTCTCTTTATCTATAAGTTTGTTGAATTCATATTCTTAAAAGAGGTGCCCTGATGGAATTTGGAAGACCATTTTTCTCAATCTTATTCATACTTCCCCTTCTTCTACTGATTCTTTCTCTGTTTGATTTTTCAAGAAAAAAGAAAGAGATCTCCTCCATGTTCAAAGATAAGGAAAGGCTCAAATTTTATCTTAAAACAGCTAAAAGAAATCTTTTTCTGAATTTGATTTTCATATCAGCTTTTTCCTTTTTGATTCTATCACTTATGAAACCTCAATGGGGAATAGAAAGTATTGAAAGAGGAGAAAAAAAGATTAACCTTGTATTCATCCTTGATAATTCATATTCAATGTTAGCTGAAGACATATATCCGAGCAGGCTTGATAAGGCAAAAGAGCTAATCTTAAAAATTAGTAATCTCTACAAAGAAAGGGATAATCTTTCTCTTATTATTTTCTCAGGGGATCTTGAGATTTTTGTTCCTCCAACAATGGATTTTCAAAGCTTCAGCTCCTATCTTATAAGTGTAAATCCTGATATTAATAGCATTCAGGGAACATATTTCGGAAAAACCCTTGAAAGTATAAAAGCTCTCTCTTGCTCTTCCCTTACAAACAGCTTTTTTATTCTATTATCCGATGGGGAAAGCTTTGATACTCCCTTCTCCGAAGATACAAAAGCTATAAGAAAGTGCGGCAATGAACTATTTTTTATTGGCATCGGAACAACAGAGGGAGCTCCTATTCCAATAAAAAACAAAGATTTTAAAATCATTGGCTGGATGAAAAATTCAGATGGAAAGACAATAATCACAAAACTCAATACTGTCTCAATTTTTAACACTCTCGGAAATACAAAAAACTATATAATTTTAAATAATTCTATGACAAAGGATGATGAAATAATTTCCCGGGTAAAAAAAGAAATTGTAAAATTTAAAAAATTCAGAAAAAGGATTAAAAAAGCTGATAAATCAGTATATTTTCTCTACATAGCTTTTATCCTGTTTTTATTTTATGGAGTTAATAAGTATGAAAGAAAGACTTAAATTATACATTATCTTTATCTCCATTATCTTTTTGAGTTTTTCCCTCAAAGAGAGATATGATTTTTACATTGCAAAAAAAAGCTATGAAAAGGGAAAATATAAAGAGGCACTTTTGATTTACAGTCAATATACAAAAGAGAAGAAAAACTCCTCTCTCTTAAATTTCAATATAGCTACCACTTATTTGAAGATGAAAATGTATGATGCAGCAAAAAAGCATTTTGACAGGGCTCTAAAGTTTGCAAAAGATAAGGAATTAAAAAAGGATATTCTTTTCAATCTTGCCTATTTAATGTACTTAAAAGGAAATAAAATAGAGGCACTAAATTTATTTAAAAAATCTGCTATAATTGATTCTAAAGATATTCTTTGCAAGAAAAACATTGAAATACTTTTGTCAGAAAAGAATAAAGACAGAAGTAAGAGTGATAATGAGAAAAAAACAATGAAAAAAAACACTTTTAATAGGAAAAATTTTAAAATTCTAAACTATATAAATGATGCTGAAAAGATTAGCTTAAATGAATTTTTAAAAAACAAAGCAAAAAAGTCAGAAAGAGGTGAAAAATACTGGTGAAGGGTAAAAGATTCTTTTTCTTATTGATTCTTCTGTTTGCCTGTGGCACTATTTTTGCTCAAAGTAGAGAAGAGAATAAAATGGTGCTAAAAACAGAAGTAAGCTCAAACTCAATTTCAATAAATGACAAAATAATATTTAAGCTCACCATAAAAGGCAAAAAAATACCAAAAAAAATTTATAATACGCAGGAGCTTTTGAAAAACTTCACCATAGTCAGACAGAGCAGTTCTCTAAGGGCAATAAATGATATCTTTATGGGCAAAATAAAGGTAAGAGAGATAACATGGGTTCTCAAACCAATCAAAAGCGGAGAGTTAATAATCCCTTCACTTAAAATATCTTCTGGAGGGAAAGAGTACTCAACATACCCTATTACGGTTTATGTGTCAGAGGAAAGTATTCAGAGTGAGGATTATGTCTTAAAAGTAATAGTCTATCCGAGTGAAAATGATGTAATCGTAAATCAGCAGGTTGTTTTAACTTTTTCTCTTATAACAAATATCTCAATCTCAAGTGTCATAATTAAAGAGCCCCTTGTGCTTTCAAATGTCTGGGTAGAGGAATTTCCGGAATCGGGAAGAATAAAGGGAGAGCAAATAAAAGAAAATGGTAAAATTCTTTATAAGTATATTATAAAAAGATATGCTATTTTTCCTCAGAGACCCGGAAGAGTTGTAATCCCCCCCATAACCTTTGAGATTTCAACATCTGATAACAAAACCCTCTACAGAAAATCAAACAGGCTTACACTAACAGTCAAAAAAATTGCTCCTTCCAAAATCCCAAAAGGCTTTAATTATATGATTGGTTCTTTCTGGGTAAAAGCTGATGTTGACAAAATAAAGACCAAGGTCGGAGAAAATATAAGATACACAATAAAAATATCGGGAGAGGGGAATATAAAATCTGTTCAGGCCCCAAAATTTAAACCTAACAAACTATTTAATGTATATCCTCCGGAAGTCAGGGTAGAGCTTAATTATGAAGGAAACAAAATTACAGGAACCAAGGAGTGGTCATACCTCTTAATTCCCCAGAAAAGAGGATTACTCACCATACCTTCATTTTGCTTCTGGTATTATCTACCCAAAAAAGATATTTTTAAAAATACCTGTACCCGCTCATTCAAAATACTCGTTGAGTCCCCCTTTTACTCTAAAAGTATAAAGATAGCAAGGGAAGATTTTCCTCCGCCCGAATCAGATAAAAAATATCTTTCCCATTGGAAAAAACCCATTATTTTTGATTTTAATCTTATCTTAAAAATCTTCTTTTTCCTACTATTCTTAGACCTAATAGCCTTTATCTTTATCTACTTTTTTGCAAAAGAGGGTTTCGTAAAGAAAAGAAAAACCATTAATATAAAAAGAAAATTAAATAAAATACGAAAAGAGAAAGATGAGGTAATTTTTTCAAAAAAAACATTGTACATCTTAAATGAATTTTTCTTTACAAAATACAATAAGTATCTTTTGGACGGAGGGTTAAGCTCTTTAAAAGAATTTTTTGAGGGAAAAGAGGTAAAGGAAGATGCAATAAGAGAATTAACGGGGGTTATAATTCTTTTACAATCATATCTTTACTCTCCCATTAAAAATAAAAAATTGGAAAGAAAAAAAATTATAAAAAGTATTATAAATGCAATCTCCCAATTATCGGAGGAAAGTAAGAATGAAACTTAAGATGATTCCTCTTTTATTTTTTTTATTATCTTTCAATCTTTTTGCCACATCTATTGATACTCTCTATAAAAAGGGAATTAAAGAAATAAATGGAAAAAATTATGCTAAAGCTATTGAAATCTTTAAAAATATAGCAAAGGAAAATGAAAGCCCGGGTGTCTATTATAATCTTGCCTTGGCATACTGGAACAAAGGGGAAAAGGGCTATTCTGTTTATTATTTAAAGAAAAGCTTAAAACTTTTCCCTCTTTACAGGCGTTCAATAAAGGCATTAAAAACAATCAATGAAAAAACAGAGGAAAATGAAAGACTATTTTATTTATACTTAATTTCCTTACTTCTATCCCTTCTTTTCTTAGTCTATATCCACTACATTTTAATAAAAAAGATTGTTCTGAAAAAAGGAAAATCACTGTTTATTCTTTATCTATTATTATTTTTCTTTATAATCTCAGCCGGAGGATTTTATACAACAGGATACGAGCTATTTCAAAAAGAGAAGGGAATTGTGATAAAAAAAGGGGAGGCAAAATTGTACGCAGAGCCGGATCTTTCCTCTGTGCCCCTTTCAAAAATAGAAGAGGGAGAAGAGGTTGAGATAATTTCAGATTATGGCGGTTGGTATAAAATCAAAAAGGATAAGATATTACTCGGCTGGATAAAGGGAGAGAATATAAAGCTTCTATAAGGTTTTACTTAAAAAAACATAAGTGATAAAATCAAAAACATAGAATAATAAGAGGTTTAAAATGAACAAGAGATTAAAAATTCTTGCTGTTTTATTACTTTTTTTATCTTTTATATCCTTAACAAAAGCGGAAAAACTACTAACCATTCCTGAAAAAACAAACTTTGAGAAAACTTCAACTTATTCTCAAGTAATGGACTTTTTAAAAAACCTAAAGAAAAGACATCCTGAGAAAATGCACATATCCTTTTTTGCAGAATCCACGGAAGGGAAAAAAATTCCTCTTGTGATTTTAAGCGAGGAGGGAGTGGCCAAACCAGAAGATATTAGATTTACAAAAAAGCATCCTGTGTTAATCATGGCAAATATACATGCCGGAGAGGTTGAAGGAAAGGAAGCCACCCAGATTCTAATGAGAGAAATCCTTGAAGAGGGAAGGGAAGATCTTTTGAAAAATCAGATCATATTAATAATCCCGATTTTTAACCCTGATGGTAATGATAAAATGGCAAAAGGAAACAGAGGAGACAATGGGCCGGAATTAGCAGGTGTAAGGTACAATGGGCAGGGATATGATTTAAACAGAGATTATATAAAGCTTGAGACTCCCGAGGTAAAAGCCCTTGTAAACAAAATTTTTGTGAAATGGGATCCTGTAATCTTTGTTGATATGCACACAACAGACGGTTCTTACCATGTTGAGCCTGTTACATATGCTCCCAATATGGCTCCTCAGGGAGATGATGTTCTCATAAATTATATGTGGAAAAAGATGCTTCCCGAAGTTGATAAAAATTTGTTAAAAAAATACGGAGTCAAAAGCATTCCTTATGGCAACTTTGTTGACAGAAGAAACCCAAGTAAGGGTTGGAGAAACCATGCGTATCTCGGAAGGTATGGTACCTGTTATTATGGACTGAGAAACAGATTGTCAATTCTTGATGAGAATTATTCCCATGCTGATTTTAAAACAAGGGTAAAAGGTGCCCTTGGATTTATAAAATCCATTTTAGAGTACACAAACTCTCACATAAAAGAAATTGTTAAGCTTGAGAATGAAGCTGACAGAAGAGCTGTGGAAAAGATAAAAAACTCTGATTTTCCAGTGGATTTTAAATCCATTAAAACCTATGATTTTACAATAGAAAGCTATGTTTTTAAAGTAAGAAAGATGACAGAGGAGGAAAAGAAAAAATATCCTCCCTGGTTTAAGGGATATATTGTTGAAAAAACAGATAAACTTAAAAACTATAAACTTCCGCTTTTCGCAAGCTTTAAGCCTACAAAATTCGTAAAACTCACAGCAGGCTATATACTTTTACCTTCGGAAAAAGAGGTTGCCAGACTATTAAAACTTCATGGAATAAACGTCCAGAAAATAGAAGAGGAATTTGAAGCTGATGTGAAAGTTTTTAAAATAAAAGATATTAAATCTTCAAAAAGAATCTTTCAGGGACATCATTTAAACAAATTAGAGGGAGAGGAAATCTTAAAAAAGGTTAAAATCCCCAGAGGTTCTTTTTATGTCTCACTTTCCCAGCCACTTTCAAGGCTTATTGCCTATATGTTAGAGCCACTTTCTCCTGATGGTTTAGCTGCATGGAATTTCTTTGACAGGGTTATAGTAAGGGAATGGAGCAATAAATACAGAGTTTATCCGGTCTACAAAATCCTGTCAGAGCCCAAAGTTTATATGCATGAGTTTTAATGTATAAATTTGATTATAAAAACATTGAAATAAAAGGAAATATTCCGATAGCATCACTTTCAAGCTTGAAGGTAGGAGGAAAAGCTCTCTTTTTTACAGAGGTTTTTAACCTTGAACAATTAAAAACCGCTTTCTCATTTGCAAGAGAGAGAGCATTGAGAACTTTTTTTCTCGGAGATGGTACGAATATACTCTTTTCCGACAGATTCTTTCCCTTTTTCTTAATAAAAAATAGTATAAAAGGTATAAAAAAATTATCTGAGGAAAAAGTGGAAGTTTTTTCAGGCACATCTCTGGGCGAATTCCTTGATTTTCTTGAAAAGGAAGAATTAAAAGGGTATGAAGAGCTTTCCGGAATCCCGGGTAGTGTTGGAGGAGCGGTTTATGGAAATGCCGGGGCTTTTGGAAGGGAGACAAAGGATTATATTGAAAAAGTAATATCAATCACAAAAGAGGGAGAAATCATTGAAAGAGAAAAAAGCGAACTCAGGTTTGCTTACAGATGGAGTCTTTACAAAGAGAAAAAAGAATTTATTTATAAGATAATCTTCAAACTACCCAAAGGGGAAAAAAGCGAGATATCCAAAAAAAGAAAGGAGATAATAGAGTACAGGAAAAAGAGACTTCCTGAAAATCCCCCGAAAGTAAAATCAGCAGGAAGTTTTTTCAAAAATATTCTTCTACCGGATGGTAAAAAAATAGCGGTGGGGGCAATTTTGGAAAAGATAGGAGCAAAAAATATAAGAGTGGGTGATGCAGCAGTATCTCAAAAACATGCTAACTTTCTTATAAACACAGGAAAGGCCAATGCCTCTGACTTTATTAAACTTTCTTCTCTCCTTAAACAAAAGGTAAAAGAGGAAGGGTATGAAATAGAAGAAGAAGTTATTATTGTGGATAATCTTTTTTAATCAATTAGAAATCATTGTGTATTGATTTTTTTTTGTTTTTTTCGTATCTTAATTATTGGAGGAAAAGATGAGAAAGATATTCATAATTTTAATCACTTTATCAGCCATAACATTTTTATCTTTTTCAAAAAAACCTGACACCCCTTCCCTTGTTGACCTCTCACTCCAAGATCTTATGAAATTAAAGATATCAACAACAAGTAAAATAAAAGAAACTATTGAGAATTCTCCGGCAAGTGTTGTTATTCTTACAAGAGAAGAAATAAGAAAGTATGGATATAAGTCTTTGGCAGATATAATACAAAACATTCCGGGGTTTTATATGATAAATGATTACTACTGGCTCGGTTCAGAAAATTTCGGAGTAAGGGGTTTTTTCACTCCGGGGGTTCTAAATGATTTTGTAATTCTGATAAATGGTGTCAATATGATAGGAGACGCTTATTCGGATTATTCTTTATCCAAAATAAACATTCCTGTTGAAGCAATTGATAGGATAGAAATTGTCAGGGGCCCCATGTCTATTGTCTACGGAAGTGGAGCCTTTTTGGGAGCTATTAACATTATTACGAATAAAGAAAAAATTTCTTTTGCTTCTCTTTCCTATGGATCGTGCGAGTATAATAAAATATTTGTCAGATTTTTCAATGGGAATAAAAACACAAAAATTAATATTAACTTTTCCTCTTACGGAGATAATGGGATCTCGGTTCCTTACAAAAAGTTCACCGATAATACTTTCTTTTTGGAAAAATTTGGACTTTCAGAAAACAGTATGACAGAAAATGTTTTAAAGTATAGAAAGAGTTTCATCATGTCTTCTGGAAAATACAAAAATTTATATTTTGATTTTTCATATAATAATACAAGAAAAGGGGTTTTTGATGGTTTTCCATCCCCTCCTCCCGGAACATTTTTAAACAATGCATATTTAACTTTACATTTAAAATACCAAAACAAAATTAAAAAAAACATAAAAACTGTCTTAAAAGCTACTTACCTCTATGACTCTTTTTATTGGGAATACTCTTTTTCAAAGAGAGAATTGTACGCAACAAATTATAATAACACTTTATCTTATGAACTTGAAACAAACCTATTATACCTTCCCAGCAAAAAAATTGAATTCATTCTTGGAGCCGTCAGACATACGATTTTTTATATTTTTAAAACCTATGATTATCCGGTGTTCAATATCTTGTATGAAAACACCAAATTTACAACGGATGAGAATATAAATTATACAGGGATTTTCTTTCAATTGAATTACAAAGCAAATAAAAAAATCTTTTTCTCAACCGGATTAAGAGCCGAGAGAATAAATAAATATAAAATAAAGGTTTTAACTTCCTGTGGTTCAAACTTTTGTTCTCAAAAAAAGGGCGAGTTTGAAGATGACAAGATAAAGCTCATCCCACGATTGGCTTTGATTTTCAAACCTTCTGATTTTCAATCGTTGAAATTTATTTACGGAAAGGCTATAAAACAACCATCTTTAATTCAAAATGTTAATCAAATAACCACCGGTTATCCAACTCTTTCTCCAGCTTATATAGAAACATTCGAATTTAATTATCTTTATTCTCCTTCCAAAAAAGCACTTCTTAGTTTTAGTCTTTATTTGAATAAAATAAAGGATTTAATAGTAAAAAGGAATATCTATGACCCTGAAACAAACAGATGGATTCTTCATTCTACAAATAGCGGCAAAATGGAAACAAAAGGGGCGGAATTAGGGATAAAATTAAAACCTATGAAAAATATTAACCTGAATCTTAATTTTACCTACCAAAAGACAAAAAACATAGAAAAAGGTTTTAAAAATATAAAACCTGCTTATGCTCCCGAACAACTTGCTTATTTAAAAGCTGACTATACTATAGGAAATATAAGCTTAGCAATCATAGGAAGATATGTTAGTAAAATGTTTACTTTATGGGATCCTGCTTTTGTCGGAGACCAAAATTCTATTCATAGGGGAAGAATAGGAAAACCTGTAAGTCCCTATTTTACTCTTGATTTTAATTTAAGGCTTGAAAATTTTCCGGTAAAAAAATTCTTCACAAACATACACACTTACAATATCCTAAACAAAGAAATTAGATTTCCCACAACACCGGGGAACAGTTGGGCTGTTCTTGGCACCCTTGATTACGGAAGGACAATTATTTTTAGCTTGGGAAGATACTTAAAATGAAAAAAAATAATAAAGTTTTTTTAGTTATTCTTATTCTCCTGTTCTTGCCTGAAATGATCTTCTCCCAGTATAATGAATATGAAATAAAAGCAGCCATGATAGGAAAATTTACACTTTTTTTGACCTGGCCAAAAGAGAATCTCAAGAGTTCCCATGATTTTAAAATCTGTGTATTTGGAAAATCCCCTGTTACAAAATATTTGAAACAAATGTATGAAAAAAACCGTTTGAAGAGCTTACCTGTAAAAGTAGTTACGGTATTTAGTTCTGACGAAGCGAAAAAAAATGGTTGTAAGATACTTTTTATAGCTCCACGTTATAAAAAAAACATGAAATACATATTAAATAAAACAATAAAAAAACCTGTTCTAATCATAGGTGATAGCCCAGCACTACTTAATTATGGTGCTCATATATGTTTTTATATAAAAGACAATACAATTAGATTTAAAATTAATTATAAAAAGATAAAAGAAAGTAAGATTTCAGTAAGTTATCTTTTGTTAAATATTGGAGAAGTTGTTGATCAATGAACAAAACATTTGAAAAAATTAAGTATTTTTTTATCAGGCTTTCTATTAAAAATCAACTAATATTAATCATTTTAATTATAAATGCAATAACTCTCATTTTTAGTATCTCATTTAGTATTTATTATTCAATAGCTAATATAAGGGAAAACCTTGAAAAAAACGCCAGGTTAGAAGCTAAATTAATAGGTGAATATTGCATATCTCCTCTGATATTCGGAGACAAAAAAGGTGCTGATGAAATATTAAAAAAATTAAGAAATATTCCCTTTGTTGAAAAAGCTTTTCTATTTAACAGTAAAAATGAAATTTTTTCTTTTTTTTCAAAAGAAAAAAATAATTATTCTTTAAAAAGTCCTTCTCCAACTTCAATAAAACCAAAAGAAGGTTTTTTTAAAACAGAAGTTCCTATTATATTCAATAAGAAAAGAATAGGAACTATTATTTTAATTGCAAGCACGGAATCAGCTATTCAAAAAGCTCGTTCTCTTTTGTTTAATAACATGGTTTTTTTCATTACCGCATTATTATTTTCTTATTTCCTTGCAATAATATTTCAGAAATTATTATCAAAACCTATTTTAAGACTTGCAAAGGAATCAAAAAACTTTGCTGAAGGAAAATCATTCGATTTTGAAAAAATAAGAAGTACGAACAGAGAAGTAAGTATTTTATCCCATTCCTTCATCGAAATGATAAAAAAAATAGAAGAAAGGGAAAAAAGACTCAACAAAGCAATAAGAGCTTTGAGAGATAGTGAGTCAAAATATAGAAGATTCTTTGAGCACGATGTTAGTGCTATCATAATATTTTCTTTTACTGGAAAAGTTATTGATTGCAATTCAACTTTTCTTGAACTTTTCGGGTTTAAAAATAAAAAGGATGCAAAAGCGGAAAGGTTTCAATCATTCTGCGTGGAAACAAGCTGTTTTGAGGCGATAAAAGCAGAGTTGTCTCAAAATGGGAAAATTATTAACAAAGAAATAAAAATGATTAATGTTAAAGAAAAAAAATTAATTATCCTTGCTAATTTTTTCATAGAAAAGAAAACTAAAAAAAGAAGGATAATCGGGTATTTGTTTGACATTACCCAGAGAAAGCAGTATGAAGAACAATTTTTACACTCTCAGAAAATGGCAAGTATAGGAACCTTTGTTGGAGGAGTTGCCCATGATTTTAATAATATCTTAACCACTATAAAAGGTTACTCTGAAATGGTTTTGAAAAACATTAAAAAAGAAAACAGGTATTACAAAAACCTAAAAACAATATACGAGGCAAGTGAAAAAGCAGAAAATTTAATAAAAAAACTTCTTTTTCTCAGCAAAAAAGAGATTGCACAGCCTAAGGTTTTTAATTTAAATATGCTTATCAATGACCTGAAAAAGATGCTTGAAAGTCTTATCGGAGAGGAAATTGAACTTAAAACAGAGCTCGCTGAGGATCTCCCCAATCTCTATGCTGATCAAAGCCAGATAGAGCAGGTTTTGATAAATCTTATAGCAAATTCAAGAGACGCTCTTAATGAAACAAAAAAGAAAAAAAAGGAAATTATCATCAAAACAAAGTATGTGAAAAAAATTGAAAAAACTTTTAAGGAAAATATATTTGAAAGTGGACACTATGTTGTTCTTTCGATAAGCGATAATGGAATAGGAATGAGTGAAGAAGTGAAGAAAAAAGCCTTTGAACCGTTTTTTACCACAAAAGAAAGAGGAAAAGGAACAGGATTGGGACTTTCCACTGTTTTCGGGATTATTCAGCAAAACAAAGGTAAAATTCATCTTTATAGTGAAAAAGGGATAGGCACTACAATAAGGATATATCTTCCCGCTGTTTTTGGAAAAGAAGTTAAAGTTGGAAAAAATGGAGAGAAAACAGTAAAAAAAGTAAAACATTTTGAAGGAAAAAAAATTTTAGTTGTTGAAGATGATCCAAATGTAAGAAATTTTGCAATTGATGTTCTAAAAGACCTTGGATATGATGTTAATTATGCAACAAACGGTAAAGAAGGGTTAGAATTCATAAAAAACAAGGGAAGGGTTGATTTGATAATCACTGACGTTATTATGCCTGAAATGAATGGATATGATTTTATTAAAGAGGTAAAAAAAATTTATTCGGATGTTAAAGTGATTTTTATGTCAGGTTATACGGATGGTTATCTTATAGACAAAGGGAAGATTCAAAAAGGTGTTAACTTTTTATCAAAACCATTTTCTTTCGGATCACTTTCGGAAATAGTCTCAAAAATATTAATGGAGAAATAAAAGGATTGAAAACTTTCCTAAAAAATCGTAAGCTATTTTATGAGAAATATAATCATCTTTCTATTATTAGCACTCATAATTTTTTCAAGCCCTCTTTCGGGAGAAAATAAAGAGGAGACAAGCAAAATTCCTTTTACATATATTCTTCCGGGGATTGAACAGATTAAGCATAAGGATTATCTCAAAGGGGTTATTTTACTCACTTCCTTTTCAGGTTGCATTACAGGTGCAATTATTAACAATAATAGGGGAAATGATTATTATGAGAAATATCTTAATTCTGTAATTGTTGAGGAAATTGTTGAAATGAGAAGAAAAACAGAGGATTCTTTCAGAAAAAGGAATTATTTTTTAGTTGGTGCTTTCTCCGTCTGGATAATACATCTCATTGATCTTCAGTTTTTTAATAATAAAACAAAAGGGGTGAAAGGTGAAATCCGTAAGAATGGCTTTTCTTTTGGCCTTTATTATACTTTTTAGTTCCTGCAAAGATATAATTTTTAACAATCCCCTTGATCCCGAAGCCTCCAAAGGAGAAGTTATTGTTTTAAAGGTTCTTAATACAAATTTTCCGGGCGAAGGGGAGCTTGCCTTTGACGGAGAAAAGCTCTGGAAGATATACGGAAGCGGAAGGTTAGTTGCCTTTGACAGGGAAACAGGGGGAAAAATAAGAGAGCTTTTTATACCTTCCTCAAAAGGGCTTGTGTTTTTGGATGATTATCTTTACCTTTCCTCTTCCGAAAACTATTTGACAATTGTAAATCCTCTCTCAGGAGATTTTATCTCAAATTTGCTCACAGGAGAAAAATACTTTGAATTCATAACAAAAACAGGAGATAAAATAATCGGTTATGATAAAAAAAGTTCAAGATTTTTTCTTTTTGACCCTGAAAGCGGAGAAAGCGAAGAGCTCTTTAAACTCACAGGATTCAATATTGGAGGTGTTTCAATTTATCAGGGTTTTCTCATAATAACGGAAAAAAACTCTGCTTCAATCTACCTTTTTAACACAAATGGGAAAGTTGAAAAAGTTTACTCATCCCCGATCTCAGACATTTCTGGAATAAGTGTTGATGAAAACTCATATATCTATCTTGCATCATCAGATGGGAAAATTTACAAGATTACTCTTCCTTAGCCTCTTTCTTCTGCTTCCTCACCTAAGCCGGGCAGGTGATCCGATAGCCATATTTAAGGGCAAATATCTTATTTACAGTGATTACCATCATTACATATTCGGAGCAGGAAAAATTGAAGTTAAAATCGGGGAAAAGAAAATTTCCGGGGATTATCTTTTTTTCAATGTTAAAACATTAAAAGGGAAAGTTCTCGGCAAGGCAAGTATGGATTCAAAAAGTATTTTTGATGAAATTTCATTTTCCCTTATCCCATTAAATTTCAAATCAATATCATTCGGAGAAAAGATAAAAAGCAGTGGTAAAGCAGAAGAAATAAAATTAAAAACTTTAAAAAATTTAAAAAATTCGGCTCTTTATTATGAAACAAGAGAACTTAGAGTTTATAAGAGCAGAAAGATAATCGGATACTATGTGATTCCCTATGTAATGGGAATTCCCTCCTTTCCCTTGAAAAAGCTCATTCTGAACAAAAGCGAGTTTTTTGAGAAAACAACATTTTACCTCAAAAGCATTAATTATGATGGCTTTTACGGCTTTTCAATAACACCATCATTTGCAATAAGAACAAAAGTTTTATCTGGAGACATAGATTTCAAATTATTCGAAAGAGAGCTTTTCAATATTAGGGGGGAAAAGAGAGGAATAAATATCTCCGCAAATCAACTTTTCAAGGTAAAAGGCAGGAAAATTTTTGAGATGAACGGATTTTTCAGCTCGGATTCAAAATCATCAAATTTATCGTTTTCCCACGAAAGCTCAATAGGACCCATAAGTTTTTCTTTGAATCAAACAATAAGCAAAACATCTTCCGAAAAGGCAGTTTATCTTCTTGACACATTATTCACAATAAACGGACTGAAAATTCTATCCCCTTCTTTAAATTTAAAATATGATTACAGAAAAAGTTATTCCTATTTAATATCCACTCCTCTTAATATTCTTAAAAACACTGATATCTTTCTCTCATATCTCAGGGAAAAGACTAACGATAGTTTTATATCAGATACATCAAAATTTTCATCTTCTATTAATTTTTCTTCATCAATTTTAAGCGGAAGCAGTTCTTTTAACTTAACAAAGGATCTGATTGAAGATAGTATGAAAAAGGACTTTGCATTAAATCTCTCTCCTCCTCCGATTTCTTTAATCAACAATATTAATATCAACATCTCTCCTTTCTACTCATTCTCCTCCTATCCATTATCCGATCAAATATTTAAAAAAAATAATTTTGGACTCAATTTTTCAATAAATTCATCGGGAGTGATTCTTCCCTTTGGATTTTCTTTATATCCGAACTTTTCGGTTTACCAGCTCTGGGAGAAGGATAGGGAATCAAAAACAAATTTTAATTATTTCCTGAACATAGAAAAGAGAAAGGGTGTTTTTTCTCTTATTATTAACTATGGAATCTCTTCCTCTTATAAAACAAAAGCTTTCTGGATAGAGGGAAATAATTTAAAAAACATGAATATAAGAGCAGGTTTGAAAAAAATGGGCGAGTATGATTTTTATTTGAATTTTTACTTTGACAATAATTATAGTCTGGAAAATATAACATCAAAACTTGAACTGAATTTTCTCAGTGATTGGTGTCTATCTTCATATTCAATCTATTACAACAAAATTAAAAAACTTACCACATTCGAAATCTTTCTTGAAAAAACAATAAAAAATAGTTTTAAAATACAGGGAGGTTATTCATTACTTTTAAAAAGATTTTTTATAAAATTAATACCTTACTGATTTTAATGGCTCTTCTTAATTCCTGCGGAATAAAAGTTGAAGAGCTTCCGAATCTGGAAAAGCCTTACATAGAAAAGGTGTATTTTTTAAAAGAGGTAAAATTTGATAATGGAAAAATTTCAAAAATATTTTTTAAAGATAAAATAAGAAATCCGTTTTTTATTCTCATAAAACTGAAAAACACAAGAGGGAAAGGAACTCTTAAAATAAAACTTTATAAAAATGATAAACTCACCTATGAAAAAAGCTTTTTCTTTGGAAAAGAAGGGAAAGAGTATGAAACAATCTTTCTCTGGGATAGGGTGGAAGAGAGGATGAAAGGGAAGATTTTCTATGCTATCTTTTACAATGATTCTCTCCTGTGGGAAGGGGATTTTTATGTAAGGGAATAAAACTCAATATATTGCATTAAAAATAAGAGATACCACTAAATATTGTATAAATTACACTTCTATAGGTAAAATTTTCTCTTTTAAAGCCATAGCGGTAATAGTTTCACTTTTAAGAAGCTCATCCACTCTTCCCTCAAATATGCGTTTTCCTCCTTTCCTTCCTCCTCCGGGACCCATATCCACTATATAATCGGAAGAAAGAATAAAGAGAGGATTATGCTCAACCGCAATTATCGTAGCTCCCTTTTTTATATATTCTCTGAAAGTATTTAGCAGTTTTTCTATATCAAGAGGATGAAGTCCCACGGTTGGCTCATCTATTAAAAAAAGAATATTTTTAACCTTTTCCCCTCCGAAATATTTCGCAAGCTTTATCCTCTGACTTTCCCCTCCGGATAGTGTTGATAATGTCTGCCCCAACTTAAGATAATCTATCCCCAAAGATTTTATTATTCTTATCCTCTTTTCAAATTCAGGTATTTCTATTCTGAAAAAATCCTCAAGCTCTGAAAGGGTAAGCTCCATAATATCATAAATATTAAGGCCCCTGTATTTTACTTTTAACACCTCTTCTTTAAATCTTTTCCCTTTACAGCTATCACAAACAAGATTTATATCGGATAAAAATTGAAGTTCAACCGTAATAAATCCATTTCCTTTACATTCGGGACACTGCCCCTCCTTTCTATTGAAAGAAAAGTGAGCCTTTTTGAAACCGCGGGATTTTGATTCAGGAAGCCCGGCAAAAAAATCTCTTATTGGCTCCATAAGTTTCAAATAAGTCCCAACGGTTGCTTTGGAACTTTTTGAAGGAAGAGAATCATCTATGTAGATTGCTTTCACTATGCCTTTCTTATCCAAATTCTCAAAATTAAAGCTCTCTCCTGAAAACCCTTTGTAAAGTATTTCATAAAGAAGGGTGCTCTTACCTGCACCTGAAACTCCGGTAATCGTTGTCAGTGCATTCACAGGAAATTTAAAATCCTCTCCGTTTATATTAAATTTTTTAGCTCCTTTAATTTTTAAAAAGGAAGAAAATTTTTTATTTTCCCTGATTTTTTTTAATTTAGAGTAGAGCTTTAAAGTATTTTTAAATGTCTCATTCCTTTTATACTTCTTTAAATGTCCCTGAAAAACAATTTTACCGCCTTCTTTTCCCGCTTTTGGCCCGAGCTCTATGATTTCATCGGAAATTTTCATGGCATCTTCCGAATGCTCAACCATAATTAAGGTATTTCTGTTTTTTTTCAGCTGCTCAAGGATACTGAGTAGATTTTTAAAATCACTTATGTGAAGTCCCCTTGAAGGCTCATCAATAATTATCATGGTGTCCGAAAGGGTCGTTCCCAGAACAGTCGTAAGAGAAATTCTCTGAGCTTCCCCTCCCGAAAGGGTAAATGTTTTCCTCTTTAAGGTTAAATAATCAAGGCCTACTTTTATCAAATACTTAGCCCTCTCCTTTAACTCTTCAACCACAGTTTTTATAGCTTTATCATCTTTCCACTTTTTAGAAACCCTATTCAAAAATTCATAAAATTCCTCAACATCCATTTTTATAATATCACCAATGCTTTTACCTTCAATTTTATAAGAAAGAGCATCTCTGTTCAGCCTACTGCCTTTGCACTCAGGACATTCCGTATACTTTCTATATTTGCTCAAAAAAACCCTCACATGGGTTTTATACTTTTTTGTCTCAAGCCAATCAAAAAAACCCTTAACCCCATAATAATCTCCGTCTCCATCCATAATGAGTTTTTTATCACTTTCTTTAAGTTTTGCAAAAGGTATGTTTGTCGGAATCTTTCTTTTTTTACAAAAATCCAAAAGTTCCTCTTTCAGCTCCTTTGCAGCTGGCTTTGTAAAAGGCTCAATAGCTCCCTCTTCTATTGAGAGATTAGGGTTGGGTACAATTTTTCTTTCATCTATCTCAATTATATCACCAAAACCCCGGCATACAGGACATGCTCCCTTTGAAGAGTTAAATGAAAACAGAGTGGGCTCGGGGGAAGATATCTTTATATTACAATAAGGGCATTCAAACTCCTTTGAAAAAAGATAAAGTTCCTCCCCTTCTTTTACAAAAAACCTCTCTCCCCAATGAAAGGCTGTTAATACAGCTTCGTAAATTCTATCCTCTTCTTCCTTTTTAACCTTTAAACTATCCACAATAATGTAGGCGGGAAACTTTTTCACTTTGAAAATAGAATCTTTTTTTCCATTCAAAAGAGCATAGAGAAACCCTCCTCCGTAAATCTCCTTTAAAGGTTTTTCCGTTATAAAACCAAAGTCAATTTTTTTTCCTGAAAATTTATTGATAATTTCACTCTTCAGGGATTCCGGATTGTGGTTTTTTATCTCCCTTCCACAGGAGGGACAAAAAGGAGTTGCTTTTTTGGCAAAAAGAATTCTTAAAAAATCATAAATCTCTGTTATTGTTGCAACCGTGGATCTTGGGTTTTTAATAAAACCTTTTCTTATTACCGCAATAGATGGTTGAAGCTCATTTATACTCTCCACTTCGGGAGGGGGAATTCTCTCAAAAAACTGCCTTGCAAATGTAGAAAGAGAAAGAAAAAATCTCCTCTGGCTTTCCGCATAAAGAGTATCCATCACAAGGGATGATTTTCCCGCTCCGGAAACTCCGGTTATAATTATATTTTTATAAAGAGGAATTTTTAGTTCGGATATTTTAAGATTATTCTGTCTTGCTCCCTTAATTATTATGGAATCTTCTTTCTTCATTTAAGAAAAGAAGGAAAGATAGAGAACAAAGATGTATAAAATAATGATAAAGACAGAAACAAGAACCTGTGAAAATCTGTTTTTAACAAATTTGCCCGAAAAAGCTGCAAAAAAGGATATAAGAGCGATTATTATGGCAGTCCAAAAATTAGACCAGCTTTCTATGTTCCAGATACTTCTTTTAAGAGAGACAAAATCAACTATTGAGAAAATCAAAATATTGAATATAATGCTTCCGAATATATTTCCGATTGCTATTCCGTAAAACCCTGATTTTGCAGCAGAATAGGAGACAACAAGCTCAGGAAGGGATGTGACCATTGCTATGAAAAGAAGCCCCATAAAGGTTGAGCTCCAGCTCATTCCTATAGCTATTTTTTTAGCAAGTACAGGCAAATAAAGACCTGTCAGAATTATCACAATGGATGCTATTGAAAATTTTAGCACTATATTGGTAAGGCTTTCACTGCTTTTCTCTGTCTCTTCTCCCAAGCTAAATTCTTTTTTGTAAATAATTTTTAAAATTATAAAATAAAAAAGAATCACAAAGACAGAGGGAAGCCCTATGAAACCTAAAACAGGAAGTTCAACTTTTAAAAAGAAAGCCACGGAGAGCAGAAGAAAACCCGTAAGGATAGAAGTTCTTTTGAATTTTTCCGATATTATCTTAAAAAGATTGGCTTTTTTAAGGGAAAAGCTCATTATGGAAACAATTGTAAGATTAAAAATACAGCTTCCCAGAATTTCACCGAAAAGCATATTATTATCCTTAACAATATTCACAGCACTTATACCTGTAAAAAGCTCGGGAAGGGATGTGACAGCCGAAATCAAAGTTACACCAATAAGCCCCTCTGCTATCCCAAGGCGTGAGGAAAGACGGTCTCCGTAAAAGGAAAGCTTTTCCCCTGAAAAGTATATTAAAAGAAGAATAATAATAAACTCAAACCAAAGTACTCCCAATGACATCGAAAATTATACCAGATTTGAAAAACTGAGTAAAAAATCTATTCTTTACTTATTCAAATAATTTTAAGGGACAGATTTTTCCTTGACAGGAAATTGTCTTATTGTTAAACTTATTTTCAAAAAAGCTTTAAGGAGAGGGAGCATGATTATAGGAATAAGAGAAGAGGATAAATCAATTTTTGAAAGAAGGGTTGCAATTACCCCGGATGTTGTAAAAGAGTTGGTTTCTCAGGGTTTTAAGGTAATCGTAGAACCTTCTTCCCACAGAATTTTTCCTGACTCAGAATTTGAAAAAGCCGGAGCAGAGCTTAAAAAGGATCTTTCTGAAGCAAAAGTTATTTTCGGAGTCAAAGAGATTCCAAAGGAAAAATTGATGCCTGAAAAAACTTATGTTTTCTTTTCCCACACAATTAAGGGACAGAGCTATAATATGCCAATGCTTAAAAAAATATTGGAGCTTAAGGATACATTAATAGATTATGAAAAAATAACCGATGACAAAGGAAGAAGATTGATTTTCTTCGGAAAATTTGCAGGTTTTGCAGGGGCAATAGATGCACTTTATCTTTTGGGACAAAAGCTAAAAAGTGAAGGAGAGTCAAACATTTTTGAATCTGTCAAAAGAGCATACGATTATCCCTCTTTGAAGGATGCAAAAGAGGAAATTTCAAAATTAAAAAATAAGATTGAAAACGGAGAGCTTCCGAAAAGTTTAAAACCATTTATAATAGGTTTTGCAGGGTACGGAAATGTATCAAAGGGAGCTCAGGAGATTCTTGATCTTTTGGGACCAAAAGAGATTACACCTGAAGAGCTTTTAAACGGAAAATATGAAAAAGAGGGAATATACAAAGTGGTTTTCAAAGAAGAGCATATGGTTGAGCCAAAAGAGGATGGTTATGAATTTGAGCTTTACGATTATTACAATAACCCGGAAAAATACAGGGGGGTCTTTAGCAGATATCTTCCCTATCTTAATCTTCTTGTTAATGCAATTTACTGGGAAGAAAGGTATCCCCGCATTGTTACAAAGGATGATATGAAAAAACTCTGGAAAGAGGGAAATAAAAAATTGAAAATAATAGCTGATATAAGCTGTGATATAGAGGGAGCTGTTGAGTTTACCTTTGAATGCGGAGAGCCGGATAAACCTTCTCTTGTTTACGAGCCTCTGAAAGATAGTTACCATCTTGGAGTGGAGGGAGACGGACCGGCTGTTTTAATGGTTGATATTTTGCCGAGCGAGCTTCCTAAGGAGGCTTCAGAATATTTTTCCCATGTTCTGAGAGAATTCATTCCCGACATAGTTAAAGCGGATTACTCAGTGTCATTTGAAGAACTCAACCTTCCTGCCCCCATAAAGAGAGCTGTTATAGCTCACGGAGGGGAGCTTACTCCGGATTATAAATACATTGAAAATTATTTAAAAAATTCATAATAGGAGATTAATATGAAAGACAAGGTATTATTATTAGGAGCAGGGCTTGTTTCAAAGCCTTTGGTAACCTATCTTTTAAAAAACAATTTTAAGGTAACTGTAGCATCAAGAACACTTGAAAAAGCAGAAGCTCTTATTGAAGGTCATCCGAATGGAAAAGCAATCAGATGGGTTGTTGAAGAGGAGGATAAACTCAAAGAATTGGTTAAGGAAAATGATATTGCAATCTCGCTTCTCCCTTATATTTATCACCTGAAAGTTGCTAAGGTCTGTCTTGAGTTTAAAAAGCACCTTGTGACAACATCCTATGTAAAACCTGAGATGAAAGCCCTTGATAAAGAGGCAAAGGAAAAGGGTTTGCTATTTCTCAATGAAATCGGTCTTGATCCCGGTATAGATCACATGTCAGCAATGAAATTAATCCACGATATTGAAAACAAAGGTGGAAAGGTTGTAAGTTTTGAATCATTCTGCGGAGCACTTCCCGCACCTGAGGCAGCTGACAATCCTCTAAAATATAAATTTTCGTGGAGTCCGAGAGGAGTTTTGCTTGCCGGAAGAAATAGTGCAAAGTATTTGAAAAATGGCAAATTGGTGGAAATAGCTCCTGAAAATCTTTTTGATGATCATCATCCCCTTGAGGTGGAAGGTGTGGAACAGATGGAATATTATCCCAACAGAGACTCAGTCTCATACATTGAGCTTTACAATCTTCAGGGGATTGAAACTATGTTCAGGGGAACAATAAGATATCCAGGATGGTCAGAGCTCTGGAGTGTTGTAAGCAAACTTAACTGGCTCTCTCTTGATGAAAGGGAAACCGATGGAAAATCCTATGCTGAGCTTACAGCCGAGCTTTCAGGTCTTAATGCGGGAACACTTAAAGATGATATAGTGAAAAAATTCAATATTTCAGATAAGCCTCAAATAATTGAAAAGATGGAATGGATGGGACTTTTGTCAGATGAAAAAATTAACAAAGGAAAAATCGCTCCGATAGATGTTCTCACTGATCTCCTTCTCGGAAAAATGTACTATAAGAAAGGAGAAAGGGATATGGTAATTCTCCTTCACAAGATAATAGGAGATTTCGGAGGTAAAAAGAAACTTTATACCTCTCTGATGGTTGATTTCGGAGTTGAGGGTGAGGAAACATCTGTCGCAAGGACAGTTGCCCTTCCTGCAGCAATAGCAACAAAAATGATTCTGGAAGATAAGATTAAAACAACAGGTGTTCATATCCCGGTTATTCCATCCATTTATGAACCAATCCTTGAAGAGCTTGAGAATATAGGGATAAAATTTAAGGAAGAAGTAAAAGATATTTGAAATATAAAAAGATACAAAGGTAAGTAGAGCCGTAGAATTCTACGGCTCTACAATAAATTATAATAATAAAAGATAGTATCCTTTGAGATTATAAATAGGGGGAAGATATTTTTAAAATTACTTGGTTTTCAATAAATCCAGAATCATTTCATTGGTTGAATAGCCCACAAAATCAAGCTTGCCTGAATCCATCCTTATTGCATCCTCAGGGCAGGCCTCCACACAATAGCCGCAAAAAGCACATCTGTTAACATTCACAATAAATTTTGTTGCCACCTTTTCCCCATCAACCTCTTCCGCTTTAACATATATGCAATCGGAAGGACATGCTGTTACGCAAAGCATACATCCGACACAGCGCGGTTTTCCATCTTCTCTGAACATCATCCTGTGAAGAGTCCTGTCTCTCGGATAAAGAGGCTTTTTCTCCTCAGGGTATTGATATGTAACCGAGCCTTTTCTCTTTGTTTTTATCCTGAAAATATAGTTTAATGTATGGTAAAAGCTATTTACAAGAAGGTGCTTACCAGTTATAAAAAGTCCCTTTATTGTTTCAAAAAAGTATAAAAAACCTCTCATTTTATCCTCACAATAATGCCACCACTATTGATGTTACTATCAGGTTAAAAATGGATATGGGAACAAG
>Ga0256835_1000025_pt1 | contig 154016 bp, 168 predicted proteins | sample PIR30metaG_FD_185972 | JGI IMG/M metagenome (GOLD analysis project Ga0256835, IMG submission 185972) | Hydrothermal vent microbial communities from East Pacific Rise, Pacific Ocean - PIR-30 | ecosystem: Environmental > Aquatic > Marine > Hydrothermal vents | place: Pacific Ocean: East Pacific...
CGCGCTGTAATGTGCTGGATCGGAACGGGTTTCAGAGAATAGCGACACGGAAAAGCGTCCGGTTCAGGCTTTCGGCCGGAAGCTTTTGAACGTTTTTTCCGGGGAAATCAGAACAGCATGAGCTGTTCCGGTTTTTTCTCCTCCGGTTTTCTTTCCTTGACCTGCCGCCGTCCCGAGAAGGTGAGCATATCTCCGAACTGCTTGTCCGTCACCATGCATACCCGTACTTCCCCTTCCGGGGGCAGCGCGAGGGCTATGTTGTTAAGGACGGCTTTCGCCGCGTCCCGCGAGGGGCAGAACTTGGCGTACACCGAGTACTGGAGCATGGTGAACCCCCTGGAAAGCAGGTGTTTCCTGAAAGCGGCGGCCTTTTTCCTCTGGGACGGCTTCACCACGGGCAGGTCGAACATCGCCATCAGCCACATTACCTTCATCCCCGAGATGCTTCTGTTGTAATCCATCCGGTCCGTTACCTGTCCAGAATCCTCTCCGCCACCAGCTTCTCCGGAAGAGGCAGCGCCGCGTTTTCGCCGATGAACCTTTTCCTCAGCGCCACGCTGAGGGCGGACAGGGCGTCGAACACGGTTACGAGCATTCCGTTCACGAGTATCCTCCTGGTGAAGACCGAGAGTAATTCGGCCTTTATTTTCCGGTCCAGGACGTGGTAAACAGGCTTGTGTTTTCCGCATATTTTCCACGCCGTGTAGTCGACCAGGGGCCTGAACGGCTCCATCACGTCGCTCGCCAGGCAGAACGGGTTGTTCCTGTGGCGGTGGTTGATCCCGATGGTGGGATGCAGGCCCGCTCCGCATACCGCCCTGGAAGCCATGGCGTGGAGTATGGAGTAACCGTAGTTCAGGAAGATGTTGGCGTCGTCGCCGTACCTGTCCCTCTTTCTTACCAGGCCAAGGCTGCTCCAGTATTTCTGGGCGGCGAATCCTTCCCTGTTCGTGGTGTCTCCGGAGCGCACGGCGGAGGCGACCGCGGCGAGGCCCGCGTCATCTCCCCTTGTTTCCTTCAGTATCTCGGCCTGCCTCAGGATCTTGCATTTCACTATCTCTTTCCAGGCACGCTTGCGGACCGGCAGCGGCGCCAGGGCCTGCGCCCTGAAGAATTCCGTCTGCCTGGCGTTGCCGCTAAGGGGAAGGAACATTCCCGAGGGAAGGTGCCTGCCGTCGGTCACCACTACCGGAACGTTGCCCGCCGCAAGGGCGGAAAGCACGGGTTGGGTGACGGTTAGCCGGGCGTTGTCCAGGATGAGCACGGCCACGTCTTCCACGGGTATGGTTACGCCGTCAGTTCCTTCCAGGTCCAGCGCCACGAGGCCGTTCTCGTACCGTATCCTGCCCCCGGAGGAGGAAACGTCTATTATCCTGTCATGCATTGGAATTCCTGAGTTCGCCGAGGGGGGTTATCGTGAACTTTTTCACGTTGGAAGTGCGCATGGAGTTTGGACGCTTGGTGAACCATTCTCCGGATGACTTTATTTCCTTTTTAAGCCTGGCGTCGTTCAGCCTTACGAACGACATCTGTTTTGTCTGGGGTACATCCCTGGTTATTACCAGTTCCCTTTTTCCCTTTATGTCCATCTCGAATACGTCGCCGCGTTGTACCGTCATAACGTACCTGGCGGTGGGGGTGTTCACCTTGTTCACCAGGGGTTCGCCGTTCATGAGGCGCCTTCGGGCTTCCAGGAGGGTGACGACTTCGCCGTCCCATTTTTTCACCTCGCCCCGTTTGTCCAGCACGGCGTAGATCATCATGTGGTGGTTGTTGCCGGGCACTACGTTGCGGGCGCGCCTGCCTTCTCCCACGCGTATCGTGTTCTGCTTGCGGATGATTTTCACCTTCTTTATGGGTATTCTTTTGGCGCCGTCCGCGCTCACTATTTCGGGAAGGTTTTCGCCGTTCCTGAACGCCCGCCTGGGATCGTCGATTCCGAGTTCGTCCAGCTTGCGGATAATCGCCTCGCGCACGCCCTTGTCCACCACTTTTGGAATCTTGTTTTTTTCGAGGTTTTCAAGGGGTATCCTGACATGGCGGTACATGCCGGTTTTCCCGTTCACCTTGTGTTCGTATTCCTTCGAGTAGAAAGTCTCCTCGTGGAATGCTCCCCTGACTTTTCTCGGTATCTTGTGGGAGACCTTGATTTTGCCTATCACCCGCCTGACGTCCTCATCGAACGTATTCCATTTATCGGGCAGGATTCCCTTTCCCGTGCCGAAGCGGATGTAATCCCGGCGGTTTTCCAGTTCCTTGGCTATCTCGGTGAGTTTCTTCACCATTCCGGGGGAGGTCATTCCAATCGCTATGGCGTCCACCGCGTGATGCCTGTGGTCGTTCCTGGTCTTTACGTCGCCGTCGTTAAGTATGCCGTTGAGGTTGTACGCGCTGCGTACCTTGTACGTCAGCCCTCCCGAAAGAACCTGGACGCGTTTCCTGCCGTCTATAGAAGTGACGGAGCCGCCGTACAGCATGCCGAGGTACGCGGCCGCTTCCTTCGCGGCGTACCTGGTGTCGTTCAGTTGCCTTTGCGTGAAATCGGCGAACCGGTCTTCGACTTCCTCGGGAGTCATCCTGAAGCGCCTGAGTTTTTCCTTGGCGAGCCGGCCGTTGAACTTTGCCACCCTGTCCAGTATCTCGTCGTACCGGGGGGTTCCGTGATAGGCTTCGTAAGGAGTGCGGTTACGCTTCACGTTGCGGTTTTCCTCGTGGTAGCACAGGGTCTTGTTCAGGAAGGAATCGTCGAGGGAACGGCTTCTGGGAATGATGTGCTCTATGTCGAACTGGGGATGCGGACCGAAGAGTGTCCGGATCGAGATCGACCTTCCGGTGTACGGGCAGCGCCATCCGCATTCCTCGGCGAGAAGAACCTTCGTCGTATCGGTCCTGCCGGGAGTCATGCCGGGGAAGACGTCCCTTATTTTTTCGGCGGCTTTTTCCCTCTGTTTTTCCAGGTCCCTGTTCCTCTTTATTATTTCCTTCTTCCGGTTCGCCGAGAGCTTCATCTCCCTCGCCATCTCGAGGCGGATGATCCCGGGTTTGCCGTATTTCCTTATTACCGCGTTTACGACCCGCCTGAGTTCGGTGAGGCTGCGCTCCACCACCGGGTTCCGGAGATCGATGGACGACGTGTCGAGCCCGGGCAGCAATTCATGAACGATCCCGTCGGACTTGAAGGCTTCCGGGTATATTTCCTTTACCGCGCTACCGTATGACCATCCTTCCCGAAGCAGCGGAAGCAGCTTGCACAGGGCCTTGTAAGAAAGGTTGCAGTAATCTTCCGGGAGTTTGATATCCGCGAAGGCTTCGGCTTCTTCCTGTTCGAGGTTCCACTTTCTCATAGCCTTCCTCACCAGGGGTTCCCGCTTTTCGAAGGACCTGAGGTCGTGGAGGATATCCTCCTTATCCCGGGGTGAGAATTCGTTCCACGAGTCACCGAAAACGGCGAGCAGGCTTGAAAGCGTCTTGTTGCCTTTCAGTGTTTTTTCTCCGCCGTCCTCTATGGTGAACTTGGACCCCTTCGGCAGGCCCAGGAGTTTCTTGGCCTTGGAAATTTTGATGTTGCCGTGCCTGTCGAGATCGCCGGTTTCGCCCATCATCACCCGGTAGAGATTTTCCCACTCTTCGGCGCTGAGTTCCCTTAATTCCCCGTCCGGCTCTATTACCTTCAGGTTGGTAATGGTTTGCAGAATACGGAATTCCTGGGCTTCGAACCTGTACCACGGGCATCGCCTCTTGTTCTTCTCCAGGGCGCAATGGCCGATGAGGCTTTTTACGCTCTTGAGTTTTCTCTGGAAGAATATCGCTTTTTCTATTGACTTTCTCAGGTCGGGAGTTACGAGATGCGGGTGATTGTTCATGATGAGATCGAATTCATGCCTGTACATGTCCCTGGAAGTCCATAATCCGCGTATCCTGTCGCGTGTAGGGTCCCTGTAGGCGAAGTATTCCCCCAGGGTTCGCGCCCCGGTTTCCTCCATCTTTCCGCGGAGTTCCGATATGCCCTGCTTGACCTGTCCCAGTTCCTTTTCGTCCACCAGGGATTTCCTGTTGCTCCAGAACCCCCGTCTCTGGGCGAGGTGGTAAACGGCCCTGCCGAGGAGGTGGGGAGGAAGCTTTCCGTTTATGGCCAGCGCCCGCAGGAAGTATGGATACGTATGGGCGAGGACCTCCCTGGAGGGACGTTCCCCTTCGGGTACGGCAAGGCAGAACTTCCGTACTTCGGCGTCCAGGTCCAGGATTATCTTCTCTATATCGTCACCTTCGGGAAGCAGACCCGCCCTCTGCAGGATGTGCTGGAGTTTCAGCATTCTTCTCCTGCGACGGTCGAGGTTTCGCCTGATGAGTCTCTTGGCCCGCCTTTCGGCGCACCTGGACGTGGCATTGCCCGTGGAGATGTCCCCGTCCATGCCCGCCTCGAATATTCTTACCCCCGCGTCCGTTATTCCGGTGACTTCCCTGGAATCCGCATCGTATCCAAGGAGGGCCCAACCCACGGAGTTCGAACCGATGTCGATTCCAAGAATCATATCGTCTTTGAACACGTACCCCTCCATCCCGATTGAAGTAAAGACTTGACATTGATGAGAACATGGATAAAAATATATTACTCTGCAAGTCCTAGTAAGAACTTATTAGGTACGCAGGCAACGCCCCACGGGGTGACCATGGCCGTCTCAATGACGGCCTTTTTATTTAACCGGAATAATCGTGCGCGGAGTCGGGAAACCCGGGAATATGAAAATGGCTGGCGGGCAGGGATTCGAACCCCGATAAACGGATCCAGAGTCCGTTGTCCTACCGTTGGACGACCCGCCAGCGGAGCGATAACTATAGAAAGCGGCCGGCGATAATGTCAAGCCGGGTTCCGCCGTCAGGGCAGGGGAAGTATTTCGTACTGCGCTTCCTTGAGATCCACGGTGGTGTCGGCCCTGGCGGGAACGTAGACGCTCTTCACCCAGGAACCCACCAGTTCTCCGTTCCGCTTGAAGTAGACCCTGAGCAGAAACTCACCGGAACCCAGTTCCAATTCGTTCACCCTGAACGGATTCAGAGTCACCGACGTAATGGGAACGGTATCCTCGCCGGAAGGTATGGCCAGTTCCGCCATCCAGCCGGGCACGGTGTTGACGATGGGCATCAGGACCAGGGTTCCGGTGTCGCGGTACTCCGCGGTAATGTTCTTCCTGGAAGGATATTCGAAAGCCACCTTGACATATTTCACCGGCGGCATGCCCACTGTAACCGGCTGCCACTCTTCCCCGGTCCACACATCGATCCAGCGGTATAAGTTCTTCTCCACCCCGGGGAACCATCCCAGGACGGGCCTCGAGGGTATGCCCACGGCCCTGAAGGCCGCACACGTGAGTATCCACCTCTCCTCGGCGGAGGCTCTTCCCAGGGGAATTACCTGGGTGGGAGCCATGGGTTTTTCGCCGGTTTCATCGGTGAGGGCTATGTTGCTCCTGATTATGGCGGCTATTTCCCTGGCCGTTTCGTAGGGGGTGGGCTGCATAACCAGCCTTCTCTCCAGCCACGCGGAAAGGGGATACCGGTAAGCCGACAAGGGTTCGTCGGAGATTCTGTACTTCAGCAGGTATTCGTAGAAGACCTGCAGGGGGAGGTCGTCGTAGAAGTTGTTCCTGGTGGCCAGGGTGCCGAAGACGTGATCCTCCAGCACCGGGAACGTCATCTCGTCCCTGTCTTCGTCGGGAATGGTGAGAAACAGGTATTCGACGCACGAAAGAGTGTCACCCGAGTACTTGGTCAGGGCTTCACGCCAGAAACCGGCGTTCTCGGGGTACACTTTCAGAATGGAGTCCCGCTCGGAGGGCGACAAAAGCAATAACGCTGAAAGCACCAGTCCACTCATGGCATCCTTCCGTTCACTCGCTTATATAATAACTCATCAGGCGAGGGGAGAAAGGGTGAGAAAATTACTGCTGTCTTGGGCTGTGAACACGGTGGTATTACTCATCGTCTCGCTTCTGCTGGGGTCGAAGATGGAATACGAAGGGTTCCTGTCCCTGGCGGCGGCGGCTGCCGTCATCGGAGTCTCCAACAGAATTCTCGCTCCTGTCATCAACTTTTTCACCTGTCCCATCTACCTGCTGACGCTGGGTCTTTCCAGGTTCCTGGTCACCGGTCTTCTCATACTTCTAGCCGGCTGGCTCGTAAAAGGTTTCCAGGTCAGCGGCTACTTCTGGGCCGTGGTTGCCGCGGTACTGATATCGGTGACCACCGGCATACTGGAGGAACTGCTGAAGGGCGGCTCATAAACGGTCAACCGCCTTCCGCCGGCCTGATTATTCCCACGGGGGTTCTCGCGGTTCCCTGACCCAGGGGGTTGTCCCTGAGTATTTCCACCAGGAGATCCGTATCCAGGTTTTCAGGCCATGTTCCCAGAACATTACCGCCCAGGTCGTTCACGTCCACCACCGCGGCGTTGCACCGGAACTTTTCAGCCAGGCCGCGGGCGACTCCCGCAGGGTCCAGGGGCGCCAGGCTGACCGCCCTGTCGAAGGGAGGGATGGTGCCCCTGGTGGGCCCGTCTATGGACCTCGCCAGGGGTCCTGCGATCCGGTAGAAGTCTCCCTTCCTTCCGAATAGTTTTCCCAGGGCGCCCACGATGGAGGCGAGGAGAATCCTGGGCGTTCCGCATTCGCGTAGGGCGCATTCCATCGTTTCGGGCATTCCAAGGCCGATACCCGCCGGTGTCTTCGTTACGAACCTGCTCAGCAGGCGGGCCAGGGGTCGGGGTTTCAGGACGCCCTCGTTGAGGAGGTAATATCTTCCCTGGCTTGCGCCCACCGCTTTTTCGCTGATGAAAAGGATATCGGCCGGGCGGGGGGATATCCCGGCCTCGCGCAACCCTTCTTCCACCGCTTCCGACAGGTCGTCGTCCCGGAGGATGAGACGGGTCTTCACCGGGATTCTTTCCCACTCGGACCCTCTTGCGGTGATGATTCTCTTCTTCATAATAATAGAAATGCTTTCGCCGGGTTGAACATCGGGATGGAGTATGCTCAACCCGACCGGGCCGGGCAAGGGAGGAAACATGCAACTCGCCGAGGTCACCACGGAGGAAGTCGCGAAGTACCTGGAGAAGAGGAAGCTGGTGCTGGTGCCCATGGGCTCCCTGGAGCAGCACTGGAAGGCGGCTCCCCTGGGCTGCGATACGATAATCCCGGTGAAGTTGTGCGCGGAGGTTGGTGACAGGACGGGTGCGGCGGTGGCCCCGGCCATCCCGTACGGGATGTCGGAACATCACATGGAATTCGCCGGTACGGTGAGCCTGGCTCCCGAAACCCTGGAACTCGTGGTGGCGGATGTCCTGGAATCGCTCTACGTCCACGGGTTTCGCAGGATGGTTCTGCTCAGCGGACACGGCGGCAACGGCCCTTCCGCGGAGAGGGCGATTCGGAGAGTATGTTCCCGCCGCGGCGGGCTGGATGCCAGGTATCTTCTTTACAGGAACCTGCCCGGCGCAGTTTCCAGGCAGAAAGAGCTGTTCTGTCCGGATCCCGGTTACCACGTCACCGTGACGGAGGTTTCCATGATATGGTACCTCCTGGACAGGGAAATTCCTGATTTTCCCAGGATAAAGTTTCCTCCGGAACCTTCCCGCGGCGAAGTTCGGGGCAGGCGTGAGTGGAAGCTGCGTTACCCGGACGGTGGAGCCGGGTCGGACCTGCGGTACGTGTCGACGGAGAAGGGAGCCGAATTTTTCCGGTTCCTGGTGGAGAGTTTCTGCGATTACCTGGACGAAATGGAGGGAAACTGATGCCGCACTGCCATACGTTCCTGGAGGAGTTGCGAAGAAGGGGGTACAGGATAACCCGCCAGAGGAAGGCCGTTGTGGAAGTGGTGGCCCACAGCGGACGCCATATGACCGCGGAAGAGGTGGCGTCGGAACTTTCCCGGAAACAGGAGAAGGCGGATCTCGCCACCGTGTACAGGTCCCTGGAACTCCTGGTGATGAACGGCCTGGCCAGCAAGCTGGACCTGGGCGACGGCAGGACGGCCTATGCCACGGGCAGGCACGGCCCGCATGCCCACCTGGTCTGCAGGCGGTGCGGAAAGATAACGGAGGTATCGGAAGAAGATATCTCGCGCATCGTATCGTTCCTTGAAGAAAAGTACGATTTCGACAGCCGGCCTTACCATTTCTCGCTGCACGGCCTTTGTTCTTCCTGCAGGACGGAGGCCGGTTGACCCGTTCTTTTCAGATCGTATAATAATTGCAAATATTTGCAATAAGGATCCGATCATACCTTCGAAAGGAGAACGGGTGGATGCGGCAAGGCTTGCAGCCCGGGGGCTGATCGTATTTTTGTGGATTCTCGTTGCGGGTTGCGGCGGGGAAAACGATACGGCCGCCCTGGAAACGGGAACATTGCGCTTCGTGGCCGACGGTGAGGATTTCGTAAGGAACGGGTTTACCGCTTCCGACGGCTGGAGGCTCACCTTCAGGCATTTCTACGTGACCCTGGAGGATGTGAAGGCGTACCGGACCGATCCCCCGTACGATCCCCGTTCCGGGAAGGAAATAGACGGAGACGCGGCGGCATCCCTGCCCGGGAGGCACACCGTCGATCTCGCCGTCGGCGAACAGCCGGTTACGGTGGGAGTGGTCGGGGGAGTGCCGACAGGGCACTACAACGCGATTTCCTGGAACATGGTCCCCGCTACGGAGGGGCCGTCGAAGGGTTATTCCATCTACATGGACGTGCTGGCGGAAAAGGACGGTGTGAGTTACGGGTTCGTTCTCGGTATCGAGGATTCCTACCGGTATTGCGGAGGGGAGTACGTGGGCGACCGACGTAAGGGCTTCGTGGAGCCGGATGTCCCCGGAGAACTGGAAATGACCTTCCACGTGGATCACCTTTTCGGTGACGGCGAGCAGCCGGAGGATTCCGAGATCAACCGGGCGGCGTTGGGATTCGGACCGTTCGCCGGGCTGGCGGCCGGGGGCGTGGAGCGGGGGGATCTGCTTTCCCTTGCGAACCGCCTGTCTCCCGATGATTACGGGAAGCTGTCGGATATACTGCCGACCCTGGGCCATACCGGGGAAGGGCACTGCCTGTGCGTTGTGCGCTAGCATCGCGCCTGTTCGTCCTGCTGGTTCCGGTGATGGTGGTATCAACGGCGCGGGCACACGGCGTCAGGGTGTTTTGGGAACTGAAAGGAGACTCGGTTTTCGTTCACGCATCGTTCGATGATGAGTCTCCCATGGCCGGCGCCCGGGTGGCGGTTTTTTCCGGGGCCGAACCTTCCGAACCCTGGATCACCGGTTACACCGACGATGAGGGCTGCTTCGTATTCGTCCCCGACAGGAGGGAATCGTCCCGGTGGGACGTACGGGTCAGGAAGGCCGGTCACGGCGACATAGTACATGTTTCTCTCGATGCCGGGGGAAACTGTTCCGGCGGGAGGAGCGGTTTCTCGATCCCGCAGATAATCATAATGTCTGCATGCGTGATATGGGGGTTCATCGGAACGGCCTTCTTCTTCTCGGCGCGGCGGAGGCACGGCTGATGCATGTTTCCGACGGGATGCTTCCGCCCGGGTTCTGTGCGGGAGGATACGCGGGATCGGCCGCGCTGGCATGGCTGAGCGTAACCCGGGCGAAGAAAGTGTACGGAAACATCGAAAGGATGGTACCCAGGGCATCGGTGATGGCGGCCGCTTTCTTTGTGGTTTCCTGGATACACGTGCCCTTTCCGGTGGTTAGCGTGCATCCCCTCCTGGTTGGATTAATGGGTGCGTTGCTCGGATGGATGGCTTTCCCGGCCGTCATGATCGCCCTGTTTTTCCAGGCCGTCATGTTCGGCCATGGAGGATTCACCACCCTGGGAGTCAATTCCGTGACCATGGGAGGGGCCGCGCTGGTTTCCATGGCGGTGTACCGCGCCATCGGAAGAGGTTCCGGGGGGAAACGTGAATTCACGGCAGGCTTGGCCGCCGGTTTCACCGGCGTGGTGTCGGCCGCTGCGGCCACGACCGCGGTACTTCTTCTGGGCCTGCCTTCCTATGTTGATCCGGAGGCGGAACGGGCGGCCGTTTCGACCATGGTTCTCTGTCATGTGCCCCTTGCCGTGGTGGAGGGCCTGTTTACCGCGTCGGTGATGAAATTCCTCGCCGCGGTTTCTCCGGAGATGGTGGAGGGAAATGGCTGAAGGAATTTCCCGGAAGGGTCTGCTGGTGAAATGGGACGCAGCCTGGAAGGTGCCGTCCATCCTGCTGTTGATGATGTCCATGGCTTTTACGGGAAAACCGGAATATTTCGTTCTTTCCCCGTTCATCGCCGGAATTTTCACGGTGGTGGCGGGGGTGAATTATGCGAGACTCTTCAAAGTTCTCAAAGCGCCTCTTGCCCTGGCGGTCGCCATGGGGTGTTTCATGGTATTCTTTTCCGGCGGCGAGCCGTATTCCGCGGGTTTCCAGGCTGTTAGCGGGGATGGCGCGTTGCAGGCCGCGGGTATGGTGAGCAGGGTTTTCAGTGTTGTGACCATGGGATTCGTGATGGTGACGACCACGCCGGCGGCCGGGCTTCCCGCTTCCATGAGGCGACTCAGGGTACCGGATATCATGATTGATATGGCGATGCTCACCGGACGGTACGTGATGGTTATCGGCGAGGATTACAGGAGGATGGAGGTCGCCCGCAGGCTGCGCGGAGGGAGACGCATCCTGTCGCCGGGGGCGTTCCTGGAAGTGATTCCACAAGTGGCCGCCGGTCTCCTGGTGAGGAGTTTCGAGAGGTCGGAGAACGTATTCAGGGTCATGAAACTGAGAGGTTACGGGGCTTCGAATGAAAGAGTGCGCGAGACCGTTGGCCCCCGCCGCGTCGACCTCATGCTCAGCGGTGTTGCGATATTGCTGTCCGCGGCGCTCGTGGTGCCGGAGTTGTTGTGAGAACCCGGGGATCGTCCGCGGTCGGAGTTCGGGAAATAATCTTTTCGTATCCCGGAAGGGAACCTCTGCTGCGCGGATTGGACCTGGAAATCGCACGGGGTGAAAAAGTCGGCCTGATAGGGCCCAACGGTTCCGGCAAGACCACCCTCATGCTGCTCATCGCGGGAGTGCTTGAACCCGGATCGGGAACGGTGCAGGTGGAGGGACGTTCCGTGGTTCCCGGCAGGTTCAACCCCGACCTGGGTTTCGTCTTCCAGAATCCCGACGACCAGCTCTTTTGTCCCACGGTGCTGGACGATCTCCTGTTCGGCCTGCTTAACAAGGGGATATCCCCTTCCCGAAGCAGGGCCATGGCGATGGAATACCTGGAGAAGACGGGTATGCTCCACCTGGAAGGAATACCACCCCATCACCTGTCGGGGGGAGAGAAGAGAATGGTTTCCATTGCAGGAATCATGATCACCGATCCGTCGGTGGTGCTCATGGATGAACCCGAATCCAGCCTGGACTGCCGATGGAAGAGGAAGTTGATGGGATTCCTGTCCGAAACGGACAAGACGCTGCTCGTTGCGTCCCACGACCTGGAATTCCTCCTGGAGACCTGCGGAAGGACGGTGATGCTCGACGGCGGAAAGATATGCGCCGACGGACCGTCGGCGGAGATCATGGGTGACGTGGAGCTGATGCGGGCCCACGGTTTCGAGAAGCCTTACTCCCTGGTCTCCCGCACGGAACCGCACGGAAAAGGTTTTCCGGTATAAAAAAGAACCCCGGCTTTCCGCCGGGGTTCCTGTGGTAGCGGGGGCAGGATTTGAACCTGCGACCTTTGGGTTATGAGCCCAACGAGCTACCGGACTGCTCCACCCCGCATCCGTAGTGGTGCATTATAGGAAAGATGACCATGCTGTCAAGCCCGGAAGCGCCATGGCGCGTCGGGTTCCGGGTTCAGTCCCTTGCGGCCGTGTACACCGGGTTTCCTTCGGTGTCGTACACTTTCACTATCAACGGCATGGTGCCGGGCAGGGAGTGAGTAGCGCATCCCAGGCAGGGATCGTAGGCCCTGAAACCCATTTCCACCAGGTTCAGCAGCCCTTCATCCACCTTGCCGTTTCTTATAACCGCCTGGGCGGCCTTTTTCAGGGACATGCAAATGGCTGCGTTATTGTTGGTGGTGCCCACTATGAGATTGACTTTACGAATCAGGCCCTTTTCGTCGGTGACGTAGTGGTGGAACAGGGTTCCCCTCGGCGCCTCCACCTGTCCTACTCCCTCTGAGGGAACGCCGGTGGGTATGGTTCTTATTTCGTCGGAGGTTATTTCCTCATCGGTCGCCAGTTCCAGCATCCTTTCCGCCGCGTACAGGAGTTCCACCAGCCTCGCCCAGTGCGTGGCCAGCGTGGCGTTGACCGGCTTGCCCCCCAGGGTGTCGTACATCCTCTCGTATTCCTCCTGCGCCAGGGGAGTGGCCATACCGTCGGCGGCGTTGCAGCGCGACAGGGGAGTAGCCTTGTAGACTCCGCTGTCCTCGCCGTCCACGAGGCCCTTCCATCCGACCTTTCTTAGGTATGGGAACTTGAGGTAGGTCCAGGGTTCCACCCTTTCCGCAATATGCTCGGTGTAGTCACCGGCATGGAACCTGGCGAATTCTTTTCCTGCCTGGTCGGTCACCCTGACCATGCCGTCGTAGAAGTTTATCCTGTTGTTTTCATCGACGGTGCCCATATTGTACGTTTCGTGCCTGTACCCGTCGCTCATTATCAGGTCGACGTATGCCCGGTTGGAAAGGACGATGTCCCCGAAAATCTTCAGAGTGAAGATGCCGAATTCCACGGCGTCGCGGGCTATCTCTTCTATCTCGGCCCTTTCCTCCTCGATCACCCCCTTGGATACCCCGCCCGGTATCGATGTGACCGGATGGATCGTTTTGCCTCCCAGGATCTTGATCACGTGATGACATTTGTGCCTGGTGTTTATTACCCGCAAGCCGACTTCCTTGCCGACCTTGCTCATGACACCCAGGATGTTCCGCACTTTCGGGTCGGCATTGGGGCCCACTATGAAATCGGGGCCTCCCAGTATATAGAAATGCGTTGCGTGATCGGTTACGAAGAAAGCGCTGTAGAGCAGTTCCCGAAGTTTCCTGGCTGCCGGGGGAGGTTCCACTCCGTATACGGCGTCCGCCGCTTTTGCCGACGCCAAGTGGTGCGCCTCGGGGCATACGCCGCATATCCTGGTGGTTATCCTGGCCAACTCTTCCACCGGATGCCCCTCGCAGAAGGCCTCGAACCCCCTTAGTTCCGGTACCTGGAAATAGACGTTGTCCACGTTACCGGAGTCGTCGAGAAATATTTCTATTCTTCCGTGACCCTCCAGGCGGGTTATCGGATCGATGCTAATCCTCGTAGCCATCCGTTATCTTCCTCCTGAGTATCGAGTGGGGCAGGCTGAAGCGGTAGAACAACCCGGCGGGACAGGGTATCCCGGACATGATCGCGTCTGTTTCATCCGGGTCCGTGGAATCGATGATCGAGCCCAGGGCGCTTACTATCTTGGCTCCCTGGTCGAATACTCCGGGCGGCGCCCCGTAGCATCCCCTGCAAGGCATTCCCACCGACGGGCAAAGGGCTCCGCAACCGGAGCGGGTACCTATTCCGGCGCAGTATACGCCCTGTTCCAGCAGGCACCTGTCCGGTTCCGGCTCCAGGAGGTGGGGACGTACGAAGCCGGATATCCCGGTTTCCTTCTTCTCCAGGGAGCATTCGTCGCAGACTATCTTGGAGCCCGCTCCCACCACGTTCCCCTTTCCGGGCAGGGTTCCGTCGAGAATCGCCTCTAACACCTCCCATGTCCGGTCGGCAACCGGGGGACATCCCGGAACGTAGTAATCCACGTCCACCACCTGGTCCAGGGTGTAAACGGTGTCGTATAGTTCAGGCAGTTCGAGTTCCCCTTCCGGAGTTTCCGTTTTTACTTCGGGAAGTACGTTCCCGGGATTTTCCACCGAGGGAGCGCTGATATAGCTGCGGTCCAGGATATCTTCTTCGGACACGAGATTGGCCAGGCCCGGAATACAACCTTCGTGGGCGCAGGAACCGTATGCCACGAGGATCTTGGATTTCTTTCTCAGGAGACCGGCCATCTCTTCGTTTTCGGAATTGCGGATGGCGCCGTTGAAAAGGCACACGTCGATGAAGTCGTCTTCCATGGCCCTGAGGTCGTCATACTTCACATCCATGGCGCAGGGCCAGAAGATTATGTCCGCGGCTTCCGCCAGGACAGGCAACCTGTCGCCTATGTCCAGCACCGCTATCTCACAGCCTCCACAGCTTGCCGCCCAGTAGAAGGCGACCTTGGGCTTACCCATGGGCACTTCCTTCCCCGTCACCAGGAGAGGGTTCCGAATTCTTTCCCGGTGAGCTGTTTCTTTTTAACCTCGGGATTCCTGTAGTCGGGGAGGAGCATCGGTGCGATCCTGTCTTCGCTGATCCCGGCTTCCTCGATTTCGTGATTGTATCGCTTCACGTGTTCCAGGGAAGGTTTGCCCGGTTCTCCGGCGGACCTTGCGTATTCGGCGGCGTTCGCGCCGGCTATTCTTCCGAAGACTATGACGTCCAGCAGGGAGTTTCCCATCAGGCGGTTCTCCCCGTGGACTCCTCCCGTGACCTCGCCCGCCGCATAAAGTCCCGGCACGCAGGTTTCGCACTTGTTGTTGATGTCCAGACCGCCGTTCTGGTAGTGGAGTGTGGGATGTACCAACATGGGATCCCTGGCTATGTCTATCCCGAAACGCCTGAACAGTATGTGCTTCCCCGGGAATTCCTTCCTGACGGTTCCTTCCCCTTTCAGCATGTCGATCATGGGCGAATCCAGCCATACGCCGAACTTGCCGGTGGGAGTGGGAACCCCGTTGCCCCGTCCCGCAGGGCTGCATTCCCTTATGATGCAGGCGGCTTCCACGTCCCTGGGTTCGCGCTCGTACACGAACTGACGGCCATGTACGTTGAGAATGTTGGCGCCGGCTCCCCGGAACTTCTCGGTTATGAGGATTCCCTCGGCCTGCTCGGGGAACACCACCCCGGTGGGATGGTACTGCACCGTGTGCAGGAAAGAAATGGGAACGCCGGCCCTGTAGGCCATGACTATGCCGTCGGCGGTGGCGCCGTAATGGTTGGTGGTCATGAAACCCTGGATATGAAGCCTGCCGCTGCCCCCGGTGGCTATGACCACGGCCCTGGATTTCACGAACATGTATTCGGCGGTCTCCAGGTTATAGAGTACCGCGCCGGTGCAGCGTCCGCCGTCGTCCAGGACCAGGTCCACCGCCGGGCAGAACTCTATCACCTCTATCATGTCCTCGTGGTTCCGGGCTTCGTCGCGTATGGTCTTCATTATCTCGGCCCCGGTGATGTCCGCGGCGTAATGCATTCTTTTTCTGCACGTACCGCCGCCGTGCATCGTCTTCATGGTTCCATCCCGGAATTTCGAGAAGGAGGTTCCCATGTTCTCGAGCCACTTTATGACGTCGGGAGCGTTGATGACCAGCGTGTAGACCAACTCGGGATCGTTCACGAAATGCCCGCCCCCCAGTATGTCCAGGTAGTGGTAGTAGGGAGAATCCTTACCCACCTTGTCCGCCGCCTGTATTCCACCTTCGGCCATCATGGTGTTGGCGTCGCCGTGGCGGAGCTTGGTGGCAACGATGACCTCTGCCCCGTTCTCAGCAGCCAGTATGGCCGCGGCCGTCCCCGCGCCGCCGGCTCCTATGACCAGTACCTCCGTCTCGAAATCGGGCTTCGAAAGATCTACGGCATCGGGGTTCATCCTGCTTTTGGCTTCCAGCAGGTCGACTATTTCGTTACTCACACTGTAGTTCTTGCTGGGTCCTACCTTTATCTTCCTCTTGGTTCCATCAATGAAATCGGGATGGAACGCCTTGAGCACCGGTTCCCTTTCTTCGAGTTTCAGGGCCGGAAACTCCTCGCCCCTCTTTTTCCTCTCTACCCTTTCGGGACGGGTGGCTTCGACTTTTTCGATGAACTTTCTCAGTGATTCAGGATACGGCATGGCCGACCTCCAGTCCAATTGTCGATTCCATCAGACGTACCTCGTGTCCCGGGGCGTCCAGTCCTCGCCGGCCATCTGCGGCTCGATCTCCCGTTCCTCGTAGAGTTTCTTCAGCTTCTCCACGGGCATGGACATGAGTTCCCTGAGCGGTTCTTCGAATTCGCCGTTCTCGATCTGTTTCACCCGTTTTTCAAGATGGGCCGCCTTGGGTACCAAGTACTTGGCGTTGAGCCGTCTCGCCAGTATGGCGACGTTGAACTGGACCTCCTCCGCCGGGCATCTGGATGCGCACAGTCCGCACATTATGCAGTCGAACGAGGTTTCGGCGACACCGGCGATGTCTCCCCTGATGGCCTGGGCCATGTAGTGCATGACATCGATATCCATGGGACACGCCATGGTACAGGCGTTGCACCCGATACACTTGAATATTTCGGGATAGAGCCTCGCCGGATCATCTCCGCTTCCGCTCAGTTCCTCGATGTCGAAGCAGGCCCTGTTGCCCGGATAGTATGGAAGGATCATCAGGTGCATCTCCGGCCGGACCACCGTCTGGCATGCGAGCCCCACCTGTAACCTGTAGCTGTCCGGCAGCCTGTAGACGGTACCGCATGCGCCGCAAACCCCCCCTCTGCATCCGCATCCGCGGATGTGTCGGTAACCGGCGTATTCCAGGGCTTTCTGAATCGTCAGGCTGGACGGGACTTCGTACCTCTTCCCCATGAAGAAGATGGGGACAAGTTCGTCCACCGGTTTATCGGACGTTTTCGTCATCTTGCCATCTCCCTTGTCGCTGGTTTCATGGGCCCCAGGGAGCGGAGCTTCTCAGTGAAGTCGTTCATGACGGAGGCGAACTTCGCTCCCTCGGCCGCGGATATCCACTCGAGCCTGAGCCTGGCCCGGTTTATTCCGAAGTCGTCCAGCAAACGGCTCAACAGCGCAACCCTCGCCATGGTTTTGTAGTTGCCGTCCATGTAGTGGCAGTCGCCGGGATGGCAACCGCCTATGAGTACGCCGTCGGCCCCCTTTCCGAACGCCCACAGGACGTGCTCCGGGTCGATCCTGCCGGAACACATGAACCTTATGTTGACCCCGTTCGGCGTATACTCCAGCCTGGAAGTGCCGGCGAGATCGGCTCCGGCTCCGGCGCACCACGTGCACAGGAAACAGATTATCCTGGGTTCGAACATCATTTACCTCCCAGGCTTGCGGTGATCATGTTCTTTATCTGGACATCGGTAAGGTTTTTCTGCTGGGTAGCTCCGCAGGCGCACGCCGCCACGCACGAACCGCATCCTTCGCACAGGGCCTCGTTCACCACGGCTATACCCTTTTCCTCGTCGAACTTCCTGGCATCGTAGGGACAAACGGAAATACAGATCCTGCACCCTCCGCATAGATCCTCGTCCACCCAGGCCACTGCGGGATCCTGCTCCAGGCGATTCCTGGAGAAGAGGGATATCACCTTGCACGCGGCCCCGCCGGCCTGCGCCACCGATTCGGGTATGTCCTTGGGCCCCTGGGCGGCCCCGGCGAGATAAAAGCCGCTGTTTATGCTTTCCACCGGGCGCAGCTTGGGATGGGCCTCGGCCAGGAAACCGTTGGGTCCGGCCTGGATGTGCAGCTTCCGAACCAGCCTCGCCGTGGATTTCCTGGGTATTACCGCCGTGGCCAGCACCACCAGGTCGGCTCTTATCTCCACGTTCTTCCCGGTGAGCGTATCGGTACCCCACACCACGGTTTCGGCTCCGTCCCGGAATATCTTGGCCACCTTGCCGCGGAGGTAGATTATGCCCTCGTCCTCTTCCGCCCGGTGGTAGAATTCCTCGTATCCCTTCCCCCCGGTGCGGATGTCGATGTAGAAGATGTAGGGTTGCCCGTCATGGACCCTGTGCCTGTAGAGAAGAGCGTGTTTCGTAGTGTACATGCAGCATATTTTGGAACAGTAAGGCTTGTGCCTTTCAGGATCCCTGGAACCGGCGCACTGCACGAACACCACCTCTTTCGGGACCTTTCCGTCGGAAGGCCGCCTTATCTCCCCGTTGGTGGGCCCCGAGGCCGACAGGAGCCTTTCGAAGGCCAACCCGTCGATCACGTCGGGCACCCGTCCCGCTCCGTATTCCTTCAGTTCGGAGAGAGGCAGGGTATCGTAGCCGGCCGCCACCACCACGGCGCCCACTTCGCGCCGGAACACCTGGTCTTCCTGGTCGAACCTGATGGCCCCTATTTCGCAGGTCTTTTCGCAGAGCCCGCACTTTCCGGTTTTGAAATGGATACAGTGTTCCCTGTCTATCACCGGCTTGTTGGGGACCGCCTGGGGAAACGGTACGTAGACCGCGCCGTGAGTAGAGAAGTTCCTGTCGAATGACGACGGAACCTTGGCCGGGCAGACTTCCGTGCATTGCCCGCACCCGGTGCAGATCGACCAGTCCACGTACGCGGCCTTCCTCCTTATTTTGACGGTGAAATTGCCCACGTACCCGGATATTTCCTCCACCGTGGAATAGGTCATGAGTTCTATGTTCCCGTGCTTGCCGACCGCGACCATCTTGGGAGTCAGGATGCACTGCGAACAGTCCAGGGTGGGGAAAGTTTCGGAAAGCTGAGCCATGTGGCCGCCTATGGAAGGTTCTTTCTCCACGAGGATGACTTCGTAACCGGCGTCCGCTATGTCCAGGGCGGCCTGGATTCCCGCGATTCCCCCCCCTATGACCAGTGCCTTCCTGGTAATGGGTACGGATATCGGATCCAGAGACTCGTTGAGCCTGGTTTTTTCCACCATGGCTTTTACTATCCTGATGGCCTTTTCGGTAGCCTTTTCCCTATCGGAATGGACCCAGCTGCATTGCTCCCTGATGTTCGCTATCTCCAGTTGCCAAGGGTTGAGTCCCGCTTCCCCCGCGGCGGTCCTGAAAGTGGATTCATGAAGGTTCGGCGAACAAGCCGCTACTATGACGGCGTCCAGGTTTTCCTCACGTATCTTCTCCCTGACCAGCGCCTGCCCCGGGTCCGAGCACATGTAGATGTAATCGGTGGCGAAGACGACACCGGGCATTTTCCCCACCTCTTCGGCCACTTTTTGCACATCCACGGTGGAAGCTATGTTGATGCCGCAGTGGCAGACGAAAACGCCTATACGTTTCATTGCCGCTCCTTTTCCGCGAATATGGAATCCACCACCCCGGAAACGTCTACGTGGTGCCTGGAAAACCCCTGCCTGTCACGGTCGCCCCCCATGGCCAGGGAAAGGAGTTGCGTGAAATAGAACACGGGAATCGGTTTGAACCCCGGAAACACCCGGGATATCGCCTCCTGCCTGGAATCGAGATTGTGGAAGCACAAGGGGCAGCTCAGGATCACGGCATCCGCTCCCTTGCCGGCCGCCGAGGAAAGTATTTTGTACGACAGCCTGGTGGAAACATCGGGGTCGGATACCGAGAGGTATGATCCGCAGCATTCGGTCCTGTACGGATAATTTACCACCCGGGCCCCCAGGGCTTCGATGAATCCCTCGATTATGGACGGGTCCTCCGGGTCATCGAGACCTATCTCGTTTTCGGGCCGCAGCATTACACAACCGTAATATGGAGCCAATTTCAGCCCTTCCAGGGGCCTGGAAAGCCTTTTTCTCATCTCGTCGTATCCTGTCACGTCCCGGAGATACTCCATCAGGTGCATGACCCTTACTTCTCCGGCGTAATCCGTCCATGGAGAAGCGGTCTCTTCGATATAGTCCCTCTCGGGCTTCTCCTGTGCCAGGTAGGTGTTTATCCTCCGTCTCGTTATCTCGTCTTTCCGTATCCGGTGATTTGTTCTCTTGAGGGTGTTGTAGCAGAAATCGCATATCGTGACCAGGAGATCCCTTCCCGAGTCCCGTGTGTTTTTGAGGATCCTGGACGAAGCTACGAGGTTCATCACCCTTTCCCTGGAGACCGGCGGAACGGCGCCGCAACAGGTCCAGCTCTCCAGTTCATCCAATTGGAAACCCAGTCTTTCCGCAGCGTCCCTGGCCGAGGCGTCCAGGTGGGAGGATCTGTCTTTGAGGGCGCAACCGGGATAGTAAGCGACCTTGACCATGATTCCTCCAGTCTATGTTGACAGCTTCCTGTACAACGATACCAGCCCCGGTTGCGGTACGGTCGCGGCCTGTTCCGGGGTGACCTGGTCCGGCCCGAAGTGGTCTGTGCCCAGGTCCAGGGCTATCTGCCTGAGTGCGTCCATGACGCTCTGTATATCTATGCCCCTGGGACACCGTACCGTACACTGAAAGCAGCTGGCGCATATCCAGATGGTTCCGCTTTCCAGGACCGTTTCTTCCTGGCCGAGCTGGACCAGCCTCATCATACGGCTGGGGAGTATGTTCATCTCGCAGGCCAGGGGACAGCCGGATGAACAGTTGCCGCATTGGTAACACGAGTCCGGGTTTTGCCCGCTGAGTTCGGCGACCCGTTTCTTGAATCCTTCCGAGACCGTATCGCGGGTCAGACGCATGGGAAGGTTCTCCGGGGGAGGCAGGCTAGTCTTGCTCATGCCGCAGGTTCTCCTCTCGGTGAATTTTCCCGGGGTTTTCCCCGAATTCCGCTGCCATGAGTTCCTCCGCTATCAACGGAAACCTGGCCCGGATGGCCGGAGAGAGTTCGGTCCCGTATTCCCCGGGTGGATTTATCTCGATACCGTAAATTCTAATGGTCCGGGGACAGGGCAGACCCAGTGCCCGGGTCAGCCCGGGTATCGATCTCATGGAGAAATGATGCTGTGATGGGGGGAGAACGTCTGCATGTCCGATGTCCACTTCCAGAAGCGTTCCGGGTTCGAACCTGCCGGTGGTTATCGAGTCCACCGCCACCAGGCGGTCAAATCCCGATATGGTGTCCGGGAGTCTTACCGGTGACACCGAGGCCGTGACGGTGACTACGTCCTTCCTGTGCTCCAGCATTCCCGACAAGAGTTCAACCACTGCCCAGCCCACCCCGTCGTCTCCCAGGATGGGATTGCCCAAACCCAGCAGCAGTGTCCTCCCGGGTATCTCGCCGTAACCCGATTCCACCCCGGCGGGTGCCGTGGCCGCCCCCTTTCAGGGTCCCCTTACGGAACCTGTTTTTATGGCATAATCAAAGTAATACCAGAAATAATAGACCGTTTCTTCGTCTGAAAAGGTATCTATCAGCTCGGCGTGCATTATGGAATCCATCCTTGCCGCGAATTCGGGCGACCGCCTTCCGGCTTCACCTATCATCGCTCCCACGGCCGCACAGTCTTCCCTGTCGTTCACGGCGTCGAAGGCTTCCCGGATGGAGTCGGGAAGGCAAGTGCGAAATGTTTCCAGGCGTCTTTGCCTGCTTTCGACCCTGGTCTCTCGGTGGCACGCGGAAAAGAGCAGGAGGAAAGGCGCCGTGACGAGCAGGATCGAAAGAGAACGGTTCACAGGTCTATGGCGATGCTGAACCTGTGAATGTCGCCCAGGTCCCCCATGGGCTTGAAGGCGTAATCCAGGGTGAACCTGTTCCAGAATGTTCCGGCTCCGAAGGCCAGTGCATCGAGAAAGTTGCCCCCCGCGTTGTCCGACGCGTCCAGGTCCCTGAGATTGCCCCCGGCCCGTAATGCCAGTGCTTCCAGTGGTTTGTATTCGCATCCCAGGGCCGTGTTGAAATCACCCTGGAAGGGATATGAAAGGTCCAGGGCCAGGAGCAGCCTGTCTTCCAGGAGAGAGATTGATGCTCCGGCCGCGGCCTCCGTGGGAACGGGATCGTTCTCCTGGTAGAAGGCTTTCGTCTGGAGCCCCGCGTTTTTCACGGCGAGCCCCAGGGATATCGCCGACGGCTTGTACAATGCTCCAAGGTCCACCAGGAAGGCGTTACCGGTATAACTGTATATTTTGGAGTAGACGAACTTGGCGGTGGTTCCCACGGAGAGTTCGGGAGTCAGGCGATGAACGTAGGTGCCGCCGAGAGCGATGCTGTTCGTACTGAATTCCTCGCCGGTTCCCGTGGGATTCGTCATGGTGGTCCGCATGAAACTGCCGCCGTAGAAGTAATTCACCGATACGCCCACCATGTCGTTCCCGGAAGGATTGACCCAGCCGGCGAAACCGGCCTGCATGTCCATGAGGTAGCCGGTATAGGTGGAGGTAAAGGCCTGCCCGCCCAGTCCCGAGAGCGAGGCGGGATTCCAGTAGAGACCCATGGGATCACCGGGAACCGCGGTGAATGCGCCTCCCATCGCCACGGCCCTGGCGCCGGTGGGCACCAGCAGGAATGCAAACCCGCCGGTACCGGCCAGGCCGGCGCTCGCCCATAGGAAAAGCAGGGCCGCTGCAGTTATGCTTTTCATGTCATATCTCCATTCCGAATTCTTATCAATATCATAAGACTATTCTCATCACTGCCGCCGGTCAACCGTTTTCAGCGCCCACAGGACCACGGCGCTGTCGGTCGAGGCACCCCTTAACATGTCTCGGGCGCAGACCACGAGGAAAGAGGCGTCGGATATCCTTGACGAGTCCACTTTCAGAACGGGCATATCGTCCGGAAAAGTATCTTCGACCAACCACCCGTCACCCTCCAGTTTCAGGTGGAGATCCAGGATGTCGGTTCCACCCATCGCGGCGAACACACCGGCGACGGCCAGGCTCTCCGGAAGGAAAAGCCGCAGCGTACAGGGTTCCAGCAGGTGGAGTTCCAATTCCTGGATCGCCTGTGCGGTGTATCCCCGGGAGCGCAACCTGTCCAGGAAACTCATGGCTTCCGTATGCAACCCCGACCATGCCGGCATAGTCAGGATGAACGTCAGAACCGCCGTCAATTTCATCCCGATTCTTGTTTCCGTGCGGCGGAAAACGAACCGGCGCTTATTCTTCAAGGGAATCCCCAAACTCGCTTGATGCCGCTGTGGCGGAAATACTTAAAGCTTCTCCATCCGACCGGATAACAATAGTTCCGAGGATATCCGTCCGCAAGATGATACTTCCCATCTCCCGATATGTTTCCACCACGCCGGGGTTGGGATGACCGAAAGGGTTTTTCCTGCCCACGGAGAACACGGCAACCTGGGGAGCCAGTTTCCTGAGATAGGGAGGAAAAACGGAGGATGCGCTGCCGTGATGGGGAACCTTCAGTACCGTTACCGGTGCGGTGCCGGGGGTAAGCAGCATTTCCGTGTTCTTTTCTATGTCGCCGGTGAGGAGTACCGAGAAAGTTCCGCATTCCACCCTTAGCAGTGCGCAGTTTTCATTCAGGTCCGGGTTGCCGCCGGCGAGGCCGACTCCCTCCACGGTGGCGGTCACCCGGGAGGAGAGGCGCACGGTCATTCCCGGTTCCAGGAAACCGTAATCGCAACCGGTTTCCATCGCGGTTTCGAGAAGGTGCTCGTAGATCCAGGAAGAATGCGCCATCCCCGGATCCAGCACCTCCATGACCGTGAAGTTCTCGAGCACTGCCGGGAGGCCGCCTATATGATCCGCGTGGGGATGGGAGAAGGCCACAACATGTAACGTGTCCACCCCTATCTCGCGCAGCCTGAAGATCACGTCCGGTTCCAGGGCCCCTCCTTCGTCCGGACCACCGTCGAAGAGCAATGATCGGCCCTCGGCGGCGCGTACCAGGATGGCGTCTCCCTGGCCGACGTCAAGAAAGAATACTTCGACCAGTGGTTCCAGCGAGTCGACTACCGGAATCCGGTGGGAAGTGTCCGTGGAAGGGAAAGTGGAAGGATCTATACGAGCATGTGTCGAGATAGTCCCGATAATTCCGGCGCCTACCCCCGGTACGTACTTCAACTCGTCCATACCGGCGAAGGGACCGTAGAGGTTTCTGAACTCCACGATGGCCGCCGCCTTCGAAAGACCTATACCCGGAATGGTCATGAGAAGCCTTTCATCGGCAGTGTTCAGCTCTACTAAGTCATTAGATAATAATCGCAGAAACAATAAAATTAAGAAAATTACCTGCATTACTTGACAATCCTCCGATTCCCCTTCAACGTACCCATTACAACCGGAAAGGAGGTTCTGATGAAGAACCTGCTTGTTGCATCAGTCCTGACCATGGTGTGTGCGGTTGCAGCCGGTGATATAAGGCTGGAAGATTGCAGTTTCAACACCGTGGGCTACATAAGGGACGACGGACGGGTGGAAGACGCTTCCTTCAGGGTGATAGGATTCATCAGGGAAGACGGCAGGATAGAGAACGATACCTTCGGAACGCTGGGATATGTCGATGAAGACGGCAACATGCAAGATGCCGGGTACAATTATCTTTACAGGCTCGATGAAAACGGCAGGCTTACGGCACCCGATTTCAGGAAGGTGGCCGAGGTAAGAAGGGACGGTACCGTGGAGAACGCCCGGTTTCAAGTGCTTCTCTACGCCGACGGCTCCCATCCGGACATGGTGAAAAGAATAGCGACATTCCTGGTTTTCTTCAGCAATCTCCTGGAAGAATAACGGAAACAGCCCACGGCGATGACCACGGGCGGTGTTCTCCGGTAGGGGTACGCCGCCTATTTCAATCTCCCTTGCCTCCCAGGCCGCGAACCACCTTGAAAGCTTTCTTCGCCGCCGTACCGGGATCTTCGAGGAGTTCGCCGACCCATTCCCTGACGTTGTCGTAACTGGTGAGCTTTCTCCAGCTTCGATACCTTTCTATCTTGCGTTTCCAGCTTATTACGTCTTCCAGGGTCAGGAAGGGAAGTCTCATGTTCATTACCTCGTGGGCCCTGTTCCTGGCCGGATCGAGAAGTTCCGGGTTGGTGTCGTTGGCGAGATAACCGTTTTCCATGGCCCAATCGTGGATGTACCTGCCTGGAATGGCGGTGGAGAAGTAGACGATGATATCGTCGGGTTTGATCCTTTTCAGGTGTTCATAGGTGGCCCTGAGGTCTTCTTCCGTTTCCATGGGGAACCCTATCATGAGGTTGGCGGTGGCCTCTATGCCGTACTTGTGGCACCAGCCGAAGGATTTTTCAGCCTGTTCGGGAGTGGTGCCCTTGCGGTAGAAATCCAGGATCTTCTGACTGCCGCTCTCCACCCCGAAGGAAATGCATTTACATCCGCTCTCGGCCATCGTCCGGACCTTCTCTTCGGTGAGAGTGTCCACCCTGCTGTTGCAGTGCCATTCCAGTTCCAGGCCCAGATCGGCCAGAAGGTCCCTGAATTTCCGGAACCAGGGCGTGGGATGCATCGTGATGGTATCATCCTTGAAAAAGATGGGAATCCGCTCCCTGGGTGAGTATTTTTTTAATTCCTTTATTTCCTCCACTACGTTTTCGGCGGTTCTGTATCGTATGTTGCCCCCGAAGATGAGGTCCGTGCTGGGTTTGCAGTATATGCACCGGAAAGGACAGCCCCTGGTGGTCACCATTCCGAATTCCGACATTCCCTCCCTGAAGTAGGAATCGTAGTCCACCAGGTCGCGGGCCGGGAACGGCAGAGCGTCGAGATCGGTGGGTACGGGTCTTCTCGGGTTCCGCACCACGTTTTCGCGGTCGCGGTACACCAGGTTTCTTATCCCGGTTATATCGGCTCCGGAGGAAAGTGCATCCGCAAGCTCGACTATCGAATCTTCGGCTTCACCGGTCAGAAGCAGGTCGAAAGGAATGCTCTCCATGGTCTTTTCCGGGAAGATACTGGGATAGGCGCCGCCGGCCAGAAACACAGCATCCGGGACGACCTTCTTAAGATGCGCAACCACTATTCCGGCTCGGCTGAGCTTGGCCGCCGCCGATACCGCGACTCCCACCAACTCGGCGCCCCGGGCCTTTTCGTCCAGTTCGTCGAGGTTCCTGCAGAAGGAATAGTCCAGGTACTCGACCTGGTGCCCGGCGTTCCTGAGCGCCGAAGCCACCTGCAACAGGCCGACCGGTTCCGCAAGGCCGTTGTATTCTATCCAGTTCCAACGGGGATAGACCAAGGCTATCTTCAAGACTTCTCCTTTCGGGGACTGTCGAAAAATATATAAAAACAGTGGTTTGCCCGGGATTCCTTACCCGCGGCAGGGTTGATGCAGCCTGTTTTTGATGGCCGATACCACTTTTCCCGTGGTCTCTTCCCAGGAAGGGAACTCTCCGGCGGTTTCCAACGCGCTTTCCGCCAGCATCTTCCTGAGAGAGGTATTGCCGAAAAGCCTCTCAAGAGCTTCGGCGGCCCTCCTCCAGTCTCCCGGAGGGACCAGGATACCGTTGACGCCGTTCACCACCAGGTCCGGTATTGCGCCTGCAGCGGTGGATATGACCGGGAGACCGATGGACATCGCTTCCGCTATGGCCATGCCGTAACCCTCCCAGCGGGAAAGGAGCATAAAGACGTCGGCGCTTTCGTAGAGGTTCCGGATTCCTTCGGCGGACAGTCTGCCCGCCAGGGTGATCCGGGAGGACATTCCCAGGGTTTCGATGAGCCGCCGTACCTTTAGGGTATAGCCGGATCCTTCCCTGGTGTCTCCCGCCAGGGTGAAACGCACGTCGGGCAGCGCCGCGGCATGAAACGCCCTCACCATGTCGGTGATGCCTTTCCTGGGTTCCACCGTGCACACGCTCACCAAGTGTGACGGCTTCGTTCTGAAAGTCGGGCGGGAAGCGGGTTGTACGTTCAGTCCCGGAGGGGCCAGCACGATGTCCCCGGGAGATCTGCCCATGGATTCCAGTTTTGAAGCCGTATGGCGGCTGTTGGAAACCAGGAGGTCCGCCCCCGCTACCACCTTTCGTTCCGTGTAACGGTACATGAATTTCTTGAGGAAGGAATGCTCGATTCCCGCTCTGAAATGATGGCATACGAGAACGGTCAGGCGGCCCCTGCGCCCGGCTTCATCCTGGAATCCCGCAGTCAGGGCGCTGTTACCGAGATCGGTGACGAGGACGTCGAAATCGCCACCGGCATCGGCCAGCCTGGCGGCGGCGGGAAATTTCACGGATTTCACCCACCGGGGCATTGAATCCAGGTCGAAACACTTCACGGAGAATCCCCCGGCACGGAGCCCGAGAGCCACGTTCCTATCGTAAAGGATACCACCGGTCAGATTGCGCAGTTCTTTTTCTCCGTCGATGTCGAAATAACCGGGCATAAAAACCCGTGGGGGCGTATCCGTATCCATGAACTCCTCCGTGCAGGGGCCGTTTCGCCCGCAATATACTTCAAGGCGATAACGTCCGGATGTATTTCCTGTCCTCCGACGGGAATCGTTGCTGCGTGAGTTCCCGTACCCGCAGAGGGAAACGCCTGATGTCCATGTTCCGGGCGGCTAAGATATGAGCATTCCGGACAAGGAGAGGCTCATGCTCGGAACACCGGAATGGATTACCGGGTTATCCCCAGCAGCGTTATCACCGTTCGGGGTATCTCGCCCGGATTTTCCACCAAGGCGTCCGCAGCCGTGAGTTCCTCCGAAGAACCATAGCCGTACAGGCAACCGATGGAGGGTATTCCATTTTCCTTCGCCGCCTGGAAATCGTGGTACCTGTCACCTACCATTACGGCGGATTCCGCCCGGGTATCGCGGATTATTCTTCCCACCCTGCCGGTCTTGGAGATATTTCCGTCTCTTCCTGCAATGACCGGGAAGAAGCGGGCTATTCCCAGGGTCTCGGTGACCAGACGGATATAGTCGGTACCCGCGTTTGAGCAGATGGCCGGAACGAACCCCGCGGCGGTGAGTTCTTCCAGCATCTTTTTAGTTCCGGGGTAGAGGGCTCCCTGTCTTGGAATGGTCCCGGCCTGGTGTTTCCTGAGGGCGGATCGGAATTCTTTCACCAGTCCGGCATCGCCCGTCAGGGTACGGCAGAATATCTCCAGAGGTTCGCCGTAGAGGGCGTTTATAACTTCGGGCATCGCGGGAGTGAATCCAAGGTCGGCCATGGCGGACCTGATCGCCGGAACCAGAGCTTTTTCGGTGTGGTGAAGAGTTCCGTCCAGGTCGAAAATCACCGTTCCCTTCGAACCCTTTCCGCCGATGCGGCGGCTCTCTATCATGATTCTCCTTTCCCCGACGGATCCGGGAAACACGAACATAACCACCGGATGGGCGGAGTGCACGCGGTTGCGGACCGCACGGCGAAGGTTAAGATTACGTTGAAATCCACCGACGGGAGGTCTGCGTGCATCCGGAAAACGGGAAGAAGATGCTCTTCGCCACGGATCTGGACGGAACGTTGCTGTACGGGGGAGACGATATGGGGCGGGAGGACACGCGTGCCCTGGAAGCCCTGGAAAATATGGGGGTGATCAGGGTTATAGCAACCGGCCGATCCCTCTTCTCCATAAGGAAAGCACTGGAAGGAGCCGTCCTGCCGGCGGATTACATGGTACTCTCCAGCGGAGCCGGTATAATCGACTGCTCCACGGGCGACTATGTTAAGACGAATAACCTGGACAAATTCATGACTTCCAGGCTGGTGGAACTCCTTTTCCGCCTGAACCTGGATTTTTGCGTCCAATCTCCGGTACCGGATAACCATTTCTTCACTTACCGTTATTCTTCGGGTCGCAATTCCGACATGGAGAGGAGAATCCGTCTCTACCGGGGTTTCTGTTCGCCCCTGGAGCCGCGGGAAGGCCTCGGGGCTTCCGCCCAGGTGATTGTTATCGAACCTCCCGGGCCGGGTATCGGGATACTTCACGGGAGGCTTGAGGAAATACTGGGAGGGGAATATACCGTTATAAGGACCACTTCACCCCTGGACGGCGAATCCCTGTGGATAGAAATATTTCCCGACGGAGTCTCGAAGAGCGACGGAGTCCGCTGGATCGCCGGGGAGCACGGTATATGCCAAGATGATACGGCGGCGGTGGGAAACGATTACAATGACATGGATCTACTGGAGTGGGCCGGGATTCCTTTCGTGGTGAACAGTGCCCCGGATGTTCTGATCGAGAAATTCAAAAGAGTGGTGCCGGCCGGAGAAGGGGCCGTGGCTCGCGCAGCCAGGTACTGGCTGATCGAAAGGGGTATTCTGGATCCGGTGTCGGTTTGGCCCCGGGAGGAGGGGCCGGCCGGGCCGGCCCCCGAACCTCCGGGTCGTTTGTCAGTGTAGCACAGAGAAAAGTCTGGATACGGTTCCGTATCCAGGTACTTCGAGCTTCATTACGTACACTCCGTCCGGAACCGGTGCTCCGTCTCCATCGGTTCCGTTCCACGATATCGTGCGGACACCGGCCTCAAGTTCGCCGGGCTGCAACACGGCCACCGACCTGCCGGAGATATCGTAAACACGGATGGTTACCGTGGACGCAGCGGGAACTCCGAAGGTTATGGATGCGGACGTGAAAACGGGGTTGGGCTTGGGAGCATCCAGGAACAGTTCCGTAATGGGCTGCATGGTCGTCTCTTCGATGCCCACGGTAGGGTTGGCGTAAGTAAAGGCGGGTGACATGTTGTGTGCCGTGGAAGTTATGGTGACCTGCTTTGATCCCGGTATGGAGGGGATGTTCAGTTTCACCGTTCCCGTGGAGTCGGTGTAGCCGGAATCGAGAAGTTTATCGGTGTCGGAGTAGTACGCGGCGACCAAAGCGCCTTTTACCGGGGATTTGGAACTGCTGTCGGTTACGGTAACGGAGAAATCGCCCGAACTGATGGTGGATGAATGTGAGTTATGAAGTACCGGTATGGGTGCGGTATCGTGGTATGTCGAGGTTTCCGGGTCCCCGAAGAGGGTGGCCATCATGATCATGTCCTTGCCCTTCGAGCCGAAGTACTCATCACACTTGGTTTTACCCCAGGTGTGAGCTGCGCCGAGATGGTACAGTTTCTCGGTGAAGTAACCTCTGAAAGTATGTATCTGCAGGGTGTCTCCGGGGCCTACCGGGGTATAGGTGGAAGAGCCCATGATGACCAGGGCGCCCTTGGGGCTCGAAACGCTTCCCTCGGATAAGAACGCTTCGCAGAAGCAGTAATTTCCGTCGAATTCACCGTTCTGGCAACCTATGGTGTAGACCCAGGGCAGCTTTCTCCCGTTGGTGAGATTAGCGATGTGAGAGATTCTGAAGTCCGAGGTGACCCATTTTGTTATGTCGCCGTGGCCTATGTAGGAAATGACGGATCTGCCTTCATTTATGTCCGAGATTACTTGGTCACGGCTCGGTGTCGTACCACCCAGCTTCTTGCAATAGAAGTCCGAATCTATGGCGTGGGCCTCGAAGAATTCGTGAAGAAGCAGCGCCTCTTCCGGGGCTTTGAAGTCGGTGCAAGCCATGCTGAAACCCCGAAGGAACCAATTGATGGAATCGGGCTGGTAGGGGCTCGCTTCGTGTTGGGTCGTCTTCCAGGCGATGTAGGACAGGTCATTGATGTGGTCGCCGGAGAATCTGCCTATATGCATGGAAGGGAGGGTTCCGTCGCCCACCACCGCATACAGGTTATCCGCGGCATGGGTCCTGTCACCGCTGTACTGGGGCGAGGGCACCACGTCGTGATCGCCCACGAGCAATACGTATTCCGGAGGATTGTCCCAGTTGTTATAGGCGTCTTCCAGCCAGGCGTCGATATCCGAAACACTGGTTCCGATATCCGAAAGCAGACCGGTCTCCACCTGGTAGCCTTTCTGGGATTTCCATTTGATAAGATCCTCGACCTTTCCTATGGATTCACTGGTACCGATAAAAACGTAGCTGCCGTCTATGATGTCGGTTTCATTTATCGGGTCCATGCCCAGTACCTGGTCGTACATTTTCACGAAACTTCTGGTGTATCCCCGGGCGTGCCTTCTGAGTTCGTTGACCCCGGGTTCATCGCCGCAGCTCACTCGCACCGTCGCCGATGTGACCAGATCGACATCGCCCGTGGAAGGATTCACCCGTACGGGGCAGTAAGTGATCCACGCCACGCGGATGTCACCGAATATTTCCACGGATTCCAGCGTCACCGGAGAAGCCGGGAAGGAAGAAGCGCCGTCGTAGATCGCCCGGTCTATGCTGAACGCCGGTGCGGGACCGGACCATGTGGGCGGTTCCTGGAAAGGAACGACGTCGTAGCGGCCGCCCAGCGATGAAGTTTCGGTGTCGAGTACCTCGAGTCGGACCTTCCCCGTTTCGGGAACGCGTACCATCCTGCGGATCACCGGCAGGTCCGGGGCTCCTACCTTGGCCATGAAACCGCCTCCGGGCATCCTGAACGCGGTCCCCGTTCCGAAGCCCGGCATCATTACGTCCAGGGCCTTCAGTGCGACAAGTCCGAACCTGACCGTAGTGGCGCCGTCGTATTGCTCCACCACCTCCACGTTTTCCACCGGAGAAGGCGATCTGTAGACCGTCGTTCCGGCGACCGTCCATGCTACGAAGAGCAGGAGTATAGTCGATAAATATTTCATGATTATCCTTTCATCGCTTTTTCCTTGTTAGGGTATGGAACATGCGCCCATCCCTCAAAAACAAAATATCTTCCGAAGGTGGAGTCGAGTCAAGGTAAAAAAGCGCTTCCGGGAGAGGAATGTTATAATTCATTTTCACCAGCCCGGAGGTCCGTCCTTGAGAATATTCGCATTGGGAGATCTTCACCTGTCCTTCTCGTCCGGTAAGCCCATGGACGTGTTCGGGGAGCACTGGAAAGATCACCACGAGATCGTGGAAAGACACTGGAGGGCCCTGGTGTCCGGTGAAGACGTAGTATTGGTTCCCGGTGACGTTTCCTGGGCGATGACCATGGAGGATGCCCGTCCCGATCTGGAGTGGCTGGCCGCCTTGCCCGGCAGGAAGATTCTCGTCAAGGGCAACCACGATTATTGGTGGAGTTCCATGACCCGTTTGGTCAGGTTTCTTCCCCCGGGAATCATTCCCCTGCAATATTCCGCCGTGAAGGTGGGTAACCTGGTGGTGGCTGGAACCAGGGGTTGGCTGTCGCCGCTGTCGGAAGAATACCGGGAGGAGAGAGACGGCAGGATCTATCGCAGGGAACTGCTGAGATTGGAGATGGCCCTGGATGCCGCGGCCGGGTTGGCCGGAGAAGACGACGATCTCCTGGTAATGATGCATTTTCCGCCTGTCGTATCCGGCAGGCCCACGGATTTTTTCCCACTCATGGTGGAGAGGGGGGTGCGGACATGCGTCTACGGCCACCTGCACGGGCAGAAGTGGGACCGTCGCGTGGACGGTGAAATGGAAGGTTTGAGGTACGTGCTGGTATCCGCGGACAGGTTGGGCTTCAGACCGCTGGAGATCGGGGAGGCGCGATGCTGCTGAAAGCGTCGAACCTGGGCATGGATTTCGGAGGGGCTCCCATTTTCGAGAACCTGGGTTTCGAGGTTCACAGGGGAGACAGGACGGCCCTGGTGGGAGTGAACGGTTCGGGGAAGACGACATTGCTCAGGCTTATGGCCGGGAAGTCGGAACCGACGGAAGGGAAGATCCATGTGTCGCCGGGAACCAGGGTGGCATACCTTCCCCAGGTAATGGAGGATTTTCCCGGAGGTCCCCTCCAGGCCGCCGTGTGCAGGGCGGCGGGGAAGGCCGACGAGGCGTTGAGGCTTATGGAGGATATTCACGCCGAGTTGGAGAAAACCGTTGAAGAAGGGGCCAGGAAACACCTGTTGGAAAAACTTTCCGGGGCGCAGGACCTTGCCGATGCCACGGATGCCTTCAGGTTGCATACCAATTCGTTACGGGTGCTGGAAGGACTTGGCTTCTCCCGGGAGGAGATGTCGAAACCTCTCGAGGAATTCTCGGGGGGGTGGAGAATGAGGGCGATGCTGGCGTCGCTGTTGCTTTCGGATCCGGACCTGCTCCTGCTGGACGAGCCCACGAACCACCTGGACCTGGATGCCAGGATATGGCTGGTGGAATATCTGTCCGGTTTTCCCGGCGCCCTGTGGGTGGTTTCCCACGATCCCGCTTTTATGGACGGAGTGGTGAGGAGAGTGTACGAACTGGAACTGGGAACCATGAACAGTTACCGTGGGAATTACGGGGCTTATGTCGAGGCTAAGAGGAAGGAACTGGAAGCCAGGGAGAAGCGAGCCAGGCTCCGGGCGGCCGAGGTGGAAAAGCTGGAGAAGTTCATCAGGAAGTTCAGGGCCACCGAAAGCAAGAGGTTCCAGGTAAGGAGCAGGGAGAAGATGCTGGAACGGATGCAGGCCGTTGATGCTTACAGGTCCCCGGGACGCATGAAGATGAAGTTTCCTCCCGCACCCGGGAGCGGCAGGATGGTGGTGAGGTTGGAAGGGGTCTCCAAGTATTACGACGGACCGGTGTTACGTAACATTGATCTGGAAGTGGAGAGAGGATCTAAGATCGGCCTCGTGGGAAGGAACGGGGAAGGGAAGTCCACCCTTTCCAGGATCCTGGCCGGCATGGAAAAGCCTACTGCCGGAACCGTTACGACGGGAACCGGAGTGGTGGTGGGTTTCTTTTCCCAGGACGTGGGCGGCGAACTGGATGCCGATCTCGACCTCCTGGAGCAACTCCGCCTGGCGGATCCCGGTTGCAGCGAGAAGAAGGCCAGGACCCTTCTGGGCAACTTCCTGTTCACCGGTGATGATGTATATAAGCCTACCGGAGTGCTGTCCGGCGGCGAAAAGAATCGACTGGCGCTGGCGCGTCTTCTTCTCAGTCCCGTGAACTTCCTGGTGCTGGACGAGCCCACGAACCACCTTGACGTTTTTTCCAGGGAAGTATTGGTCGACGCGTTGGCCGGGTTCGACGGCACGCTGGTCCTGGCCAGTCATGACGAGGGATTGCTTTCCGCCGTGGTGAACAGCGTCTGGGAGGTGGGAGGGGGAACCGTGAAACCCTTCGACGGATCCTTCGGATCCTACGTGGAAAAATGCAGGAAGGCCGTGAGGGACAAGCTCGGCGGAACCGGAAGGGTGCCGGACCGTCGCGGAGGTTCTCCCAGGGAGTTGGAACGGGAGAGGAAACGCCGCGAGGCGGCCCTGCGCACGGAGAAGTACCTGAGACGCAAAGCTTTCATGGACGAAATGAAAAAGGTGGAAGAGGAATTGTTGCCCCTGGAGGAGAGAAAGGACGAAGTGGAACGCCTGCTCCAGGATCCGGAAGTGATATCGGACACCGCAAGGTTGGTGGAATTGCAGAAGGAATACGGACGCATGAGCCGAGAGATAGAGAAACTGGTCGGTCAGTGGGACGAACTGGCCCGTCGCCTGGACGACTGACGCGGATGCCGCCGGGGTTTATTCGTCCCGAAGCAGGTTCAGAAGTTCCATGGACACCTCCGGTATTCCGGGAGGCTCCAGGGGACGACCTTCCAGGAATGATGCCCTGGTACTCGCGTTTTTTATGAGCGTAGTCCCCGGTGGTACCAGCAGGGATTTTCGAAGGAGTTCCAGCAACCGGGAATCGGGTGTCGTTGCCCGGCCGCCGCCGCCGCCGTCGTCCAGTATCCAGACGCGTCCCCGGCCGTCTTCCCCTATCTCCACGTCGAAGAAAGGTATCCTTTCCGACATCGAGGCGAATTCCAGGATCAGGTGCCTTTCCAGGATATTCTCGATCACCGGCGCCGTTTCCCGGGAAGAGACCGTTCCCGGTAGGGCGACCTCCCGGATGCCCGGCAGTTTCCCGGCGAAGGAAACACCCATGGAATACTCTCCCGACGGTTCCGACCGCGGTGACACGATGCACGGCGAGTATGGTGACGGCAGGGGTGAAGATGCGTTGCGCCAAGGTTTTCCCGTTCCGGTTCCTCTTATCCACAGGAGATGGCCGTCGTCGTCGGTCTCGGGAAACAGGTGAGCCACCAGCGAGTCCGCGGCTGCGAAGGCCGGTCTCCACGTGTTCGCGAACACGGTATCCATGGGGTGAGGTTGCAGCGTAACGTAATGAAGATTCGAAGGGACGCTTCCGTGTCCGTAAGAAAACGCCAGGCGCACGGAACCTTCATTCACCGGAACCATTTCGGTTCCCACCCCTCTCCATGCCGCCGGAGAAAGATCCGTGTCGTCGGGATGGCCGGTCCAGAAGAACGCACTTCCCAGGTCATCGGAAACCAGGATCGTCGTATCGGATTCTCCGCCAAGCCAGGCGCTGCGTTTCAGGGGCAGTACCGGCGGGGGAGGATCACAGCCGCCCGGGGCGAAAAGTATTACCGTGGAGGGACAGTCGGAGGTCGGGGTCAGCCCCAGGCCGGTGCTGAGGATAGATGTATCGGGTTCCACCGCTGCGGAGGCCAGTTTCATCGCGACGTCCAGCAGGAGGGTGCCGGTACCGGGAGGACAGAGGATCACGTACCCTGACCACGCGGCCCGCTGGACCATCATGCCGTGGCATGCGAAGGTCCAGAATTCTTCCCTCGTTTCGGGAATCAGCTCCGCCCAGGGTTCTCCGGGCAGCAATCCGTCCTCCATCATTATGATAATTATATCTTCGCCGGCGGAAACCGGAGGCATGTGGTAGACGGGTACTCCCACGGCGAGGGAAAGCAGAAGATGCGGGAGAACCAAACCTACTGTCCTTTCATGGTTTGCTGCAATTCCTCGATGTGTCTGTCGGCGTCCTCGGCTACGGACCTGGCTTCGTCCATGAGCCCGATGGCTCCTGAAGAAGCCCGGTTCGGAGCCGGTATGTCTTCCGCGGCGGACCTGAGGGTGTCTTCTCCATCATACGGGGAGTCCGGGGATGCATCGCCCGTCGAGGTGGAATCGGTCGGGAATTCTCCGGGCGCTTCCTCTCCCCCGCAGGAGACAGCGAGGACAGCGAATACGAGCATGGCCGATATTCTTGCGGTCATAGGAGTTCCTTCCAGGGTTCCAACACTCTTTTCAATGTGTCCGGGCTTTCCAGCCACGCGAGCACCATGCCGTAATTTGTGACGGGAACTCCGGCCTCGGCAAGCCTTGCCACCCTCGCCGAGAGTTTCTGAAGGCTTATCATGCAACCGCCGCAGTGTATCACCAGGGAGAAACGGGCGAGTTCCTCCGGAGGAGGGAACTCCCTGCCGAACGCGTGTTCCACCGAGATGCCCGGGATCGCGGCACGAAGCTTGTCCGGAATCTGGACGGTGCCTATGTCCTCCGCTATCCGGTCGTGGTTGCAAGCCTCGGCGATGAGAATCCTGTCTCCGGCGGAAAGGCCGTTCAGAGTTTCGGCGCCTTTCGCGAACAATCCGAGGTTCCCGCCGGAGGTCTGGTGTATCATCATTATCGAGAAAGTGGTAAGGGGTATCCTTTCCGGTACCCACGGGTCCATTATGTCCACAGCCTGAGAGTCGGTGAGGACCAGCCGTACTCCCCCGCAGCGATCCAGTGAGTTCATGAAATCCTCGAATCTCGTTTTCTCCGCGTCGGCGAGATGGGCCGCTCCGCTCCTGGCGAGTTTCAGGTCGGTCCTGTACAGGCCGACGGGTACCTGCAGCCGGAGCAGATACTCCATGGCCATCTCCTGGGGACGCAGCAGGCGGCCGGTGGGCGATTCTTCGTCCAGCGGAATATGAAGAAGGACCGGTCTGCGGTCGTTCACGAAGGGGAGAAGAGGAGGGGGAACCTTTTCCCTGGGTCTGGAATCCTTGATGAAGCGTACCAGCGCCGGGGCCTCGGATTTCCTGGAGAGGTCCAGGAGCGCGTAGGGTATGCCGGACATGTCCAGAAGCGACGACCTGCAGAATTCCACCACTTCGTCCAGCGTGGCTCCTTCGGAGGACAGGGATGCCGCCGTGTCCTTCCTCACGTTGAAGACGACGCAGATGTTTTTCCCCAGACGCCGGCAAGTCGAGGCTACGAAAGATTCCACGTCCATCCCGTCCGACAGGAAGGCGGTGACGGGATCCACCACGAGGATGCACAAGTCCGCTTCCTCCAGTGCCTCCAGCGTTTTTCTGCGCTTTTTCTTTCCCAGTTCCATGCCTTCGTCGAGCCCGGCGGTGTCCAGTATCCGAACGGGACCCAGCCCATGAATTTCCATGACGGCGCTCTTGATATCGGCGGTTGTGCCCGGCGTGGGGTCCACTATGGAGGTATCCTGGCCGGTGAGCAGGTTCATCAGGGTGCTCTTGCCGGCGTTAGTCCTGCCGAAGATGCCTATGACTAACCTGTGTACTCTTGGCATGAATACTCCTTTCTCGATGAATGGCGGAACAATACTCAAAAGGTTCCGGTCCGGGAATGCTCCTTGACCGGAACCCCTTCCTTTGCAATAATTCCCAACCGTCCCGGCGCGGAGAGGTGGCCGAGTTGGCTGAAGGCGTACGCCTGCTAAGCGTATGAGGGGCGTTGAGCTTCTCCGAGGGTTCGAATCCCTCCCTCTCCGCCATGTTCACCATGAACCATTTCCGCCAAGTTTTTTTCGATGAATCAATCGCCGGCCGCGTATCACAGGGTTTCCGGTCCGTCACTGCAGACCGCCGTTCGGAAAGTTTCGCTCGGGTGTTTTCCCCGGGACGGATTGTATATTCGTTCGGGCGGTTTCTCGGAGTATTCAAGGGTCGCTGGGAGGAAATCCTTGAGAGTTACTCTGGTGTATCCTTTCTATGGTACCGGCAGGAGGTCGAGGTACTTTCCTTTCGGCCTGGCCTATGTGGCGGCGTCCCTGGTAAAAGTCGGCGTGGATGTCTCGGTGGTGGACATGGAGGGGGACGATCTCACGGTGGAATCCGCCGTGGATCGCGTAGTGGCGTCTTCTCCCGACATCGTGGGTTTCGGGGGAATGGTTACCAGGTACAGGATAGTACGGGACATGGCGAGGCGTTTGAGGGAACTGCTCCCCGGAGTCTTCATCGTGGCCGGAAACAGTGGCGCCACCACTCTCCCGGAACTTTATCTCAAGCGGTGCAATCTGGATGCCGTGGTCTCCGGAGAAGGAGAAGCCACTGCGGTGGAACTGGTGGCGGCCCTTGACTCGCGCCGGGAATGGAGGGAAGTGCCGGGATTGGCGTTCCTGGACGGCGGCGAGCTTGCGTATTCGGCCCCCAGAAAGCCCATAGCCGATCTGGATTCGCTCCCTTTTCCCGAATGGGACCTCTTCCCGGTGGAGAACTACATAAGGAGTATGGATCACCGGCAGAAGACAAGGCCTCACATGGAGGTGGTGGCAAGCAGGGGCTGTCCGTACGGTTGTGTCTATTGCTACAGGATATTCGGCAGAAGAGTGAGACGGCGATCCCCGGCTTCCATCGTGGGGGAGATAAAGACTCTGGCGGACAGATACGGAATCGAGTACACCGGTTTTCCGGACGATCTTTTCACCAGCGACAGGGATTTCGTCCTCGAAGTCTGCTCCCTCATGAGGAAATTCGTTCCGAACATGAAGTGGAGCTGCATAGGAAGGGTGAACCTCGTAGATCCGGAGATGTTGCGGGAGATGAGAAGGGCGGGTTGCGACTGGATCTCGTACGGGATCGAATCCGGCAGCGACGAAATGTTGAAGAGGATGAAAAGAATGGTGACCTCGGAAGATTGTCTTAGGGGCATAAGGATGACCCGGGAGGCGGGAATTCACGCCGAGGGATCTTTCATAGTGGGAATGTTCGGGGAGACGGATAAGACGGTCGCGGAAACGGTGGAGTTCTGCAGGAAGGCGGATATCACGGCCCCGATGCTGTATGTCACCCCGTACCCAGGCACGGAGATTTTCCGGGAGGCGCTGGAGATGGGACTGATAGACGATGTTGAGAAATTGCTTGAGAGTATGGACGCCGCGGATCGTCTCCTGGTGAATCTTACGGATATGCCGGACGATGAACTGATCAGGTTGAAGGAATGGGCCCAGGGAGTCATAGGCAGGAATTACCTCATGAGGAGACCATTGTCCAGGATTCCGGCTCTTCTCTGGAAACACTACCGTTTGAAAGGCATGGCGGGACTCCTGAAAGATGCGAAAGAGATTGCGGCTGGATTACCGGACGGTGGGAAACGCCGTACCGTCACCTCTTGACCGGTTGTCCGTATTTAATATATTAGGAATAGTTCCTATTACTGATAGAGGAGAAATGCTTAAGAGCAACGGCAGAAGAAACACGAAACAAAGGCAGGCGGTTCTGGCGGCCGTTCGGGAACTGGGAAACCATCCGACCGCGGAGCAGGTTTACGAGGTGGTGAGGAAACAATTGCCCGGTACCAGTATCAGTACCGTCTACAGGAACCTTGGAATACTTTCGGAGCAGGGAATGCTCAGGACGGTCACCGGGTTGGGCAGGGAAGTCCATTACGATCACAATACCGGGGTACACTCTCATGTAAAGTGTTCTTCCTGCGGCAGGATATGCGACGTTATGCTCCGGCGGGAAGATATGCCGAGGTTGACGGAAGAGTGGCTGTGCGGTTACATCTTGGAGGGAATAAGCATCAACTTCATAGGAAAATGTCCGGAATGTGCCGAAAGGGAGGAGATACGATGAGCATAAAGGGAACCAGGACCGAGAAGAACATCCTGAAAGCATTCGCCGGTGAATCGCAGGCGAGGAACAGGTACACCTATTTCGCTTCCCAGGCCAGGAAGGAAGGTTACGTCCAGATATCGATGATCTTCCGGGAGACCGCGGACCAGGAGAAGGAACATGCCAAGCGCCTGTTCAAGTTTCTCGAGGGTGGCATGGTCGAGATAGCCGATGTCTACCCCGCCGGAACCATAGGTACCACCGCCGAGAATCTGAAAGCGGCCGCCGCCGGCGAGAATTACGAGCACACGGAAATGTATCCCGGATTCGCCGAGGTGGCCCGTGAAGAGGGATTCAATACGGTGGCGGCGGTTTTCGATGCCATAGCCGTGGCGGAGAAACAGCACGAGAAGAGGTATTTGGGACTGCTGAATAACCTGGATGAAGGCAAGGTTTTCGAGAAGGACGAGGTTGTTACCTGGCGCTGCCTCAACTGCGGTTACATCCACACCGGCAAGGAGGCGCCCGCCGTGTGTCCCGCCTGTGCCCACCCCCGGGCTCATTTCGAACTCCTGGCCGAAAATTGGTAGGTGATAAGAATGAAAAAATTCGAATCGACGGAAGAAATACTGGACTTCGCCATAGGCGAGGAACAGTCGGCGGCCGATTTTTACACCAATCTCGCCGCCCAGGTGAAAAATCCCGCCATCAGCAGGATGTTCATGGAGTTCAGCGAAGAAGAGCTGCAACACAAGAACAAGCTGGAGAACCTCAAAATGGGTATCACCGAGTACCTGCCCGACGAGGAGGCCGTGAACCTGGGTTTGGAAGAAGTGCTGGTGGATGCCGCTCCGACCGATCACATGGATTACCAGGATGCCCTGATTCTGGCCATGAAGAAGGAGAAAGCGGCCTACATGATGTATATGAAATTGGCTTCCGCTGCGAAGGATCCGTCGTTGAAACGACTTCTCGAGTCGCTGGCGCGACAGGAAGCCAACCACAAGCTGAGATTTGAAATGGAATACGACGAGCACGTGCTTACCGAAGACTAGGGAGGGATCATCATGCCCAAGAGAATGGAAGTCTACAAGTGCGAAATCTGCGGTAATATAGTGGAAGTCACGCACGGCGGAGCCGGGCAACTGGTTTGTTGCGGGAAGCCGATGGTCGCGATGGAGGAGAAAACGGCGGACAAAACTACGGAGAAGCACGTTCCCGTGATAGAAAAGGTCACGGGAGGGTACCGGGTTACCGTGGGTTCGACCCTTCATCCCATGGTCCCGGAACATTACATCGAGTGGATAGAACTCATCAGCGACGACAACGTTTTCAGGAAATACCTGCAACCCGGAGACGATCCTGTGGTGGTATTCCAGTCGGGGTACTTCGACCGGGTGGAAGCCCGGGAGTACTGCAGCGTGCATGGGCTGTGGAAGGGAGCCGAAGATGCTTAGCGAACGAATGCGGAAGGCGATGAACGAACAGGTTAACGCCGAACTCTACTCGTCCTACCTTTACGTGTCCATGTCCATGTACTTCGAATCCATAGATATGAGGGGCGCGGCCAACTGGATGATGGAGCAGGCGAAAGAGGAACTGATCCATGCCCGGAAACTCATGGACTACGTGAACGAGAGGGGCGGCAGGGTATGGCTGGACGCCATCGAAAAACCGCCCCAGGAGTGGGAATCCATACTTGATGTCTTTCAGGCGGCCCTGGCCCACGAGGAAAAGGTATCTTCCCTCATAAACGGGCTGGTTACTCTCGCCAGGGAAGAGAACGACCACATGACCGACAACTTCCTGCAATGGTTCGTCGCCGAACAGGTCGAAGAGGAGGCCTCCGCCGCGGAAGTGGTCCGCAAAATAAAGCTGGTGGGTGATTCCGGCGGTGGTATGTTCATGATAGACAAAGAATTGGAGCAGAGAGGATCCGTTTCCGCTTCCCAGAGCGAAGGGGAGGAATAACGTGGGCGGGCAGTTCACCGCGGGTGAAGTCCTCGATATGGCCGTCAGGATAGAACGTAACGGTCGCGAGTTCTACAAGAAGGCCGCCGGGATGGTGGCGGATACCGAGACTTCCGCTCTTCTCGAGAGGCTTGCGGAATGGGAAGGCGGCCACGAGGAGCGTTTCACCGCGATGAAGGCGGAACTCTCGGAGATGGAGACCGTTCCCACAGCGATAGATCCGTACGGCGAATCGGCGTTGTACCTTGAGGCCATGGCCGATGACCATGTCTTCCTGGCCGGAAGGACGGAACCCGGAGAAGAGGTCGCGGGCAAGGATGACCTGGAAATACTGGATATGGCGCTGGATTTCGAAAAAGCGTCGATACTGTTCTTCACGGGCCTTGTCCGCCTGGTTTCTCCCGGCATGGGTAAAGATAAGGTATACCAGGTGATAGACGAAGAGGTGGGTCACATCGCCTACCTGGAAGACAGGAAGAGGAAATTGTCGTGAGGCGGAACATCCCCGAAGCATTTACATGGAGGCTACCGTCATGAAACCGTTCCAGGCGGTAAGGGTTTCGGAGAGAGTCTACTGGGTGGGAGCCGTGGACTGGCGGGTGAGGGACTTCCACGGTTACAGCACGAGCCGGGGCAGCACGTACAACGCGTTTCTGGTAGAGGCGGACAGGCTGACCCTGGTGGATACGGTGAAGGCTCCCTTCCTGGACGAGATGATGCAGAGAATCTCGTCGGTTTGCGATCCCTCGAAAATAGACGTGATAGTGAGCAACCATTCCGAGATGGATCACACGGGGGCTCTGCCCGATACCGTGGAGATGGTAAAGCCCTCGGAAGTGTACGCCTCGAAGATGGGGGTCGATGCCTTGGCCGCTCATTTTCATTGGGATCGGGAAGTCAAGGCGGTTTCCTCGGGAGACCGGCTGGATCTTGGCGGCGCCGTCCTGCATTTCATCGAGACCAGGATGCTTCACTGGCCCGACAGTATGGTCGCCTATCTCCCGGAGGACAGGTTGCTGTTCAGCCAGGATGGTTTCGGGATGCATCTGGCATCCACTGAACGGTTCGATGACCTCCTGCCCATGGCCCTGCTGGAGGAGGAAGCCAGGAAATACTACGCCAACATCCTTATGCCTTTTTCCGGCCTGGTCGAAAAGCTGGTGAGAGACATCGCGGGGATGGAACTGGAAATAGACGTGCTCTGTCCCGATCATGGTCCCGTATGGAGGAAAAACGTTCAGTGGATCATCGACAAGTGGAACACCTGGGCATCTAAGCCCAAGATTCCCAGGGGGCTGGTGATCTACGACACCATGTGGGGCAGTACGGGGAAGATGGCCCGTGCGGTGGCCGAGGGTATGCTGCATAAGGGTGTCGAATCGAAGGTGTTTCCCCTGAGGGCTACCCACATAAGTGACGTGGCCTCGGAGTTGTTGGAGGCATCGGCGTTGGTGGTGGGCAGCCCCACGTTAAACGGACGCATTTTCCCCTCCGTCGCGGAATGCCTCAACTACCTGGGCGGCCTGAAACCGAAGGGACTGGTTGGAGCCGCATTCGGTTCCTACGGATGGAGCGGCGAATCCGTAAAGGAACTCAACGGTATCCTGGAGAAGATGAAAGTGCACCTGGTGAGCGGGGGTTTCTCGGTGAAGTACGTTCCGAAGGATGATGACCTGGAAAAGTGTTTCGAACTCGGCGCGGCGGTTGCCGGAGAGCTTCTCCGGGAGAGCGGATAATGGATATGGCCCCGCTCCTCACGGTTTCCTACGGGTTGTACATCGTAGGCGCCGGGAGGGGGGAGAAACTGAACGGCCAGGTATCCAACACGGTCTTTCAGGTCACCTCCGAGCCTCCGCAGATTGCGGTGTCCGTAAACAAGGTGGAATTGACTCACGAAATCATCACTGAGACCCGGAGGTGCGGCGTGGGCGTCCTGAGCCGTGACGCCGACCTGGATTTCATAGGAAAATTCGGTTTCAGGAGCGGCCGTGATGTCGACAAGTTCGCCGATGTTCCATATTTCATCACCCCGGGGGGGTGTCCCCTGCCCGAGAAGAACGTGTTATCCTACATCGACCTGCAAGTAACGGGTTCGCACGATGCCGGTACCCACACGGTATTCTTCGGGATCGTGACCGATTGTGGTATAATCGGGGAGGGCAGACCCATGACCTACGAATACTACCGGGAAGTCCTGTGCGGGAAGAGTCCTCCCACGGCGCCGTCCTATGTGGCCGGCGTGTCGGGCGGAACGATTTCCGGAGAAGGAAAGGAAACGAAGATGAAGAAGTACGTATGCAACATTTGCGGATATGTCTACGATCCCCAGGTAGGTGATCCCGACGGTGGTGTGGAACCGGGAACCCCGTTCGAGGATATACCTGATGACTGGGTGTGTCCGGTGTGCGGCGTAGGCAAGGACCAGTTCACCCAGGCCTGACGGATCAAGCTTCGGGGTCCCATTCCGGGATGAAGTCCTTCCCCCTCCAGGACGACCCGGGGTGGGGCCCCCCTCCGCCTTCCAGGAATTCTTCCTCCACTTGTTCCAGGTAATTCATGCATCGTCTGACGTACTCCCTTTTTTCGCGATAATCTCCGGGGAAGAAACTTCTTTTGAAACCGTAAACGATAATGTTTCTGAGATCATCCGGATCGAGACCGAAGGCGTTGACGGCCTTGAGCAGTTCGTCGGTTACCGAGGTGTTGGAGACGGTCCTGTTGTCGGTGCATATGGTCAGGGAGAGCTTCCTCTTCATCATTTCGCCGAAAGGATGATCTTCCATCCTCCGCAGTGAAGGCCTCGTCTGCATGTTGGAAGTGAGGCAGATCTCCAGGGTGACCCTGCGGTCTGCGACGTAGCCCGAAAGGGTGTCCACGTACATTTTCGGGTCCTCTATCCGTTCCGAAGTCACCGCGTCGGGATTCAGCAGGGTGAAACCGTGTCCTATCCTGTCGGCGTAGAGTTCCGTTATGGCCTGGTAGATGCTTTCCGGACCGTAAGCCTCTCCGGCGTGCACGGTTTTGCGCAGGAAGTGTCGCTGGGCCTGCCTGAATGTTTCCGCGTGGTTCATGGCCGGCCACCCTTCTTCCGATCCGGCAAGGTCTATGCCTACGACCGGCAGCCCTTCCTTCCACCTGGCCCCTGCCGCGGCGGATTCCAGTTCCATGGACGCCAGGGCGAAGATTCTTTCGCGGTCGGAATACCTGTGCATCTCGAAGAAACGGCGGTACCATTCCGAAAAGGAAGGGGTGAAGAACCGGATGGCGCAGGCTATGATGCCGTACCTGAAAGGCGGTTCCTTTCCCGAGACGACTTCCGGACGGGAATTGAACTGACTTTCCGCCCGGGCCAGGCCGTCGTTCACCGCTCTGATGCAGTCCACCAGGTCCATTTCCCCGGAAGCATGGAGTTGCGGAGCGAAACGTACTTCCACGTAACGCACTCCTTCATTCTGATTATCCAGGGCCAGTTCGTAGGCGACCCTTTCCAGGCGTTTCCGGGAATTCATCAGTGTCGCCGTGTAGCTGAATCCGGTGAGGTAGTCGTCCAGATCCCGGTAATGATCCTTGAAGACCGTTTCCCGCAGTCCCTGTTCCGTATACGATGGGAGATTCATGCCCGATTCCCTCGCGAATTCCAGGAACGTGTCAATCCTTATGCTGCCGTCGAGGTGTACGTGGAGGTCGGTCTTGGGGATTTTCTCCAGGAAGGTCCTGTTCAAGGCCGACATTTTCAGAAAAGTTCTCCCAGGGCCATCTGTATGCCCAATCCCTCGGGGGACATGGCAAAATCGGCCCTGAGCGTTCCGCCGCCCGGAAGATGTACCCTGGCGCCGATTCCACCGTCCAGGTGGAATCCGTTCATGGTAAGATCCCCGGGTTCGTCGGCTACCCGTCCGGCGTCACCGAAGAGGACCAGGGCGAAAGACAGCCTCTCTTTTTCGCTTACGGGAATGGAGAAGATGCCCTGCCTGAGTTCCAGGTTCGTCAGGATGTTCCAGTTCCCGGTGAAGCGGGCATCGTCGTATCCGCGAAGTCCCGAGGAACCGCCCAGGGAAGGGAGGAAGGGAAAAGGCGTGGAGGATGTTCCATCGTGGACTCCCAATTTCACCCTCAGGCACGGTAGCGTGGAAACTCCCGCAGGAATGAAAACCGCGGCCGAGACGGATGCCCGGGAATAGGACGGCCCATTCCCGGCCTGGTGGGAGAATTCACCCAGGAGATAACCGGAGGGAAACCGGCTGTGATTCCACTTGCAGCGGAGTGTTGGGCCGGCCGTCCAGGTGGAGGGGTACTCGTCCGAAGGGGAGGAAGCCCAGAGGGTATCCGGCTCCCTGTCGTAAACCGTTGAATGAAGAACGGTTCCACCGGCTTCAATGGTGAGATCGTCCATGGGTTCGAAAGTGAAACTTCCGGATATTTCCGCCGTTTCCGATGTGTATTCCGCATAGGTTTCGTCGGAACCGTCGTTGCCCCAACCGAAGAATTTCTCGCCTTTGTGGGTGGAGTAGCCCGCCCCGAGATTCAGTATTCCCCGTTTCCACGGGACCATGAATCGTGGTTCCAGACTCATGCTTCCGTTCATGCAGACGTAGCTCAGGGTGCTGAAAGCGAAAGGTTCGTACGGAGGAACGGTGTTGTGATTGATAACCACCCCTGCAAGCAGCCCCGAACCGGAACCGTAGCTGAGCAGGGGAACAAAATTCCAAGCGGCCGAAGTGAACGGTATCGCCATGAGAGCAATCGCTGCGATAGTCGAAGATTTCATCTCACCTTCCTTGCGTCGGCGCCAACGTTTCACGACGAATATATCCGCAGGTTCGCTCCGGGGGTATCGGGTAACGTGGTGTTCCCATTGCGTCGCTGAAAAGTATATTTGTCCCGATAAACATGAAAGGCTGGATATCCGTTGAAGAAACCCCTGATAGTGGTACCCACCTACAACGAGGTGGACAACATAAGGAAGCTGTTGCCGGTTCTGCTGAACCTTCCCCTGGGAGCGGACGTGCTGGTGGTCGATGACAGCAGTCCCGACGGTACCGGAGACGTGGTGCGGAAATTCACCTCCGGGGGGAGGGTGCACCTTCTTCAGCGTCCGGGAAAGGCAGGATTGGGCCAGGCTTACATAGCCGGTTTCGGATGGGCCCTGGAACGGGAGGAGTACGATCCGATAATACAAATGGATGCGGATTTTTCTCACTCTCCCGGCAAGATCGTTAAATTGGTGGATGCATTGAAGGACTACGACCTGGCAATCGGCTCCCGTTACTGCAGCGGCGTCAACGTGGTGAACTGGCCTCTTTCCAGGCTGCTGTTGTCATGGTTCGCCAACCGTTACACGAAACTGGTCACCGGGTTGCCGATCGAGGATGCCACCGGCGGATTCAAGGCGTTCAGAAGGGAAACCCTGGAAAAGCTGGATCTTTCCTCGATCAAGTCGGACGGCTACTCGTTCCAGATAGAGGTGACCTACAAACTGTACAAGGCCGGCTGTTCCATTGCCGAGGTTCCCATAGTGTTCGTCGACAGGCACTCGGGCACTTCTAAGATGACGAAAAGCATAGTCTGGGAAGCGGTCCGGATGGTTTGGCACCTTCGTTTTCCCAAGCTGTTCTAGGAGGATCGAGACATGTGGTCCGTAGCGCTGGTACTGTCCATGGTCGTCGGGTACTGGTTCCAATTGGGGTTCACTACGTCGCAATCATACGTGACTTCCATCGTGGAGGACACGGATGGTTCCATCTGGTGCGGAACGTCGGGCGGTATAGTGCATTATCATCCTTCCCACGGATGGCTCGAACCAATGCTTTACCCGGATGGGCTTCCATGGGTCGGGGTCAACGACATCCTGTTGCAGGATTCCCTGCTGTGGGTCGCTACTTCCGGGGGAGGGCTGGTGCTGGTGGACGGCGGGTCGCCGAAAGTCTTTTCGAGCTACGAGGGAGTGCCCGGTTCGGGAGAGGTGTACGATGTGCACCAGGCGAAGGGATTTATCTGGGTTGGAACGGACGGCGGCCTTGCCAGGGGGAACTCCGACGGTTTCACGGTGATCGACGCACAGGTCACAGGCGGGGCGTTCGATGCCGATAAGGTGACCGGCATGGATCACATGGGAGACGTAATGTACTTTGCCACGGACCGCGGTGTTTATTCCCTGGACCTTTCCGGTTCCGTGTTCGAAGCCTCGTCGTGGACGGACCACGGGGATTCGACGTCTGTTCTCGGGATTCGCAAATTCCTGATCCATTCTCGGGACTCGATATTCGGTTACGGGCCGGGAGGCGTTTCCATGAGCGATGGAAACGGCAGGTGGATGAGGTTGCTGGATTACTCCTCTCACCTGGATTCCACTATAAACGGATTACTGGTTACCGGTGACGGCCTACTGGCTGCCGGAAGGGTGGTGATCAGGTACGACGGGGATAAGTGGGAGCATTACGGAAACGGATATCCCCCGGAAAGTTACTGTTCCTGCCTGGCCCGGGCGTCTGGCAGGATATGGTGCGGCTACGGCGTCATCGACGGTGTTTCCCGGGACGCCGGAAGAGGGTTGGGATACCTGGAAGACGGGACGTGGCGGCATCTGCCCGTACCCGGAATGGGAGGCGGCAGCTGTTACCAGGCGGCCTTCGGGTACGGACGTATGTACGTAGGCAGCCACAGGTCGGGATTGATGGCGTACTACCCGGATTACGGATGGGTGCAGTTCACGAAACGGACCGCCGCCATGCCCACCGATCTCAGGTGTTACTCCGCCGCCGTCACCGATTCCCTGGGAGCGTGGACCGCGGCATATCACTGGGGGCTTACCTGGATAGGTGACATGGGCACTCCCTCTTTCGAGGACGATACCGTGATAACCTTTGTGTCCGATTCGCTCCAGGGGGTTCCCCCGGGTGCGGTCCAGGTGATTTCACCCTTGCTCAACAACCAGGTGGTAATGCTGGCTGCCCAGGGGGGAGCGTTGTGGATAGCTCAGGAGGCGTACTGGCAGACTCCCGATGAACCCAGCGGCCTGGTGGTTCTCTCGGGAAATCCGTTGAAGGACGACCTGACATGGACCGTGAGAACCGAGGAGGACGGATTGGCGGCAAAGAACCTGCAGAAGATATATCCGTGCGGGGATGACAGTCTATGGATAGCCTTCACGTCGGAAGGAGGCTGCCAGCTGCTGGTTCACGGGAGCGATCCCGCCGACAAGTCCGGAGACCGGTGGTATCCGGCTCCGGGGAAGGCCTACGATACTTCGTGGGGTCTTCCTTCGGGACAGGTTTTCTGTTTTGCCGGAGACGCGGACGGGACGATGCTCCTGGGAACCGGAAACGGGATCTGCCGCTGGAACGGCTCCGGTTTCGTACAGGTTCCCGGAATACAGGGCATGGTCAAGGCTATGGGATCCGACGGGAGCACGGGAACGTGGTGTATGACGCAGGATGCCCTGTGGTTCGTGGACGGCGATCGGGTCTCGGCGTACACTCCTTCAAATTCGATATACATACCGACCTCGAGAATGGAGAACGAATTCGCTTCCTTCGACGCAGTGTCCGGAATCCTGTACTTCTCCTCTTCCCTGGGACTCTGGTCCGTTTCACCGGGAACCGACGGAAGCGGGGGCGATGCGCCTGTCTTCTACCCGCAACCCTACCTCCCCTCCGCCGGGGAAATGAAGATGTCCTGGAACGGTGACGAACAGGTTTCGGTGAAGTTCTTCTCCCTGGATGGAGAGTACCTGGGAGAAGTCGGAGCCGCTTCCTGGAATTCCTGGTCTTGGAACGGGGTCCTTGGAGGTGAGACGCTGAGTTCCGGGGTGTACGTTCTGTTGGTGGAATCCGGCGGGAAGACCGTCAGCTGCAAGATGGCGATAGTAAGATAATGGTAGTAAGGCCCGCGGAGGAAAGAGACAGGAAACGCTGGACGGATTTCGTAAGGATGTCCAATAACGGCACGATCTTCCACTTGCCGGTCTTTCTCGACTACCATCCGCCGGGGCGGTTCGACAATCATCACCTGCTGGTGGAGCACGGAAGTGAAATCGTGTCGGTGATCCCGGGGGCCCTGTCCATCCGGGCGGACGGCACCTGGTTCAGATCCTATCCCGGCGCCTCCTTCGGGGGACCGGTGCTTCCGGATTCCATGGGTCTCAGGAAGACGGAGGAAATCGTGGATGCCCTGCTTTCCTACTGCAGGGAAAATGGCTGGAACGGTCTGGAGACCACCGTTCCTCCGACTGTATACTACCGCAGGCCCCACGCGTACCTGGAGTTCGCACTGGTTCGCAGGGGTTTCGTTTACAGTAAAAGGGAACTCACGGCGGTGGTGGACCTTGGAAGGTTGGGTGAGGAACTGGACCTCGCATTTCGACCTTCCGCCGTGAGAGGAGCAAGAAAAGCCCGCAAGAACGGGGTGAGAATAGAGGAGAATCCCGATTTCGCGGCGTTTTATCCGGTCCTGGAAGACAACCTCCAGCAGCGCCACGGTGTCAGACCGACCCACACACTGGAAGAATTGAAGAAACTAAGGAGTCTCCTGGGCGAGGACGCCGTCAGACAGTTTGTCGCGGTACTGGACGGTAAGATCCTGGCCGGCATGGTGATGTTCCACTGCAATCCCAGGGTTACCCTGGCTTTCTACATTTCCCACGACCGGGAATACCAGGCCCTGAGGCCGGTGAACCTGCTGTACATGGAGGTCATAAGGTGGGCCGGGAAGATGGGATACCGCTACCTCGACCTGGGTACTTTCACCCTGAACATGGAGGTCAACTACGGCTTGTGCAGGTTCAAGGAATCCTTTTCCGCCCGGGGAATGTTCAGGAACACGTTGTACGGAACAGTCTGAGTGAGCCGGTTGACTGGTAGGACAGCAGCGGTCCTGTTACTGTGGGCCGGGATCACGGCGATGTTCTTCAGTGGCAGGATGTACACCACCGACGTGCTGGCACAGCTGGAGGCGGCCGGTTCCCTGGTGGGTATGCGTCCGTTCCTCACCGTATCGGGAGATTACGGCTGGATCGTCGAGGGAGTGCGGGAAGGATTCTTCATCCCTCATGGTCCGGGATTCTCCATCCTGCTGATACCCGCCGCGCTGGTAACCGAAGTCTTGGGGCCCCTGGCGGGGAAGATCACGGTCGCGTTCTCGAATTACCTCTTGGGCCTGGTGCTCGTGGGCTTTTGGTTTGCGGCCGCGTCCCTCCGGTACTCCAGGGTCGGGGTGTATCGTTTCCTGCTGGTGGCCGTCGGGAGCATGGCGCCGGTGTATTGCAAGATGACTTTCGACGTGACCGCCGCCGCCGCCGCCCTGATGGCGGCCTATTATTTCCATCTGGACGGGAAACCCGCCCTCGCAGGCGCTTGTTTCGGAATGGCGTTGCTGGTGAGGCTGGACAGTTTGCTGTTTATACCTCTCTTCCTGGGAGACCGGCGGGAGATGGCGGTGTTCGCAGCGGCGGTACTGCCCTTCCTGGCGGCGATACTCGGAGCTAACGGTTACAGGTTCGGCAACCCGTTGGAGGACGGTCATTCCCAGGACCCGGCCATGGCCGTTGAACCTTTCGGTGGCGGATTGTACGGACTTATTGCCAGTCCGGGTAAGGGGCTTCTGTTTTACGCCCCCCTATCCGTGGTTGCACTGTTCATTCGTGGGGAATGGAAACTCAAGGTACCATTTGTTTTATCACTCTTCCTGCACGGGTCGCTTCACGATTGGACCGGGGGGACGGGCTGGGGGCCCAGGTTCCTGTTCACATCTCTGCCGTTCCTGTTGATGCCCCTGTGCAGGAGAGGAGCCGGCGGAAAAATTTTCCCCCTGGCGGCGACCGCCGGGGTCATCGCCGTGCTGCCCGCCCTGTGGACCAACGCCAGTGCGGTGGAGCAGGCTGCGGGGCCGGATCTTTTTGATCTTCCCGGAAGACAGGCCGTGGTATGGAGTTTCGGGGCTTCGCCCATGGTGCTTTCCATGGACAGGCTGTTCAGGGAAGTTCCCGACGTACTGGGCGCCCATGTGGCGGCGTCAGCGGGCCTGTCGCCGTGGATCGGCGTCTTCCTCCAGTTCGCGGCGGGGGCCGTCCTTGTCGTTATGGGTGTACGCCGGGCGGCGATGGAACGGTTGAAGGAGGCTTCTCCCGGGTGAAGATACTCCATCTGGCGCCCCAGGATTACACCGGGACCATAAGGTTGTTCGTAAGGGGACACCGGGAACTGGGTCACGAAAGCAGACTGGTAACTTTCTATAGGGCTCCCAACAGGTACGAAGAAGACGTATGCCTGCACCTGCCCTTCGTGGGACCTCAGAAGTGGTTGCTGATCCTGAAGAAGCTGATCGGGGCCGGAAGCCTGCGGGTTCCGTACACCGGAACCCGGGAACGGATTTTCTGGAGTCCCGGTCCCTTGGAAAGGGTACTTCTGGGTATCAGGGATCTTGCGTGGAAACCGATGGTGAACAAGGCTGCACGCGAGTACGGCCTCTGGGATTATGATATCTACCACCTGGAGGGAGGGATGAGTTTTTATCGCGACGGGAGGGATATGCTGGAGCTGAAGAGGGCCGGCAAAAAGATAGTTTCATACTATCACGGCCTGGGGCTCCGCATGAGGGGTGCCATACGGCCGATCTGGGAAATGACGGACCTGAATCTCACGTGCGAGTTCGACCTTTACCTCAGGTACCCGGAACTGGATTACCTGTTCCTGCCCTTCGACGCTTCTTCCATGCCTCCCAGGGTTTCCGACGACGACGACGTGAAGGTGAGAATATGCCATGCTCCCAGGATAAGGTCGGTGAAAGGTACCGAGTTGATCCTGGAAGCGGTTGAGTCGCTTTCCAGGGACTTGCCGGTGGAAATGGTCCTCATAGAGAACAAGACCAACGCCGAAGCGCTGCGATTGAAAGCGACTTGTCACATCACCGTGGACCAGGTTGTCGACGGGAACATGGGTTACGGAGTGAATTCACTGGAGAGTCTTTCCATGGGTATAGCCACTGTGACCAATCTTTCACCGGAATACAGGAATTTCATTCCCGACCACCCCTTCCACCTTACTTCTCCCGAGACGTTGAAGCGGGATCTCAGGGAACTGGTCGTAGATCGCCAGTTGCGAAAAAGCCTGGCCGCCGCCGGCTCTCCCTGGGTCCGCAGAAGGCATCACTGGTTGTCCGTGGCCCGCGAGATGCATTCCATCTACAGGAGGATGGGATGGGAAAAGTAGAGACCGGATCGACGACGCACGGCAGGGACCTTTCCAGGGAAACTCTTTTTTATGCTTCCGCCATGATCTTCAGCGGGTTGGTTCAGGTCGCTTTCCTTCCGTTCATCTCGAAATACCTGGAGGCGGACGAAGCCGGAGAACTGGGAATTCTTCGCATGATCGCCGAGGCGATAGCCGGAGTCGTCGTGCTGGGACTTCCCACCGCCCTGGTAAGGGCGTGGCAGAGAACCGACGTTCCCAGGGCGGTGCTGGCCCGGGGGTTGCTGTTCCCGGTGGTTCCCTCCGTGCTTGCGGCGCTTGTGGTGGTTCTGTCGAGGAATGTTCTGGCCGAAATCTTCAGCCTGCAGAATGCCGATTACCTGTTTCACGCCGTGTTGCTGGGTGTCGGCATAGCGTATGTACAGATAGCCCTCGCTTTGCCCAGGGCGGAAGGTCTGGCGGGCAGGTACCTGCTTATGCAGCTGGCCAGGGGTCTGCTTTCCCTTGGATTGCTCGCGGTCTTTCTCACCGGGACCGCGTTGCCGCCGATACCTTCCTTCATGGTTTCCAGGTGGCTGCCGTCCGTATTACTTGCCGTTTTCGCATCCGTCATGATGTGGCGCAGGACGTCCGATTCGCCCCGGGATTTCTCCGGAGGGAATGTTACCGGCGAATTGCTGAGGTTCAGCCTTCCCCTGGTGCCCGCGACCCTTTCCATGATAGTGCTCTCGTCCGCGGATATGTTCATGCTCAGGAGTATTCATCCGGACCTTTCGGAGAGCGGTTACTACGAGTGGGCCAGCAGGGCGGGGATGGTGCTGATGCCGCTGATAATAGGATTTAACATGGCGTGGAAGAGATTCATATTCCGCAAGAGGGATACGGGCGGTACTCTGGGCGAACTGGGCAGGGCGGGTATGATCTTCATGGTCATGGTGAACTGGGCGGCGCTGATGCTGGCGATGTCCGCTTCGTGGTTGGTGCCCCTGGTGGGCGGTGCGGATTACCTTCCGGCGGCGCGGGTTCTTCCCACTCTTGCGGGAGCCACGGCCATGTACGGATTGTTCCTCGTCTCCCAGACCGGATGCCTGCTTACGGGACAGACGGGTTTCATAGCGTGGATGACCTTGTTCGGAGCGATTTTGAACATAGGCTTCAACTTGCGGCTGATTCCGGTGGCCGGAGCATTGGGTGCGGCGTTCGCCACTATGGCTACCAATCTGTTTATGGCCCTCAGCCTGTTCTGGATAGGCAGGAAGATTTTCCCGGTCGATTTCCTGGTGGTGACGGCGATGGTGCTGCCTCCGGTGGTTTTCGGCTTCCTCGCGGAGTTGGGTATGGAATGGAGAATGACCCTGGTGCTGGCAGGTACTTTGGTGACGGTTATGGTGCTCCTTCGCATGCGCGTGTCGGAAAAATACGACAGGAAGGCTGAGGCGTGAATCCCCTGATATCCGTTCAGATACCGGTAAGGAACGGTGGTCGGAATTTCCGGCGCTGTCTCGACAGCCTGATCGCGCAGGATACCGGCGGAGCGCCGTGGGAACTGGTGATAGTGGACGATGGAAGCGATGTGCCGGTGGTGGAAACGTATTCCCTGGAATTCCCGGAGAACGTGGACGTAAAGGTCCTGAGACGGGAAGGTCCGGGCAACAGGCCCGAGGCCAGGAACGAGGCCTGGCGGAATGCCGCGGCTCCGCTGTCCCTGCTTTCCGACGGCGACATACTCTTTTCCGAAGATACCCTCAAACGGCATCTCGAGAGGCATTCCCGGGGAGGAATCGACGTCCTCATGGGGGCGAGGGTGGACGCGTGGAGGAAGAATGCCACCCCCTGGCAGAGATGGTTCGACGGCAGGGGCATGGGAGACGGGCCCCCGGGGATTTTCCCGGGAAGGTACCTGGTAACCGGCAATCTCAGCATGAAGACAAACCTGCTCAGGGATACCGGTGGATTCGATCCCGCGATAGACAAGTACGGCGGAGAGGATACGGAGTTCGGAATAAGATTGCAGCAAATGGGAATTTCCATGTATTGGGATCCGGCCGTCAAGGTGTATCACCTTGACGATGTCACCGTTCGGAAGTACTGCAGTAAAATGATGGAGTTCGGCGGTTCCGGGTTGAAATACATTCTCCGTAAGCACCCCGCGGCGGCCGGAATGCTGGGTAGCGATTGGATCCGTCCCGTTTTCTCCACTCCCGCCCGGCCCTCCGCCGTCCTCATGCGCCTGCTGTGCAGGCTCGCCCTGTGGCCGCCTTTTTACGGGATGATCCTGAGATGGATGGAAATTTTCGGCAGGCCGTCATTCCTCTTTACCTACCTTTCGGTGGGTGCGTGTCTCATCGGATTGAAGAGCGGAAATTTCGAAGATGAATAAGGAAATCCGGAGACTTTTCCGGGAAAAGTTTCCCGGGGCCGTATTCATAATAGAACTGAGTGATTTCACTACCTGGAAGATAGGAGGTGCGGCCGTCTCAGTGACCGCCTCTTCCCCGGGGATGCTTGCGGATGTCATCGGGGTGGCCGGTGAGGCCGGTGTTCCATGGTTCATCCTGGGCCGGGGCTCGAACGTCTTGGCCCCCGACGGGGAATGCGGTTCGCTCCTGATCAGGCTGGGCGGATCCATGGCCGGCCGGTCATGGGAATGCGTTCCGGAGGGTTGGCTTCTCTCCTGCGGTGCGGCTGCGCGTCTTCCTTCCCTCGCCGGGGCGTCTTGCAGCCGCGGTGCGGCGGGACTGGAGTTCGCGGTGGGTATACCGGGAAGCGTGGGCGGCGCCGTGTTCATGAATGCCGGGGCATACGGTTCCGCCTTTTCCGATCTGGTGGATTCCGTCGAGGTGTTGGATTCCATGGGGGCCAGGCGTATTTTTTCGGTTGAGAATTGCGGATTCGGATACAGGTCCAGCAAGTTCATGGATGGTGATGTCGTCATAGTGGAGGCGAAGTTGCGATTGTCCCGGGGTGACCCGATGGAACTTCGCCGCCGGGCTGCGGAAATCCTGGATGAGCGCCGGCGGAAGTTTCCACTGGAATACCCCAATGCGGGAAGTGTGTTCGAAAAACCGGATGGAGGCGTACCTCCGGGCAGGCTCATCGAGGAAGCCGGGCTCAAGGGCAGGACGGTCGGAGGAGCCATGGTTTCGAGGAAGCACGCCAATTTCATAGTCAACATGGGTGGCGCACGATCGTCGCACGTGCGGGAACTCGTCGAGATCGTAAAGGAGAAAGTGCTGGAACACGGTGGTGTGATGCTTCGCGAAGAAATACGGTACATCGACGGAAAGCGGATCCGTCATGACGTCTGAACGTAGCCTGGACGGGCCGGTGCTGGTGACGGGAGCCGGGGGATTCGTCGGACGGTACCTTATGAAAGAACTGGAATTGGGTCGCGGAGACTACGCGACGGATGTGGATGATTCCTTCGATGCGCCGGAAGATGTGAAAAAAATAGCCTGGAAACTTCCGTGCGAGGCTCCTCCGGAGATGGGGGAAGTGAAATACGTGGTTCACCTGGCCGCGGTGAGTTCCGTGTCCGCTGCGGAGCGGAACGTCGAAACCGCTTATCGTGTGAACCTGGAGGGGACCTTGTCGGTGTTGGAGTACGTGGCGAAGCGTTCTCCCGGGGCCCGGTTCCTCCTGGTCAGCTCTTCCGAGGTTTACGCTCCGGCTCCGGAACCCCTGAATGAGGAAGCGGCGGTCGCGCCGGCCCGCGTTTACGGTCGCACCAAGGCCGCGGCCGAATCGGTCGCATTCACGTTCGCCGGAGTGCTGGGCCTCGACCTGGTGGTGGCGAGACCTTTTCCCCATTTCGGTCCCGGACAGTCGGAGCATTTTGCATTGCCCTCCTTCTGCAGAAGGATACTGGAGGCCAGGCGAAGCGGGAAAAAAGTCATCAAGGTGGGCAACATCGCTCCGGTCAGGGATTACACCTACGTGACGGACGTGGTGAAAGCCTACCGCATGATATTGATGAAGGGGGTTCCGGGAACCGTATATAACGTTTGCACGGGAAAGGGAACCAGCATGGAGGAAATGGTGGGTATCCTGGGCAGGGTTGCGGATATCGATTTGAAGCTGGAGGTTGATCCCGAACTGTATCGGGACGCTGACGTAGAATTCCAGGTGGGCGATCCTTCCAGGATGCTGACACTGGGATGGAAACCGGAGATCGACGTGGAGGAGGGTTTGAAAATGCTCTTCTCGTGGAAGGAAGCCAGGACATGATTCTGTTTATGTTGCTCGTCGTCTCGTTCACGGGGGCGGTTTCCCAGTGGGACCATTTCACCCATTTCGGCGGTGTGAATGCCATCCTGCTGCGGAACGACGTACTGACGGCGGCTACCACGGGCGGGATGGCATTCGGGCATGTGCACCAGGGGGTGTTGTACTGGGATTCGACCTGGGTGAGCCCCGGCGAACTCTCGATCAGTGACGCAAGATGCATGGCGGTGGACCGGAAAGACAACCTGTGGATCGGGACGAAAGGGGGAGGTATCGACGTCGCCCTGGCGTCCGGAGGTTTCCGACACTACGGGCAGCTCGAAGGATTACCCGTTTCGTTACAGATCAATTGTATACTGGCTGATTCGGTGATATGGGCCGGAACCACCGAAGGGCTCTGCATCAAGGAGCTGGGATATTTCGAAAACTGGAACACCCTCTCCACCGGCGGCGGCTTGCCGTCGAACGTGGTGAATTGTGTTGCAATGGTGGATTCCGGACTGTTTGTCGGAACCACGTCGGGCCTTGTGATGCTCCGGGCTGGAGCTTCCCCGAAAGATCCGGCCTCCTGGGTTACTTACCGCGAGTTGAAGAATTCCATCGTTCAGGATGTGCTGGTGCACGGGGATACGGTCTGGGCGGCCACGACGGCGGGAATCTACATGATGATCGGCGATTCCACCTGGACCATGGACGAGGAGTATCCTTACAACTCCCCGATGTCCCTGGCATGGGGATGGGGCAAGCTGGCGGCGGGAGACCGGGGCAGGGTTTCCGTACTGGACGGGGGAACCTGGATACCGGGTTCGGAGGACCTGGGCGCCCAGGTGGTGGAGGACATATGCTGGTTATCGGAAGACGTCCTGCTCATTGCACAGTACAACGATTACGCCGTGGACAGGGCATCCGGTAACGGCGTAGGGATCGGATACCTTGATTCCTGGGTGTCATCCCGCCATCCGGGGGCTCCTTCGAACGACTTGCGCTCGGTGACCGTGGACACCCGGGGGGATGTATGGGTTACTTCCAACATGAGAGGAGCATCGGTTCTTAGCGACGGTTCATGGCACGATTTCCTGGGACAGCTTCAGAACGTCGCCCAGGTGTTCGCATGCTCCGCCGACGATTCGGGCGGGGTTTTCATCGCTCCCTATCATCACGGCATCACCTGGGTTAACTGGAAGGGGACACCCGGTGCCGATGACGATGAGATCATACATTTCGATGCTTCTAACAGCGGGTTGCTCAACGACCAGGTGATGGAGATATCCGTGTCACCTTCGGGCGAGGTCTGGTTCGCCCACGAGCCTTACTGGGAGACTCCCTCCGAACCCAGCGGAGTGAGCGTACTGTCATGGGTTTCGGGAGAGGAGGACACGGCGGTCTGGCGGAATTTCCAGCCTTCCGACGGATTGCCTTCGGGGATCGTTAAGTCGGTGGAACCGTCAGGTGAGGTATACGCGGCCTGGATGGGTACCCAGGGCGGATTGGCGCTCGGAGACGTTCGTTCCGGCGAGGTACGGCGCCTGTTCACGAGTTCCTCGGGATTACCTGCGGACGAGATACTTTCCCTGGCCATGTCCAGGGACGGTAAATTGTACGTGGGCACTGCGGCGGGTCTGGCGGTTTTCGATACGGTCACCGGCAGCCTGGATGAAGTGGAGCAGGTGACGGGAAACGTGACCATGTTGTGTTTCGACAACCTGTCGACTCTTTGGTCAGCCGGCGGAAACGGGTTGTTCAGGATATTTTCCGACGGGGATATTGAAACGTATAACACGACGAATTCACCTCTTCAGTCCCTGGACGTGAAGTACGCTGCCTGTGATCCCGGGGAGGGTTACCTCTACCTCGCAACCGATCACGGCCTGTGGCGGCTTCACCTGGAACAGGGTATCGGAGGTGAGACGAAGACGGCGGTGGTTTACCCCAATCCGTTCGTTCCCGGGATTCATCGTGTTCTGGGAGTGGCCGGGATACCGGATACTCCCTTCGACTTCAGCCTGTTTGACCTGGCGGGTTCCCTTGTATATGAGTCGCATTCCCGGAACAGGGATGACTTCGCCTGGGACGGCATGGACATGAATGGTAAGCCGGTGCCCTCGGGTACCTACATAGTGAGAATAACCCAGGACGGAACCCTGCGGCTGGTGAAACTGGCCCTGGTGAGATGAGATTTATTCGACGAAAGAGAGTGAGATGAAAGGAGTGGTTCTTGCAGGTGGCCTGGGAACGAGGTTGAGGCCTCTCACTAGCATAACCAACAAGCATCTTCTTCCGGTTTATGATCAGCCCATGATTTTTTATCCGTTGCAGAAGTTGGCCGACGCCGGGATACGGGAAGTAATGCTGGTCACGGGAGGGAACAGCGCCGGTGATTTCCTTAGGTTGCTGGGAGACGGCTCCGATTTCGGTTTCCGGACCCTGAACTACGCCTACCAGGTTAAAGAAGGAGGAATCGCGGAAGCCATAGGCCTCACGAGAACCTTCGTGGGTGGCGACAGGTTCGTGGTGATTCTCGGGGACAATATTTTCGAGAGTTCCCTGGCGGGAACCGTTAAGGCCTTCGAACGACAGCCCGGAGGTGCCAGGATCCTGCTGAAGGAAGTAGACAACCCCGGTGATTACGGGGTGGCCGAATTACGGGGAGACAGGGTGGTTTCCATCGAGGAGAAGCCGAAGAATCCCAAGAGCAACTATGCCGTTATAGGCGTGTACATGTACGATAGTACCGTCTTCAACATTATAAACGACCTCGAGCCGTCGGCCAGGGGTGAACTGGAAGTTACCGATATAAATAACGCTTATCTCCGTGCCGCGACCCTGCATGCCGATATCCTGGAGGGATGGTGGGCCGACTCCGGCTGCAGCATCGACGGGTTGCTCCAGGCGGGGATAATGGCGAAGAAGCTCAGGATGGACGGTTCCCGATGAGACTCCTGGTGACCGGGGGAGCCGGGTTCATAGGAAGCAACTTCGTCCGGGGAGTATACCGGTGGAAACCAGGCTGGACCGTCACGGTGCTGGACAAACTCACGTATGCCGGAAGGCTTGAGAATCTGGACGACGTAAAGACCGAAGAAGGATTCAGATTCCTGAAGGGAGACATCTGCGATCCTTTCTCCGTGGCGGAGGCCATGGAAGGTTGCGACGCGGTGGTGAACTTCGCGGCCGAGACCCACGTGGACAGATCCATAGAAGATGCGGCCTCTTTCGTACGCACCGATGTGGAAGGCGTAAGGGTGTTGATGGAGGAATTCCGCAGGAAAGACAGGGCGCTCTTCCTTCAGGTTTCCACCGACGAGGTTTACGGTAGCGTGGAGCACGGAAGTTCCAAAGAAATCCATAAACTGGACCCCAGGAGTCCGTATGCTGCGTCCAAGGCCGGGGGGGAACTGCTTGCCATGAGTTACTGGACGACTTACGGCGTGCCGGTGGTGGTAACCAGGGCTTCGAACAACTACGGTCCCTTCCAGTACCCGGAAAAGCTCATCCCCCTCTTCATAACCAATGCTATGGACGGAGAGCCGCTCCCCCTTTACGGAGACGGTATGAACGTGAGGGATTGGCTCTACGTGGATGATCACTGCAAGGCGCTCTTGAGAATACTCGAGAAATCCGGGCCGGGAAGAATTTACAACGTGGGTGCCGGCCAGCTTTTCACGAACCGCGAGGTTACTTCGGCTATACTGGAGGCCACCGGCGCTCCCCGAAACCTCGTCAGGTACGTTGATGACAGGCCGGGACACGACCGAAGGTATTGCCTGGACGTGACTCTCATGGAGGAGGAACTGGGATGGAAGGCGGAAACGCCGTTTCGTGAAGGGCTTGCCATGACTGTGGAATGGTACCGCAGGAACAGGAACTGGTGGGAGGTCATCAAGTCCGGGGAGTTCCGGGAATACTACAAGACCATGTATTCCGGGCGCCTGGAACGTTCGGGAGGATACCGGTGAAGATACTGGTGACGGGTGGAGCCGGATTCATAGGCAGCCATTTATGTGACAGGTTGCTGGATGACGGTCACGAGGTGATGGCCATGGACAACCTTATAACCGGTTCCGTCGACAACATCGCCCACCTGGCCGGAAGAAGCGGGTTTTCTTTTATTCGGCACGACGTTACCGACTATATTTTCGTGGCCGGGGAGCTTGATTTCGTGTTTCACCTGGCTTCGCCGGCGAGTCCCGCGGACTACATGGCCTATCCCATTCAGACCCTGAAGGTGGGTTCCCTGGGTACGCACAAGGCCCTGGGCTTGGCCCTTGCGAAGGGAGCGGGATTTTTGCTGGCGTCCACCAGCGAAGTGTACGGTGATCCCCTGGTTCATCCTCAGCCTGAGGGTTACTGGGGAAACGTGAACCCGGTGGGTCCCCGGGGAGTGTACGACGAGGCGAAGAGGTTCGCAGAGGCGATGACTTTCGCATACAGGCGGTACCACGAGCTTGATGCCAGGATAGCAAGAATCTTCAACACCTACGGACCGAGAATGAGGTCCGACGACGGAAGAGTCGTTCCCACGTTCATAGGACAGGCCCTTGCCGGGGAGAATTTGACCGTTTTCGGCGACGGAAGCCAGACCAGGAGTTTCTGTTACGTAGCCGATACCGTCGACGGTCTCGTGAAACTCATGGAATCCGATTTCGCCGGGCCGGTCAACATAGGTAATCCAAGGGAGATGACCGTTGCGGAGTTTGCAAGGTTCGTCCTGGATACTGTAGATTCCAGCAGCTCGATTGCGTACAAGCCCCTTCCGGTGGACGACCCCAAGGTCAGGAGGCCGGACATATCCCTCGCGAGGGAGAAACTGGGGTGGTTACCCAAGATTTCTCTTGAGGAGGGAATGGCACATACCGTGGAATATTTCAGGAACAGGCGGAAGTAGATGTTCATCCTGCTGTTGGCGCTGATGGCGCAGGAAATGCCCTTGCAGCAATCCGACGTTCCCGAGCTGGTGACGAGGGCATCCATATATCCCGATGAGACCGTACTGGAACTGGCGGACAGGGATACTTACCTGATGGGACCCGGCGACATGGTTACGGTGGTCATCGCAGGGGGGACCAGCCAATACATGATGGGTGCCGGTTTTTCTCCGTGGGCCGAGTACACGGTCGGGGGAGACGGTTGCCTTTCCGTCGCCGGCATCGGCTCGATTCCGGTGAGCGGGCTCACCATCGAGGAGGCGCAGAAGGAACTGCAGGCCATGGCCGCCAGGTATTACCCGTCCGTTTCGGTGACCCTTTCTCTCGAGAAACCGAGGTTTCTGAAAGTCAACGTGGGAGGAATGGTAAGCCAGCCCGGCACCTACGTGCTCTCGGCGTTGGACAGGGTTTCGGACGCGCTGCTTCTTGCCGGAGGCATTTCCTCGTTCGGCTCTCGGCACGGGGTGATGTACACCGCGGACGGCGACTCGATACCGGTGAACCTCGAGATGATCCCGGGAACCGCGACCCACGTGTCGGATCCTTTCCTGCTCAATAACGCCGACATCATCATGGAAGTGTGCAGAAACCCCGTATTCATACTTTCCTCGGCGTCCGGCATGGAGTCTATGGAGCCGAAATCCGGGGAAGATCTCCGCTCGCTTCTCTCCAGGATGGGAGGGGTGGGAGGCGACGTGGACCTTTCCCGAAGTATGATACTGAGGGATGGAGAAAGGTTCGGGGCCTGGTCCGATTCCCTGGGATTCAACACCATGTCGCTCAGACCGGGAGACACTCTTCTGTTCGTTTCCCTCAGGGATTCGGTAACGGTGGGTGGCGCCGTGAAGCATCCGGGCCTGGTGCCCTACGATCCCGGAAACACCGTGGAAGATTACGTGGTGTACGCCGGGGGTAGACTGCATACATCGGGAAGCGGCATCTCCGTACGGAGGAACGGCAGGGACGTGGATTTCGAAGGCGATCCCCGAACCGCCCGTCTGATGCCCGGCGACGTGGTGGAAGTGGGTTACGACTGGTTCGCCAGGAACGGTACCATGGTCAAGGTCCTGGTATCGGTGGTGTCGCTGGGCATCACCATTTACAATGTTGCGACGAGGTGATCCAGGTGAACGAAAAGAAACTTCCGGAGACTTTCGCCGGCAGATGGATACGGGCCGTGGCCGGAAACCTGAGGAAACTGGTGCTGTTCTGCTTCCTGGTGGCTGTCGTTACTGCAGTCTTCGCTCTCACCAGGAAACAGCAGTGGACCGCTTACTCCGTGGTATCCGTACCCGGCGGCAACCAGTCGCCCGCCATGGGTCTGGGCGCCCTGGGAGACATAGCCGGCAACCTCCTTGGGGGAGGGGTTTCCTCATTGCCGGGAATGATGAACATGAACGGCGGGGAGACGCAGGACCTCGACATGGTATTCCAGGTGCTTACTTCGAGAGCGGTTTCCGAGCGGGTGATATTCAAGTACGGCATGCTGGCGGAATTCAACGCTCCAAGCATGGACGTGGCCCTCAACAAGTTCAGCGAGCGGGCATCCGTGGTTCTGACCCCCGAGGGGTTCTTCGTTATTTCAATGAAGGCGGACAGCAGGGAGAAATCTGCGGCCATAGTCAACGACATGATAGAATTCGCGAACCGGGAACTCTTCACCATCGTAACCAGCAGGGCCAGAAGAAGCAGGCTGGAGGCGGAGAAACTCCTGGAGGCCGCCGGAGAATCGCTGGAGATCGCCCAGGGGAATATGGAGAAGTTCCGTGAGAAAACGGGACTTCTGTTTCCGGAGGAACAGGGGATTTCCACCGTGCAACTCATGGCCGATCTCGAGACCGAGTTGATACTCGCGGAATCTCGACTTGCCGGTGTGAGCGGTACCATTTCCTCCTCGAGTCCGGCCTACGTAGAAGTTGCGAGAACCGTTCGATACCTGCGGAAAGCTATGGAGGACAAGACTTACGGCGCTGACAGCCTGGGCGGGTTCTTCCCGAACCTGGACACCATGCCGGCACTCCTGAGAGAATACGAAAACCTTGTCCTGGACCTGGAGACCAGGCGGGCCCTGTACCTGCTGTTGCGCCAGGAACTCGAATCACTCAGGCTGGAAGAGGCCCGGGAGAGCCCTACCCTGGAGGTCGTGGTGCCCGCAGTGCCTGCGGCCCTTCGTTCCTACCCGAAGAGAGCTAAGATGGTATTGAGCTATACCGCCGTGGCCTTGTTGCTGGCGCTGCTGTGGATCGCCGTGGTTACATATGCCAGGGGACTTCTTGAAAACGAGGATACGGGTTCCTTCTGGAAGGAGATCATATCTACGGCGACCCGCCAGCTGTACCGCGGGAAACCCGGACCCGGGAATCGTTCCGGCATCGCCGGATAGGCGCATGTATATCGGGTTCGTCGGCGGATGTTCGTCAGTAAGAATCGTCGTCCCGGACGGAAACCGTTTCCTGGGATGACGTCTCCTTCACGTTACGTTTGAAGAACACCCTGTAGAATGTTTCGTCGGAGATCGCATTCACCATGCCGACCATCAGTCTCATAACCATCCACGTAAACAGCATCCTGGCGAAGAACACTCCCAGTATGCTTCCGCCGATGGATATCATGAGCAGGGTATCCTCGATGACGGCATGGAGGATACTCATGAGCGAAATCGAGAAGAAGACGTCGCGGTCGGAAAGTCTCCCGGACCGTACGTACTTTATTATCAATCCGCCTCCATAAGAGATACCCAACACCATTCCCAGGATGGTCACCATGGAAGCCGACTCGCTTATTCCCATGGACGAAAGCACGGGAGCTAAGAGGCGGTTCATGGCGCGGGTCACTCCCGCTTTGTCCAGGATCTTCATGAGCACGATGAGGAAGAGCACTATCACGTAGATGGCGGCCAGGTTCCTTACCTGTTCGACGGCCCATTCCGGTATGCTACCTCCGCCGCCCGAGGCTTCCCACAGTATCCGGCTCTCTCCACGCAGTATATCCGACAGATCGAAGGCCCTGTGGAGGAGGAAACCCAGGAGAATGGCGGACAGTAGACGGAAGGGTACCATGAATCCGGCACGGACCCCGCTTTTTCCGGCGATGGTGGTCTCCACGGCCATGGAGTGGGCTACGAGTATCATGCATGCCATAACGGTGGTCTGGGCCGTGGTCAGGTGGAGTTCCGGCGCCAGCGACGCAAAGGTCGCCATACCGCCGTACATGTTGGTGAGTACCGAGGTGGCCCACACGAGACCCATTTCACCGGGAAGTCCCACCAGGTTCATCAACGGTTTGAATCCCGCGGCGATATACTTCACCGCTCCGAGTTCCTCCAGGAGTTTGACCGCTATCACTACGGGTACCATTATCCTGAAAAGGATCAGGCTTACGGCACCGGCTTCCCTTACCTGGCGCAAGGCAGTGGAAAACAAGCTCATGGGGTTCCTTTCGCATTGGGGATACCATACACATATTCCAATCGTCGGGGAAGAAGATGAGGATTGAAATGAACCTGGATCGGCTGTTCGACCTGTGGGAGGGGAAAGGCTACCGGCTGTACATGGTGGGCGGGTGCGTCCGGGATCGTCTGCTGGGCAGGCCGGTACTGGATTACGACCTTTGTACCGATTCTTCTCCGGAAGAAACCATGGAATTGCTGAGAACGGCGGGGTGTCGGCCCCATCCGATAGGAATCGCCTACGGCACCGTGTCGACGGGCATTGATACACCCGTCGGGCATTCGGTTGTTCAGATCACCACTTTCAGGAACGAGGAACGGTATTTCCCCGGGTCCAGACATCCGGAAGTCAGGTTCGGGAAAGACCTGGAGGCTGATCTGGCACGGCGGGATTTCACGATAAACGCCATGGCGATGGATCGCCGCGGGCGTTTGATCGATCCGCTGGGAGGACGGGAAGACCTGGAGAGGCGGCTGGTGCGGACTCCGGGCCCGCCGGGTGAAACTTTCGCCGAAGATCCATTGAGAATGTTGAGAGCCTTCCGTTTCGCTTGCATATTGGGCTTCGGAATAGAGGAGTCGACGTTTCGCGCGATTTCGGACAGGCATGAACTCATCCTCGATATTTCCCGGGAACGTTGGAAAATGGAAATGGACCGTCTGCTCTCGGCCCGGGACGGCGGCAGGGTGGCCTACGTACTGGACCTCATGAAGCGGTCCGGCATGCTCTCGGACATGATACCCGAGTTGGAAGGGATGTTCGATTCGGACGGCCTGTCCCGGAGTCCGGCTCATCGATATGACGTGTGGAGGCACACCCTGGAGACGGTATCCGGGGTCGCCAGGCCTTCGGCTGTACTGCGATGGGCCGCACTGCTTCACGATCTCGGCAAGCCGGGATGCATGATTACGGGAGAGGATGGAATTCCTCATTTTTACGGTCATGAGAGGCTGGGGGCGGAATTGAGCGACCGGGTGGCCCGGCGCTTCAGGTTTTCCAGAAAGGAGAGACGAAGTCTGAAGTTCCTGGTCGGTAATCACATGAGACCGGTATTGTACTCCACGGAATGGTCCGACCGAGCGGTGGACAGGCTCGCCGCGGATGCCGGAGACAACCTGGAATTGCTGTTGGAACTGGCGAAATCCGATATTTCCGCCCACGATACGTCATACGCCGAAAAGGGACTCGAAAGACTGGAGGAACTCGCAAGGCGGCTGGAGAGATCCGACGCCGGGAAGAGACTCCTTCCCAGGAAACTGGGAAAGATCTTGGCCGAGAAAGGGTTGGAAGGCCGGCGGTTGGCCGGTGTTCTTGCGGAATTTAGGGAGCTGGTTTCCGGGGGAGTCCTTCCTGCGATGGCGCCGCCCCGGATCTACCTGGATTACCTGGAGGACCACCCGGAGATGGGGAAGGGCCGGATGACTCTTGATGAGCCCTCCGACCCCTGAGAAGTTTAACCGGGGAAACCTTTCCGTTCTTTTCACTTCTCCTTGAGAAGGTGAACGTCGAGTTGCGGGAACGGAATGCTTATGCCCTTGGCGTCGAAGGTCTTCTTTATCTTTTCGTTGGTGTCGAAGAAAACATCCCAATAATCCCCGGTACGGACCCAGGCTCTTACGACGAAGTTCACGCTGCTGTCCGCCATCTCGGCGAGTCCCACGAAAGGAGGAGGATCCTCGAGGATACGCTGGTCGCTTTTCAGTATCTCCATCAAGGTGGCCTTGACCTCGTCGACGTCGGCGGAGTAGCCGGCGGAAACGGTGAGATCCACTCTACGGATGTCCATCAGGGTGTAATTCGTGATGTTGTCCGAGGTTATCTTCGAGTTTGGAACGATGATAACCTTGTTGTCCAGGGTTTTTATGATAGTGGTGAAGATGCCTATCTCGTCCACGGAGCCGGATGCTCCCCCGGCATCGACGTAATCACCTTTGCTGAAGGGCTTGAATATTATCATCAGGACGCCCGAGGCGAAGTTGGAGAGGGAACCCTGCAACGCCAGGCCGATGGCCAGTCCCGCCGCGCCCAGTATGGCGACGAAAGATGCCGTCTGGATGCCCAGTTTGGCCAGTGCCGCTATCACTACGAAGGCAAGAATACCGGCATATAGAAGGTTGGTGACGAAGCCCACCAGGGTTTCATCCACCTTTCTCTTCCTCATTATTTTGCGCACCACGTTCCTGACCAGTGACGCGGCGATCCTTCCCAGTACGAATATCGCCAGCGCCGCCACCACGTTGAGGCCGTAAAGGGCGACCAGTTCCCTTATACGTCCGATTATTCCTTCCATAAGGGACTCCTTTCCCTAAAACTTCCAGGAAAACCCGAATGACATCATCGCCATCGAGTCTTGCAACTCGTCGGGCTGACCCGGTGAAACCGATATGGAATCCCTGGACATGGCCGTCCATGAGAATCCCCCGTCTATCTCCGCGCTACCGAGATGAATGCCTGCACCCAGTGCCAACCCCATTTTCGGGCCGGTTTCCACCTTGTCGTATTTCACGGTACCGAAGCTTAAGCACCCCATGAGTTCGAAGGAATCGTCAAGGAAGGCGGATCCGAATATTCTCGTATTCGTCGAATTACCGTCGCCGGGATCTTCCAGTTCCAGTTCCATCCCGAAGGTTCCGTCCCTGTTCTTTCCCGCGTACATCGATGCTCCCGCCGCCGCCCTGGCCGGATAATCATCGTCCCCGGAAGCCCATGAAAGGCCGAAAATCACCGTTTCCAGAGGTATTTCCAGGCCACCGTGCCAGCAGAAGGAACCGAAGCTCTTTTCCCGGGTGACCAGAGTGTCGTTATCGGGTTCTTCCACGTCCTTGTAAGTCGAATCACATCTTGCCGAGCCGAACCTGTACCCCGCGGACAACCCAAGGGTAAGCCCGGACAATACCGGGTACGACATGCCTCCGACTAACTCATACATCCCACCGGTGGATTTAACCTTGCGTATCTCCTTGAGACCCGACAGCTCTATTCCGAACTCGTAGGTGTAATGGGTCAGGTCGTACGAGAAGTTGCTGATTTCGGCCACGGCGGCACCAAGGGTCATATCGCCGGCGGGAAGTGAAGCTCCTCCGTAGAGCGTGGTGAGTCCCAGCCAGTTGGCATCATGTTGTCCGAGGCTGTCCAGCATGAGGGCCGAACCGATACCCGGGCCCACGGAAATACTCACGGATGTACCCTTCAGCCTGCCCAGTCCGGCAGGATTGGTAAGCACGGCGGATTCATCCCCCAGTCCCAGGGACCTGATGCCTCCGAATGCCACGGAACGGGCGTTGACGCCGGGCAGAAGCGTACCCTCGCCGTTCAGAGTGAGATAACCGAAGCCCGACGCGGCAAAAGGAATCAACAGCAGAACGCACAAGAAGGTGAACAATTTCTTCATCATGGAACTCCCCGCTTTTTTATGAACCTGAAATAGTATACACCAATTTCCCGTACCGGGGTACGTGCCTGTAACACCCGGCATTTTCCGGAAGTATACTTACGCCTCGGGTTGCATATGCCGGAAAGGCGGCGGATGAAAGGCAGGATAGTCTTCGTCATGCTTGGCAAGAAGGATTACCTGTCGGGGGGGTACGTCTTCAATTTCAGGATGGTCGAAGCCCTGGAATCCGCCGGTTATGAGGTGGATATCGTACATTTCAGGACGGTTCCGCCGGATCTTCCCCTGAGTTGGCCGAGGGCTTCCCTCTACGTTTACCGCAGGATTATCGAAAAAAACCCGGATCTGGTGGTGGTAAGCAAGAGTTACCAGTACTTGCCGTTGTTCAGAATTTCCGGGCTTTCCCGGAGAGTACCCGTATTATTCCTTATGCACCACCTGGAGTGGGTAGACAGGAAACGCCGCCCGGAGGCTACGGTATACAGGCGGTACGTAAAATGGCTCCTGGGTATGGCGGACCGGGTATGGACCAACAGTGCGAACTCCTCGGAGGCACTGGTTTCCATGGGTGTCCCACCGGACATGGTCAGAGTGATTCCCCCGGGTTTCGAAAAAACGGGAGGCCCGCCTCCCCGCCGCCGGGACAGGGAAGGCCCGGTCAGGTTGCTCTGCGTCGGGAGCGTTTCCCCCAGGAAGTCGCAACATATCCTGCTGCAGGCGTGTACCCGCCTGGAACCGGAAAGCTTCTTTCTCAATATCGTCGGCAGCCTCGATGCGGATCCGGAGTATGCCGGAATGGTGGAGAACCTGGTGGGAAAGTACGGATTGAAGAACGTGGTGAGGATGTCGGGAGTCCTGGAGGGAGAGGACCTGAGAAGGGCCTACGACCAGGCTGACTTGCTGGTGCATCCCGCCGTTTGGGAGGCTTTCGGGATGTCTATCGTCGAAGGGATGTGGCGAGGGCTTCCCGTGGTGGCCTCGGACGTGGCTGCGGTGCCTGAACTGGTGCGGCACGGTGAAAACGGAGTGCTTGTAAGGCCGGGAGACGTAGAGGAACTCGCCGCGGCTATACGCAGCTTGGTGGGGGATGCTGACGCCAGGTTGAAAATGGGTGCGGCGGGCAGGCGGTTCGCCGAGAGCATGAACGACTGGAATGCTGTGAATCACGAGTTCCTGGAACTCGTGACCGAGACCATGGAAACGGGGAAGGGGTCCCCTTGGCTATGAGACTGTGCGTTTTGAAATTCGGAGGAACCTGTCTTGCAACGGAGCTGGACAGGGAGCGATCTGCGGATCTGTGTGCCTCGGAGCTGGAAAAGTTTGAGAAAGTGGTGGTGGTCGTCTCGGCCATGGGCAGGAAGGGTGATCCCTATTCGACGGACACTCTCCTGGAAATGGTCAGGAATCCCGAACCGGGCGAGAAATCCTGTCTCCTTGCCTGCGGCGAGATAATCTCTGCCGCCCTTTTTGCCGATATGTTGAGAGACAAGGGTATTCCCGCCGTTTCCATAACGGGATGGAACGCCGGAATCAGGACCGGGAACAAGAACTACGGCGCGGAACTGCAGAAGGTGGAGAAGGAGTACCTGGAGTCCGCACTGGCAGAGTTTCCGTGCGTAGTGGTGGCCGGTTTCCAGGGAATGAACGACAGCGGGAGGGTATCGGTTCTGGGCAGAGGGGGCAGCGATGTAACCGCTGCCGCGATAGCTGCCGCCATGGATGCGGACGAACTGGTGCTTTTCAAGAAGGTGGATTCCATCTTCACGGCGGATCCGGCGAGGGTTTCGGGCGCTGTCAAGGTGGAGAGGATATCCGTTGAGGACCTGAGGCAGATGGGATGGGAAGGGGCAGGTGTCCTGCATCCCAGGGCTTCGGAGATAGCCGGCGCCGCCGGAATGCCCATGAAGATCAAGTCGCTCGATACGGGACACGTGGTGACGAAGGTCGAACCGTACGTGATTCGCAGCGGCAGGTATATCACCGGGGTGGTGTCCGGTCCCGACGTGGCGCGTTTCCTTGTACTCGGGGACGGCGAAGAGCCCGGGAAGTTTTATTCCGGGGTCTTCGGGATGGTTGCGAGTGCCGGGGTGTCCATGGACATGTTCAGCGTGATGGAGGGAAGAATGATGTTTACGGTTTCCCTGGCTGATGTGGATACGACGGCTGGAGTGTTGGACGATTCCGGTCTGGAGTATTCGGTACTGTCGCCCTGCGTGAAGGTATCCATAGTGGGAGCCGGCATGCACGGCATGCACGGGGTCATGGCGCGTTTTTCGTCGGCATTGTACGGGGCCGGCATAGAAATGCTGCAGACCGTGGATTCCCATGCCACGATATCGGCGCTGGTCAGGCTTGAACGCAGGGACGATGCCCTCAGGGCGCTTCACAGGGAATTCCTGGAAACATGACGATGACGGCAGTGATACTCCTGGCGCTGGTCCAGGGTTTGACGGAGTTCCTGCCGGTATCCAGCTCGGGTCACATGGCACTGGGAGGAATGCTGCTGGGAGTCGGCGGCGGGGACATCACTTTCGAGATCGTGGCTCATCTCGGCACGCTGGCCGCCGTGCTGGTTGTATACCGCAAAGATATCATGCACCTGTTTCCCGGCCTGGCGCGTCGTGAAGAAGAATCGATACGTCTGACCACGGGCATCGTGATCGGGTCGATTCCGACAGCGGTGGCGGGTTTGTTTTTCAGGGAACGGATAGAAGGTTTCTTCGACGATCCCTTGCTGGTATCGTCCATGCTCATGGTTACCGGAACGGTGCTCTTCCTCTCCAGGTTCGCACGGCGGGGCGGGAAAGGTGCCCCGGGGCTCCTGACCGCCCTTCTGATAGGCTTGGCCCAGGCAGTAGCCCTGATTCCGGGAATTTCGCGCTCGGGTTTCACGATATCCGCCGGATTGTTGCTGGGACTGACCAGGGAGGATGCAGCCAGATTTTCCTTCCTGCTTTCGATTCCGGCCGTGGCGGGGGCCGCCCTGCTGGAACTTGGAAGTGCCTTTCCCGGGGCGGAAGAACTTCCGGCCATGCTCACCGGGTTCGCGATTTCCGCCGTAACCGGTTTTGTCGCGCTGAAAATCCTGTTGGGATTTCTGAAGAAGGGTAAATTCTCGATGTTCTCCTGGTATTGCTGGCTGCTGGGCCTGGCGGGCATCATCGTAACCCTGACGGGGTCTTGAGATGTTCCTGGCAGCCATGATCCTCCTGATGGCCGGTCCCCCCGGCCTGGAAAAATGGCCCCTCCGGGTGTTACTGCTCCGGGAGGCCGGCAGACTGTACGAGATGACGGGTGATTATCCTATCGTGGAGATTTCCTACGTTAAGGCCGCGGGAGCGGATACATCCGGAACGGATGTTCTGGCGGACCTCGGCATGTTTTTCGAAAGACAGGGACGTTTTCCGGTCCGCACCGTAGCTTTCTCCCGGAAATCCGGCGGCGGAGAAAAGCCAGGGAATGGCCGGTAAAACGTATGAGCCTGCCTCAAGGCCGTTCCGTTCCTTCAACTGGCCTCGGGATGGGATAGGCGTGTAAATGCGAACGATTTCCAGCACGGCCGCAGGAAAGGTTCTTGGAGAAGATCGAGTACGGCTCACGCCAGGGGCCGGTTTGGGTCTGGCGGATACGAAGTGGACGGAGGCCGGGGGAGACCTGCGGACCCGGGACTTGAGTCTCTTCGCAACTGCGAATTTTATTTTCGAGAGGGAGTTATATCCCCTACTGAGGATGTTTAACGTTTCCCGCGAGGTATTCTTCCCTGCGGAAGATCCCGGTGACGCCGTTTCCTGCGGAGACGTTTTCCTGGAAACGTGAGGTCCCGGATTCTCGAGGGTGATCCTTGGGTTGGATATGGATTATACCGGGTTTCCGGAGGTGGAGTCCCGGAACAGATTGGATACCAAGTCGATTGCGTCGGTACGGATTTCAGTATTCCGACCGGTTACGGCCTGAGAAGTTCGATCACCGGGGTATGCAGTATACGCTTGAAGAAGACGTAGGCGATACTCGAGGAAACCGCCAGCATCACGCCTGTCCCCACGGCGAGCCATCCCACCGGGAACACGACGAGGCTATCCACCGCCGCTCTCAATACGGGGCTGAGGGAAAGCAGGGCCTTGTCGGCTCCCCACGACAGCAGGCAGCCGGTGGCCGCCCCGAGAATCATGGAGACTGCGGACATGAAGAGGATCTGGAAGGCGAAAATGGTTGCCAGGCGTTTCTCCGGGGTTCCCAGAGCGACTAGGACACCCAAGGCGAAACGTCTGTTCTTAAGATCCATTACCAGGGTATGGATGGCGCTGGCGAGAGCGGAAAGCAGGATGGCCGCCGCCAGAGCGGAAAGAGCGGCGGTCACCGATCCCACCAGTATTTCGGCTTTCTGGGCGATCCCCCTGCGGGTCTCTGCTCTCAGTCCGTAACCTTCCGCCATTCTTACTATTTCCGGAACGTCCTCCGCCCGCTTGGCGGTTATCACCAGGGCGCTGTACTTCGTAGGTTCTCCGGGAATGAACAGTTCATTAACCTGGTCCACGAATTCAAAAGGAGCTCCCAGGGCGAAGAGGTTCATGTTCCTGGAGGTGGCTTCTATTCTGGCCCTTACCGTTATGGGAGGCCTTTCCGTTTCCGCAATCGAACTCCTGCCCAAGGTTACGGTGCACTCGGTGCCGATTATCCCTTCGGGAGTCAAGCCCAGCAGGTCGTTCGATTCGGCGAATCCGGCGTTGTAAAGCAACAGGAGATTTTCACTGACCACCAGGGGCAGGAAACGTGACGAGGAATCTTCCAGGGTGTACGACCAGTCTATCTCCTCCAGCAAGGAATCTCCCAGGAAGCTGCCGGTCACGCCTTCCAGGGTGATGTCCGTGTAATACGGTCGTCCTCCCAGCCGTCCTTTAAGGTACGCCGGGACGCGGGCGTATATCTGGGGATCCACGCGCTCCACCAGGGGAGATTCCTCCAGTTTCCTCCTTATTTCTTCAGTTATCTCGGTACCGCCTGTTTCGGTTTGAAAGAATCCCGACTGGAGTCCGCGGGGCGTAACCCTTACCTGCTCGGCGGGAAGGTCGGCGGCCAGGAACCTGTCCAGCAGCCTCCGCACACCGAGACCTATGGATATGAAAAAGACCAGGAGCAGCGAGGCGACGAAAAGCATGCCCTGGCTGAACACGTAATCCTTCCAGTGGCCCCTATTCCATAGATGAAGCGCCGTTCTCGTTTCAGACCACTTCATGAAGCATTCCGTCCCTGAGTTCCATGATCCTGTCCGCCCTGTTCAGCACCGCCTTGGAATGTATCACCGCTACCAGAGCGAACCCCTGGTCCTTCCTGAGATCGTCCAGCAGGTTGAAAAGGGATTGCTCGCTCTCCCTGTCCAGGCTGGCGCTGGGTTCGTCCGCCAGGAGGACCGATGGATAGTTGACCAGACCACGGGCCACGGCCACTCTCTGCCGCTCTCCCCTGGACAGCAGGCTCGTGGGGGTTTCGTCGGCCCTCACCGACAGTCCGGCCAGTATATGTCGCGCCGTGGTCCTCGCTTTCTCCGGGTTTTTACCCGAAAAGACGGCGGGCAGTATCACGTTTTCCTCGGCGGTGAGTCTGGGCAGCAGGTGGAAATCCTGGAATACGAATCCCAGGTATTCTCTCCTGAGGGCGGCCAATCGGGAGCGCGACAGAGCGGAGACGGGTTTTCCGTCTACTTCCAACATTCCATCGTAGGCAAGATCGTGGGTTCCAAGGATGGCAAGGAGGGTACTTTTCCCCACGCCGCTTCTCCCGACGATTGCCAGGAATTCCCCTTCTCGTATGTCGATATCCAGGTTTTTCAGGACCCGTATGCTGCCGAAACTTTTTTCTATTCCCCGGGCCCTGATTATGTTTTTCAAACCCGGTTCCATTCATTTGCGTCCGTCGAATCCCGGTGATTTTCCGGGGGCGGTCCCGGTGAGACGTTTTTCCGGACATGACCGTTGGTGCATTGCACCATGGAAATGGTGTTTTCCCTCGTTCTCACGGTATTATTACCTCGGGATGTCCGGATCGAGGAGATTTTCCAGGTATTCGACGAGAATGTCCGGCGGGATTTCCGAGTCACCGAATCCTACGGTGAGGCTTGTTCTGTTTCCTCCCCGCCTGACCATCCGGAATTCCAGCAACAGGTATTCCGGCTCGTCGTCGCGGACGTCCATGCTTAACCTTACGGCCTTGATCCCAGCCCGGGAGATTATACCCCGGATTCGGTTGAAATATGAAGCCTGCCTTCGGTCCAGCATTCCCGTCGGAATCGCCGAGATGAAACCGATGAAATTCTCCGGTACCAGGATGCTCAGGTCATGGTCCGACTCGCATACGGATACCAGGTTACTATCCCCGGCAAGGGATTCTTCCCGTTTCATGGAGAGCCATCGGGTCGCCGTCCTGTCGGATCCGGATCCGGTGAACAGTGACGTCCATCCGTCCCTTTCCGCCACCGCCCCGCGGATGCTTCCACGCTGATCCGTTATCAGGTAGCCGTTTTCCACCGTATCGGGACGACCGCCGAGCCGGGAAGCGCAAAGTTCGGCGAGTTCCGCGGGAGAGACGCTCCGTGACAGGAACAACAACCGGGGAGTGAAATCTCCGAGATTCATTCCCAGGAGAGTTACTCCGACGTCACCTTTCGAGAGCAGTGAATCCAGAAGCGGAATCGGTACGAATTCACCGACGAGCTCTGAAAAGAAGGAGAGGCGGGCTCCTTCTTCCAGGTGGACGTGCAGGAAACACAGATCGGGAACCTGCGCGAGTTCGGCTTCCATGCCTGCTCCGCCGCATCCCGCAAGTAAAATCGCGACCGCTGCGGTTACGACGTATGCCCGACCTTTCATTGACACTCCTTCGTCCGGTTGATAGCTTTCAGCCGCTCCAACGCTACAGGGTTTATTCGGTTCTCGTCAATATCGGAATGCAGGGAATCGGGCAAGGTAATGTGATATTGACAGGGCAGACGGAATGAACTATGCTCCAGGTTCGCTTCGCTGGCGTAGCTCAACTGGTAGAGCAGCTGATTTGTAATCAGCAGGTTATGGGTTCAAGTCCCTTCGCCAGCTCCATGGCGTTAAGAGGGTGTTTTAAACGTATAGATAACCGGTTGAACATGGCGAGGTTCCCGAGCGGTCAAAGGGGGCAGACTGTAAATCTGTTGGCAATGGCCTTCGGTGGTTCGAATCCACCCCTCGCCACCATGCCGGAGAATGTAGGTCCGGGGTACCCCGGTGGGAAAATGACGGTTGGCGGGAGTAGCTCAGCCGGCAGAGCATCAGCCTTCCAAGCTGAGGGTCGCGGGTTCGATCCCCGTCTCCCGCTCCAGCCGCAGAGTTCCGTGAGAACCGGGTGTTTCCGGTGGGATGGCGGAAGTCGGGCCCACGTAGCTCAGTCGGTAGAGCGCGTCCTTGGTAAGGACGAGGTCAGCGGTTCAATCCCGCTCGTGGGCTCCATCCGGACGTAGTGAAAGATTTGTAGACAGCTCGAGAGTACAGGGCAGAAAGAAAAGGAGACGACATGGCCAAGGAGAAGTTTGAGAGGACCAAACCTCACGTAAATGTGGGCACCATCGGGCATATCGACCATGGTAAGACCACTCTCACCGCAGCCATAACGAAGTGCCTGGCGACCCAGAATGAAAATGTCAAATTCGTGGAATTCGACCAGATCGACAACGCTCCCGAGGAGAAGAAGCGTGGAATAACCATCGCGACTTCCCACCAGGAGTACGAGACCGCCAACAGGCATTACGCCCACGTGGACTGTCCGGGCCATGCGGACTACATCAAGAACATGATAACCGGTGCCGCGCAGATGGATGGTGCGATTCTTGTTATCGCCGCGAACGATGGTGTCATGGAGCAGACCAAGGAGCACGTCCTCCTTGCCAGGCAGGTGAATGTGCCCAGGATAGTTGTCTTCCTCAACAAGGTCGACATGGTGGAGGACGAGGAACTCCTGGAACTGGTAGAGATGGAAGTCACCGAGCTTCTCGAGAAGTATGGTTTTGATCCCGAATCCCCCGTAATCAGGGGTAGCGCCCTCAAGGCCTTGAACTCGGACGGTCGTCCCGAGACCGAGGACGCCAAATGCATATACGAACTCATGGACGCGGTGGACGAGTGGATACCCACTCCCCAGCGCGAGACCGACAAGCCTTTCCTCATGCCCGTCGAGGACGTGTTCTCCATCGAGGGCAGGGGTACCGTTGGTACCGGAAGGATAGAGCGTGGAATAATCCACACCGGAGACAAGGTCGAAATAGTCGGTATACGTGATACCATCGAAACGGTGTGCACCGGAGTGGAAATGTTCCGCAAAATACTCGACGAGGGTCAGGCCGGTGATAACGTCGGGTTGCTCCTCAGGGGAGTTAAGAAGGACAGACTCGAGAGAGGTATGGTTATAGCCAAGCCCGGTTCCGTGACTCCTCACACCGAGTTCATCGCCAATATCATAGTGCTCAGCGAGAAGGAAGGCGGCAGGAAGAAACATTTCAAGTCCGGTTACCGTCCCCAGTTTTACTTCAGGACCACGGACGTTACCGGTGAGATAGATCTTCCCGAAGGACGTGAAATGGCTCTTCCGGGAGACAATATCGACGGGGTAAAGATAACCCTCATAACTCCCATAGCCATGGAGGAGGGTCTCAGGTTCGCTATCCGTGAGGGCGGCAGGACCGTCGGTCACGGTGTCGTAGACAAGATATTGAAGTAGTAACGAAGACGGGACCAGCAGTGAGGGTAATAGTCACATTGGCCTGCCAGGAGTGCAGAAGGCGGAACTACACCACTACCAAGAACCGTCGGACCACCACGGGCAGACTCGAGTTGAAGAAGTACTGTAGGTTTTGCGGTAAGCATACCCTTCACAGGGAAACCAAGTAGTCGACGGGAAATTGCGCAGGGCAGTAGCACAATTGGCAGTGCACCGGACTCCAAATCCGGCGGTTGAGGGTTCGAGTCCTTCCTGCCCTGCCAGGCTTCCCGGAGGCCGGTTGGATTTTCATGGAAGAGGACGCGTGGAAAATGGGTTCTAAAAAGGATCGGGGCGGGAACGTTCTGGTCAGGTGGGTCAGGGCCGGAATCCAGTTCCTGGGAGAGGTCAAGGGTGAACTGGCCAAGGTGGCGTGGCCCACTAAACAGGAAGTGGTGGCATCCACCTGGGTGGTCATATTCGCTGTCGCCGTGACCGCCGTTTGGATTTTCGTGTCGGACCAGTTTGCTTCCCTGCTCATAAATGGTCTTGTGAGGCTCATACACTAGGATTGCTGCCGTCCCAGCTAGGAATGGGAATATGCCGGAAGACGTTAAGGTAGAAGAAAACGACGGACAGGTAGAGAACGGGGAAGTGGGAGCCGCCGAGCCGGAGGAGAAGGATGACGCCAGGTTTTCCTGGTACGTGGTGAACTCGTTTTCCGGGTACGAAGGCAGGGTGAAAGCGTTTCTCGAAGGCCCCCTGAGCAAGAAATATCCCGGGAGAGTGGGTGAAGTACTCATCCCTGTGCAGGAAGTCACCTCCAATGTTCGGGGAAGGAAGACTTCGAGAAAGAAGAAGCTGTACCCGGGTTATGTCTTCGCTCAGTTCGACCTTACCCAGGAGATGATCATGGACATAAGGGCCATGACCAACGTCAGCGGATTCCCGCCGATGAACCGCGGGAAACCGGAACCGCTGTCCGAAGAGGATATGAAGCGTATCAGGGGTCAGGTCGACGGTGCCGAAAAGAACAAGGTCGTCAGGGTACCCTATTCGGTGGGACAGACCGTCAGGGTGGTCGAGGGTCCTTTCAAGAATTTTACCGGCGTGGTGGAGGCTATAAATCCGGAGCGGGGCAGGGTAAGGATAATCTTTACCATATTCGGTCGAAAGGCCCCGGTGGAAATAGACTTTTCGCAGGTTAGACCGGTCTAGGAGACCGTTTAATAGAGGAAGGCCGGTGCCTTCCGTTCGAAGGATGGCTTCCGCGGCCAGTATGGGGAGGCTGCGGTAGTCGGAAAGGAGTGCTTGCCATGGCCAAAAAAGTGATTGGTATGGTAAAGCTTCAGTTACCCGCAGGGCAGGCTACGCCGGCGCCCCCCGTAGGTCCCGCGTTGGGACAGTACGGGATAAACCTCGCCGGCTTCTGCAAGGAGTTCAATGCCAGGACCCGTGGCAGTGAAGGATTGATTATCCCTGCAGTGGTAACGATCTATAAGGACAGAAGCTTTACCTTTATTCTGAAATCCCCTCCTGCTTCGGTGCTTTTGAAGAGGGCCGCCGGGTTGGCCAAGGGGTCCCCCGAGTCGAACCGCCAGAAGGTGGGAACCGTTACCAGGGCGCAACTCATGGAGATAGTGAAAATGAAGCAGAAGGATCTGAACGCTGCTTCGATGGAGAGCGCCATGTCCATGATAGCCGGCACGGCCAGGAGCATGGGCATAGAGGTGGTGGACTGACATGGGTAGGACTAGCAAAAGATTTCGCCAGGTGCGGGAGAAGGTGGACAGGTCCAAGAGATATGATCTTGACGAGACGTGTCGGCTGGTTAAGGAACTGGCGACCGCTCATTTCGACGAGACGGTGGAAGTTGCGGTAAACCTGAACGTTAACCCCAAGCACGCCGATCAGATGATACGCGGTTCCTGCGTGTTGCCCAACGGTACCGGAAAGAATGTCAGGGTCGCCGTGTTCGCTACCGGCGAGAAAGCCGATCAGGCGCGGGAGGCGGGCGCCGACATAGTAGGTGATGAAGACCTGGCCGAGAAGATCCGGGAGGGATGGCTGGAATTCGATGTGGTCATCGCGAGCCCGGACATGATGAGGATCGTGGGAAAACTGGGCAGGATCCTGGGTCCCAGGGGTCTCATGCCGAACCCCAAGACCGGAACTATAACCGACGATGTCGCCGGAGCGGTACGGGAGGCCAAGGCCGGAAAGATCAACTTCAGGGTGGACAAGACGGGAAACCTGCACGTGCCTGTGGGCAAGGTGAGTTTTGACGAGAAGGCGCTGGCTGAGAATATCATGTCCTTTTATGAGAAGATCCTTCAACTCAGGCCTTCCACGGTCAAGGGGCAGTACATGAAGAACCTATCAGTTTCCTCCACTATGGGGCCCGGGATAAAGGTCGATCTGGCCGATCTCAGGTCCAGAATTCGATAGGTAGGTGATATACATGGCTGTTACCAGGATACAGAAAGAGAAAACGGTAGAGGTTCTGGTGGACGAACTCTCCAGGGCCGGATCGATCATCCTTACCGATTTCACCGGTATCAACGTGGCGGACATGACCGAACTCAGGTCCGGCATGAGGGAAAACGAAGTGACTTTCAAGGTGGTCAAGAACACTCTCCTCAGGAGGATTTTCCGGGAGATGGAAATTTCCGAGGACGAGGATGTCTACCGTTTGATGGAGGGCCCCACCGCCTTGGCGTACGCCGGCGACGAGGTCATACCCATTAAAATGATAAAGAAGTTCGCCGAGGCTCACAAAGGTCTCCCGATAGTGAAGGGGGGCCTGGTTTCAGGATCCTCCTACGGGGTCGAGGAACTGATGAAACTTGCGGAGACTCCTTCGAGGGAGGAACTGCTGGCCAAATTCATGGGCTCGGCCATGTCTCCGCTGCAAGGTTTCGTGACCGTGAGCAGCGGAATAATCAAGAAACTCCTGTACGCGCTCAATGCGGTCAAGGAAAGCAAAGAGAACCAGGCATGAAAGCCGGCGGCCTCCGTGGTGCCGCAACAGTATGGAGGATGGAAAAATGAGTGAACTGAAGAAGGCTGACATCATTGAGGCTATTTCCAAGATGACCGTTCTGGAACTGGCCGAGCTCGTCGAGGAAATGGAAGAGAAGTTCGGAGTGTCCGCCGCGGCTCCGGTAGCCGCCGTCGTAGCCGCACCCGCGGCAGATGCGGGTTCCGCCGAGGAAAAAACCGAGTTCGACGTGATACTCGAAGATTTCGGAGCGAAGAAGATTCCAGTCATCAAGATCGTAAAGGATGCTCTGGAACTTAACCTCAAGGAGGCTAAGGAACTCGTGGACAAGGCTCCTTCGACCCTTCGCGAAGGTATGGAGAAGGAAGAGGCGGAGGCTCTCAAGAAACAACTGGAGGAAGCCGGCGCCACGGTAACGCTCAAGTAAGTCCCGGATCGTTGAACGGCGGGGGAAGGGTGGAGACTTCCCTCGCCGTTCGTGCCGCTGCTTTTTTGTAAATTCGACTTCACTTCCTAGCAAGGGTGAGGAGTGATCAGGTGAAGGTTAGCAAGCCTGTTAGAAACTATTCCAAGGTAGATCCGGTGATAGATATTCCGGATCTTTTGAAGATCCAGAGAGAATCTTTCAGCAGGTTCCTCCAGGACGAGGTCAAACCGGATGAAAGACTCCCCCAGGGGCTTCACAAGATTTTTCAGGATACGTTTCCCATAGAAAGCAGCAACAGGGAATTTTCGCTGGAATACGTACACTATGAACTGGGCAAACCCAAGTACTCCGTAGAGGATGCGATGGACAAGGGATTGAGCTACGGCGCTCCCCTCACCGCGACGCTCAGGCTCGTGTTCAGAAGTGTTTCCGGCGGCGAAGACGGCAAACCTTCCCCGGAATCCTGGAAAGTTTCCAGGATAATCGATCAGTCGGTTTTCCTCGGGGAGCTTCCATTGATGACGGAAACGGGCTCCTTCGTGATAAACGGTGCCGAAAGAGTCATAGTCAGCCAGTTGCACCGGAGTCCGGGTGTATTCTTTGAGGAATCGGTGGTTCAGAGGGGCAACAGGATATACCAAGCCAGGGTCATACCCCAGAAAGGGTCCTGGTTGGATTTCAAGCTTGATCACAACGACATCATTTACGTAACGATAGACAGTCGCAACAAGAGGATTCCGGTTACCATGCTGTTCAGGGCGCTGGGGCTTTCAACCGATGAAGAAATCCTCTCCGGTTTTTATCCCAGGGTTACCAAAGACCTGGAAGCCGCCCTGAAAAGCCGTTCGAAGGCCATCGAGCTGGTCATGAACTCGTTCGCTCATGACATAGTCGATCCCGAAACCGGCGAATTGCTGGTGAAGTGTGACGAGCCGGTGGAAAGCATCGAGAAAATAGAGATGCTGGTGCAGCACGGGATCAAGAAAGCGGATTTCCTCACCGCCAGGATGGAGTCCAGCGACTTCGACGGAATAAGGAAGACCCTTATCAAAGAGGAAGCTTCCCTGGGTGCCGGAGCGACTAAGAACGAGGATTCGGCCACCCTTTGGATATATGAAACGTTAAGGGGAACCGAAGCGCCCAACCTGGAACATGCCAGGAGTTACCTTAGGTCCATGTTCTTCGATTCCAAGAGATACAGCCTGAGCGAGGTGGGGCGTTACAAGCTCAACGAGAGGCTGAACATCTCGACTTCCATGGAGAAGCTCACCCTTACGGTTCCGGATCTGGTCGCCATTGTGGAAAACCTCATAAGACTGAGAGAGGGGCGCAATACCTCCGACGACATCGACCACCTGGGCAACAGGAGGGTGAGAACCGTGGGCGAACTGTTGGGATTCGAGTTCGCAAAGGGCCTCAGCCGGATGGCAAGGACCATAAGGGATAAGATGGGACAGCAGGATCGCGAGAAACTGACCCCCCACGATCTAGTCAACTCCAGGACCCTGTCCAGCGTTATAAACACCTTTTTCCAGTCCAGCCAGTTGTCCCAGTTCATGGAACAGACCAACCCTCTTGCCGAGCTTACTCATAAACGCAGGACCAGTGCCCTGGGGCAGGGAGGGCTTACCAGGGAGAGAGCGGGCTTCGAGGTTCGCGACGTCCATCATACCCATTACGGCAGGATGTGCCCGGTCGAAACTCCCGAGGGGCCGAACATAGGCCTCATAACCACCCTTGCGGTTTATGCCACCATAAACCGTTTCGGATTCCTGGAAACCCCGTACAGAAAGGTCATTGACGGAAGAGTCACCGACGAGGTCGTCTACTTTTCGGCGGACAGGGAAGACAGGGCCACCATAGCGGAAGCGGATACCCCGGTGGACGAGAACGGTTACCTCATGGGCAACCTGATTCGTGCACGCAGGGCGGGAACGTTTCCCATGGTATTGCCTAAAGAAGTGGAGTTCATAGACGTCAGCCCCAGGCAGCTCGTCGGGGTTTCCGCTTCCCTGATCCCGTTCCTGGAACATGATGACGCGAACAGGGCCCTCATGGGGTCGAACATGCAGAGACAGGCTGTTCCGCTGCTTCATCCCCGGGCCCCTATAGTGGGTACCGGAATGGAAGCCCGGGCCGCTCTGGATTCCGGAACTCTCGTAACAGCGAAGAGATCCGGAGAGGTGGTCGAGGTGGACGCGGCCCATATAGTCGTAAAGGCCGATTCCGAGGTGCACGATTTCAACAGGTTCGATGCCTACGAATTAAAGAGGTTCAGGCGGACCAACCAAGACACCTGTTTCAACCAGAGACCGTTGGTTAAGGTGGGGGACAAGATCGGGAAAGGCGATATCCTGGCCGATGGCATGGCCACGGACAATGGAAGGCTGGCGCTGGGAGTGAACGCCGTGGTGGCATTCCTGCCGTGGAACGGGTACAACTTCGAAGATGCCATCGTGGTCAGCGAAAGGGTGGTCCAGGATGATATGTTCACCTCCATCCACGTGGTGGAGTTGGAGACCCAATTCAGGGAGACCAAGCTGGGCCCGGAGGAATTGACCAGGGAATTACCCAGTGTGGACAATCCGGAGGAGATAGCCAACCTTGATGAGGACGGCATTATCAAGGTGGGCAGCCGGGTCCGGGAAAGGGATATCCTGGTTGGCAAGATAACCCCCAAGGGAGAGCAGGACCTGTCGCCTTCGGAACGGCTTATAAGGGCCATATTCGGACAAAAGGCCGGTGACGTGAAGGATGCTTCCCTCAGGGCGCCCACCGGCATGGACGGTATCGTCATAGACGTCAAGGTTTTCTCTCGAAAAGACAAGACGGAGAGGACCAGGCGGGAAATAGAGGAAAAGAAAGATCTCCTGCGCAAGGAATTCGAGGACAAGGAGAAGAGACTGTTCAAGGAACGCGACAGTCTGGTCAAGGACATGATGCGGGGGCAGAAAGCCGTAAGTATAGTGGACAGGATGACCGGGGAAGTCCTGGTTCCCGCAGGGCGAAAACTTTCCGCTGCCCTGCTCAAGAAACTGGATGTATCGGATATCGATTACAATCAGCAACTTGTGGAAGACCTCCAAACCGATGACAGGTTGAGACAGGTGTTCCGCAGTGCCGACAGGGAGCACAAGAGGATTTCGGAAGAACTCGCGATAAACGAGGACAACCTGGTGCGGGGCGACGATCTTCCCGCCGGAGTCATAAAGATAGTCAAGGTTTACGTGGCCAAGCGCAGGAAGCTCCAGGCCGGTGACAAGATGGCGGGACGCCACGGCAATAAGGGCGTTGTGAGCATAGTCGTTCCGCAGGAAGACATGCCATACCTGCCTGACGGAACCCCGGTGGATATCTGTCTCAATCCCCTGGGGGTACCCAGCAGGATGAACGTGGGCCAGATAATGGAGACCAACCTGGGATGGGCCGCCAGGCAACTGGGTTACGACGTGATAACTCCCGTTTTCGATTCGGCCACCAACGAGGATATAGAGGATTTCCTGGAGGAGGCCGGATTCGACAGGGACGGAAAAACCGTCCTTTACGACGGCAGAACCGGTGAGCCCTTCGACCAGAGGGTGACGGTGGGTTGTATGTATATGATGAAACTGGCTCACCAGGTGGAGGACAAGCTCCATGCGAGGGCGACGGGACCGTATGCCATGGTTACGCAGCAACCTCTGGGCGGGAAGGCCCAGAACGGAGGGCAGAGACTCGGTGAGATGGAAGTGTGGGCCCTGGAGGCTTACGGAGCGTCACACTGCCTCAGAGAGATGCTTACCATCAAGTCGGACGACGTAGATGGCAGGGCGAGGGCTTATAGCGCCATGGTCAACGGTGAAAACATACCGGAACCGCTTACGCCGGAGGCTTTCAACGTGCTCCAGAACGAATTGAGGAGTCTGGCCCTGAACGTGGAACTCTTGCCCGACGAAGAAGGGGAGGAGGAGGAATAATGCTGGAAAACGTTTCCCGAAGGGATGCGAAGGTCCTGCTCTCCAATTTCGGAGGAATGAAGATAAGCTTGGCCTCGCCCGAGACGATAAGAAAGTGGTCCCACGGTGAAGTGACCCAGGCGGAGACCATAAACTACAGGAGTTACAAGCCTGAGCCCGACGGTCTCTTTTGCGAGCGTATATTCGGACCGGTCCGGGATTGGGAATGCAGTTGCGGCAAGTACAAGAGGATACGCAACAAGGGCATCGTCTGCGACAGGTGCGGGGTGGAAGTGACCCATTCCAGGGTGCGTCGGGAACGGATGGGGCACATAGACCTGGCCGTACCGGTTGTGCACATATGGTACTTCAAAACCATGAAGGTCTCCAAGTTGCTGGACATAACCAATCTCAAGCTCGAAAGAGTCGTTTATTACGAGTCCCACGTGGTGACCAAATCAAATCATCCCGATCTGCCCGTGGGTACCGTGCTCACCGACGAAGAGTACAGGGAGGCCAGGAAGGAATACGGCGACGTGTTCAAGGTCGGCATGGGAGCCGAGGCCGTAATGACCATGCTGGCGAACCTCAACCTCGAAGAACTGGCCACCACCCTGAGAACCAGCATAGCCAACGAAACTACAAGCACCAGGCGCCAGAAGAACATCAAGCGACTTAAAATAGTGGAGGCTTTCAGGTTATCTTCGGACGACAACAAACCCGAGTGGATGGTTCTCAGAGTGCTTCCGGTGCTTCCTCCCGATCTCAGGCCGCTGGTGCCGTTGGACGGGGGAAGGTTCGCTTCCAGTGACCTGAACGATCTCTACCGGAGAGTGATAAACAGGAATAACAGGCTTAAGAGATTACTGGATCTCCAGGCTCCGGAAGTCATACTGAGAAATGAAAAAAGGATGCTCCAGGAGGCGGTGGATTCCGTTCTGGACAACGGTTCCAGGCGGAAACCCGTCAGGGGTGCCGGTATGAGGGATCTCAGGTCACTTTCGGATCTCCTGAAGGGCAAAAGGGGCAGGTTCAGGCAGAATCTTCTGGGCAAGAGAGTCGATTATTCGGGTCGAAGCGTGATAGTAGTTGGACCGCACCTGAAACTTCATCAGTGCGGACTACCCAAGAGCATGGCCCTGGAGCTTTTCAAGCCGTTTATCGTCGCCAGGATAAGTGAACTGTTGGACGAGTCGGTGAAGAAGGCCACGAAGAGATGGGAAGAAGCCGACGATATAGTCTGGCCGGTGCTGGAGGAAGTTATACAGAATCATCCGGTTCTGCTCAACAGGGCCCCGACTCTCCACAGGCTCGGTATCCAGGCGTTCGAACCCGTTTTGGTGGAAGGTAAGGCCATACAGCTTCATCCCCTGGCATGCGCAGCGTTCAACGCCGATTTCGACGGTGACCAGATGGCGGTTCATGTTCCATTGTCGGCGGAAGCCCAGGTCGAGGCCAGGATGCTCATGCTGGGAAGCAAGAACATCCTCAGGCCCGCCAGCGGCGAGCCGGTGACCACTCCCAGCCATGATATGGTGATAGGCGTATATTATCTGACCAAGCCTCTTCCCGGCGCCAGGGGCGAGGGTATGATATTTTCCTCCATGGACGAGGTGAGGGGTGCGTTCGACGCGGGTAAGATCGATCTTCACGCGAAGATAAAAATCAGGGGGATCAACAGCATAGTTGAAACCAACCACAACGGTGATAATGTAACACCTCCTTTCTGGAAGGATTACACCACTGTCGGGCAGGTCCTCTTTAACGAGATAATACCCGAGGGTCTGGGTTACATAGCGGCCAATGCGATTACGCCTCACGACGAGGTTTTCAGCAAAAAAGGTTTGAATAAGCTCGTGGGAAGGTGTTACAACCGACTGGGTGCGGTGCGGACGGCGGTCTTCCTCGATAATCTGAAGGAATTGGGTTTCCACTACTCCACCGTGTCGGGTCTTACGGTGAGCATGAGAGACATGATCGTTCCGGAGGAAAAGGGGAATATCGTCGACAAGACTTCCAGGGAAATAGAGGAAATCGAGAAAAACTCCAAGATGGGGCAGCTCACGGAGGCGGAAAGATACAACAGAGTCATCGACGCATGGGCCAAGGCCACCGAGGAAGTCAAGAATGCCATGATGGAGACATTGAGCCACGACAACCACGGTTTCAATCCCATATACATGATGGCTAATTCGGGAGCCAGGGGAAGCGTCGACCAGATGAAACAGCTGGCCGGCATGAGGGGACTGATGACGAAGCCCAGCAAGAAGCTTGTCGGTGAGATGGGCGAGACCATCGAGACTCCCATAGTCTCGTCCCTCAAGGAAGGCCTCTCGGTCATCGAGTATTCCATATCCACCCACGGATCCAGGAAAGGACTGGCGGACACCGCTCTTAAGACTGCAGATGCCGGTTACCTTACCAGGAGACTGGTGGACGTGTGCCAGGACGTGATAATCACCATGGAAGATTGCGGCACCATAGGCGGCAGGGTGGTGACTGCCCTCAAGGAGGGCGAGGAAGTCATCGAGCCTCTCAGGGACAGAATACTTGGGAGAGTCGCCGCTGAGACCATCTACAAACCCGGTACCGACGAGGTCGTGTGCGAGGTGGGCCAGGAGATAACGTGGGCGCTTGCTTCCGAGATAGACAAGATCGGCGTGGAATCCGTGAGGATAAGGAGTGTCCTCGCATGCGAAGCCGAACGCGGACTCTGCGCGAAATGTTACGGCTGGGACCTCTCCCGAAACAAGATGGTTACCGAGGGAGAATCGGTGGGAGTCATAGCCGCCCAGAGCATAGGCGAACCGGGGACGCAGCTCACCCTCAGAACTTTCCACACGGGGGGTGTCGCAGGAAGAGAAACCCGCGAGTCCGAAGTAGTGGCGAGACATTCCGGTTACGTGAGTATAAGAATTCCCTATATCGTCAGGAGGACGGAGGAAAACGGCAGCGTGGTGAGGATAAGCACCCGCAACACGCAGTTGGACATTCTCGACGAATCCGGGGAAGTGCTCTCCACGTACGATATAGTGGTGGGTTCCCAAATGATGGTGGAAGACGGGCAGCCCATAAAGAAGGGCGACGTGATCTGCAGGAGCGATCCCTTCATAATTCCTATTGTAGCGGAGCAGGACGGAAGCGTCCATTACGTTGACATCGAGGAGGATGCGACCCTTAAGGAAGACATAGACAGCGAGCAGCGGAAGCAGATGGTGATAGTCGAGGATCGGAGCAAGACGCTGCACCCCCACGTGTTCATACTTCCCGAGGAGATAGTCGTACTCAGCGGTCGTGCCAGAAGGCGTGATGAGGAACTCTACCTCATGAACGATCTCAAGAAGGAGATGCTGGAAGGTCACGGCAGGGTCGTCTACACCTACCAGGAATTCAGCGCCTACAAAACCGAGACCTTGGTGGAAGAATTCGCGACCAGACTGAAAAACGAGAAGATCCCCACCGTAACCATAAATTGCATGAAAGCGGGTACCGGAAGCCATGCCGCGTTCGTATGTGCCGCCAAGGAGATCATCGGATACTTCAAGGACAAGGCCGGGAAGGAAGTCAAGGCCCTGAAAGAGGCCGTTGATGAACTCGAGAAGATAGGCAGGCGCAAAGACCCGGTAGTGGAAGAGAACTTTGCGGAGCGTCTGGTTGACCTTAGTCGGAAGGGGCCTTTCGTCCTGGTCATAGAATCTCTCGACAGGGGACATCTGGGCACCAGGCGCCTGGTACGCATGATACAGGACAGGATAGCCGAAGGTAAGATGATGCTGATAGCGGACTTCACCACCAGGGGGATCCGCAGTCACATCGTTCAGCAGGGAAAGAAGAAGCTGGAGAAGGATCCGGTGGAGGAATACATCGCCGATGTGGTCAAGGGGAAATATCCCATTCCCAGCGGCGCCCACCTGAGGGTCAACGACGGCAGCCTGATCAAACCAGGTGAACATATAGCCAGGATAGAGCGGAAACTCGGACAGCAGAGGGATATCACCGGGGGGCTTCCCAGGGTGGATGAGCTTTTCGAGGCCAGGGTACCAAAGGAGGCGGCGGTCATCGCGGAGATCGACGGCGTCGTTTCCCTGAGCCCCATAAAAGCGGGAATGAGGACCGCTACCATAAGGGGAACCCACGGTCAGGAATTTTCCGTGAAGATACCGGCGACCAAGCACATCAGGGTCAGGGAAGGAGACAGGGTCAAAGCCGGGGACAGGCTTACGGAAGGACCGCTCTCGCCCCACGACATACTGAGGATAAAGGGCACCGAGGCAGCCGAGCAATACCTCCTCAACGAGATACAGGAGGTGTACCGTCTCCAGGGAGTCCGAATCAACGATAAGCACATAAGCATAGTGGTGCGCCAGATGCTGTCGAAGGCGAAAATAGACGATCCGGGCGATACCCAGTTCCTTGAGGGGGCGCAAGTGGACAGGCTGGTGCTCCAGAGAGAAAACAGGACCGTGATCATGCAGGGTAAGAAACCCGCGACTTCGGCGGTGTTGCTGCTTGGTATAACCAAGGCGTCGCTGGCTACGGAAAGTTTCCTGTCCGCGGCATCCTTCCAGGAGACCAACAAGGTACTCGCGGATGCCGCTACAGCGGCTAAGGTGGATTACCTCAAGGGGTTGAAAGAGAACGTTATAGTAGGTCATCTCATCCCCGCTGGCACTGGAATGAAGAAATACAGGAAAATCAGACTCACCCTGCCCGGGGGTGAGCCGGTTCCGGAACCCGTCCTTACGGATGGCAAGGACGAATTCGATATTGACGAAACGGATTTCGATGTATAGAGTTATAGCCCCTTGCGCCGTGGGCGGCGCGGGGCGAACAGATTGAAAGGAGAAGGATTGCCGACCATTAATCAGCTAGTTCGTCACGGGCGGAAAAAACAGAAGGCGAAAACGAAAGCTCCCGCCCTGACAGGATGTCCCCAGAAGCGGGGAATCTGTACCAGGGTGTACACTTCCACTCCCAAGAAGCCCAATTCCGCCTTGCGCAAGGTGGCGAGGGTACGACTACGTAACGGCTTCGAAGTGACTGCGTACATACCCGGAATAGATCACAATCTCAACGAGCACTCCGTGGTGCTCATAAGGGGTGGAAGGGTCAAGGACCTTCCCGGTGTCAGGTACCACATCATCAGGGGCGTGGAGGATGCATCGGGAGTAGAGGGCAGGAAGAAGAGTCGTTCCAAGTACGGCACCAGGAAGGAAAAGTAGCGAAACACGATTTCGCCGTACCTGCGGATAATGCGGGGAACGGATGGAAATCGGGGAGGACGAATGGCTAGACGTTCAAGACCCAAGAGGCGGGAGATCAAGTCGGACAAGAAGTTCGGCAACCTGCTCATGGCGAAGTTCATAAATAAATTGATGAAGGACGGAAAAAAATCCGTGGCGGAAAGAATATTCTACGATGCCATGGATATAGTGACCGAGCGTACCGGGCAGGATCCCGTGACGGTTTTCAACAGGGCCATGGCCAACGTAAGACCACAGCTCAAGGTCAAGTCAAGAAGAGTGGGGGGATCCACATATCAGGTTCCCATGGAGGTCAGGCCTCATGAGAAGGATTCGCTGGCCATACGCTGGATAATCCAGTTCGCGGCTCAGCGGAAAGGCAAAGGCATGGCGGAAAAACTGGCCGCCGAACTGATAGATGCTTCAAGGGGCGAGAACGCCGGAAGCGTCAAGAAAAAGGAAGATACCCACAAGATGGCGGAAGCCAACAAGGCCTTCGCCCATTACCGCTGGTAGGATCCCTGTTTTTTCGGTCCTTCCGGTGGTGCGTGGTGGGGGAGCGTGACTGGAAGGATCAACGGGGATGACTGCCGAGTTTCCCGCCGAGAAGATACGAAACATCGGCATAACGGCTCACATAGATGCGGGCAAGACCACCACTACCGAGCGCATCCTGTACTACTCCGGAAGAGTGCACAGGATGGGGGACGTGGATCACGGCACCGCCACCATGGACTGGATGCCCCAGGAAAAAGAGCGGGGTATAACGATCCAGTCCGCGGCCACGACATGTATATGGAAGGGCCATCAGGTGAACATCATCGATACCCCCGGCCACGTGGATTTCACTGCCGAGGTGGAGAGGAGCCTCAGGGTGCTCGATGGTGCGGTTGCCGTGTTTTGCGCCGTGGGAGGAGTGGAACCCCAATCGGAGACGGTCTGGCACCAGGCCGACCGGTACGGGGTGCCCAGAATAGCATTCGTCAACAAGATGGACCGCCAGGGCGCGGATTTTTCCAGGGTTCTGAGAATGATGAAGGACATGCTGGGAGCCAGGCCGGTTCCGGTTATCCTTCCCATGGGAAGCGCGGATGGTTTTTCAGGAATAATAGACATAATAGCCGGCAAAGCGGTACGTTTCGATCAAGCTTCCTTCGGTGCCAGGTTCACCATGGAGAACGTTCCGGAAGAATTTGAGGAAGAGTACCTCGAAGCAAGGGATTCCCTTTGGGAGACGGCGGCCATGTTGGACGAGACCGCCATTGAAAAATACTTTGACGGATCCCTGGAGTCCGACGAGGTCAGGCGCCTGCTCAGGAAGGGGGTAATAGCTGGAGAACTGGTTCCCGTCCTCGCGGGAGCGGCCCTGAGGAACGTGGGTATACAACAGCTGATGGATGCCATCGTCGACTGGCTTCCTTCCCCGGTGGACCTGCCTCCGGTTACGGGTTTTCTCCAGGATGGCACGGAGGTCCGGGTGGGACGCAGCGAAGACGAACCCTTCACGGCGCTGGTATTTAAGATTCAGACCGATCCTCACCTCGGCAGGCTTGCCTTCATGAGAGTGTACTCCGGCTTGGTAAAGGACGGGGATTACGTATTGAACAACCGTACCGACAGGAAGGACAGGCTTACCAGGTTGGTGCGGCTTCACGCCAACAAGAGGGACCACCTTGAGCACGTGAAGGCGGGAGACATAGCTGCGGCGGGATTGAAGGACGCTGCTACGGGGGACACGCTGACCTTACCGGGCCGGCGCCTCACGCTGGAATCCATAAAATTTCCCGAGCCGGTCATGCAGGTGGCCATCGAACCGCTGAATACTTCAGATGAAAAAGCCCTGGAGAAGGCCCTGGCCGAACTCGTCAGCGAAGATCCGAGTTTCAGAGTCGGGGTGGACGAGGAATCCGGTCAGACGATCATAATGGGCATGGGGGAGCTTCATCTTGAGATAATTGCCAGTAGGATACGCACGGAAAAAGGCGTAGAAGTGAGGACGGGGAGGCCTCAAGTTTCTTACAGGGAGAGCGTATCGGTACCTGCGGAATGCGAGAGCGAGTTCGCCAGGCTCATCCAGGGAAGGGGGCATTACGGTCATGCCCGTCTGAGAGTCTCGCCGCTGGAATCCGGTTTTGAGTTCGTGAACGCCATGGAAACCGAAGAGTTTCCCGACCATTTCGTGGAAGCCGTGAAACGTGGCGTAAAGGGTTCTCTGGGAGCCGGACCGTTGGCCGGATATCCCGTGGACGGAGTCAGGGTGGAATTACTGTTCGCAAGATTGCACGAAACCGATTCCTCCGAAACCGGTTATGCTTATGCTGGCTCCATGGCGTTCAGGGAGTGCATGAATAAAGGTGTCCCTATCCTGAAGGAGCCTCTGATGCAACTGGAAATCATCTGCCCGTCTGATTACGTGGGCGAGGTGATAGGCGATGTAAATGCAAGACGGGGCAGCATATTGAGTATGGAACCGGTGGGAGAGGTACAGTCGATAAAAGCGAGGGTTCCCCTCGCAGAACTTTTTGGTTATAGTAGTGCCCTGCGTTCCCTGACGCAGGGTCGCGCAGGGTTCTCCATGCAATTCAGTCGTTACGAAAGAATGGCTGACAACATAACAAAGAGGATCCTGGAACAAATGGGAATAACTAGGACCTGATAGGGTGCTTGCAGGGAATGGAGACGTAATTGAAGAACAACAGGTTGAGGATCAAGCTCAGGGCATATGACCACAGGCTTCTCGACCGTTCCGCTACTGCGATAGTGAGAAGTGTCGTAAAGACCGGGGCGAAGGTGTCGGGTCCGATTCCTCTTCCCACGAAGAGGTCGCTGGTTACTGTACTTAGGAGTCCGCACGTGGACAAGAAGTCCAGGGAACAGTTTGAAATGAAGGTTCATTCACGCCTGATAGAAATCGAGGACCCCAACGAGGAAACCGCGGCCGCGCTGAGGTCACAGGACGTACCTGCAGGCGTGGACGTGGAAATGAACGAAATCTGAATTTTTCGGTTGTTGTTCTGACTGGCCCGGTATTACCGGGTTAAGAGAAATGTGGTTCTGACGGTTGATGGCGGTTGACCGGCAGGCCGGAATTCAAAAACGCTCGTCCCTCCGCCGGCGAAAGGGACTTCAGCGATGGGAAGTGGTCTATGAGCGGAATAATGGCTCGTAAGGTAGGCATGACGCGTATCTTTTCCGATGACGGCAAGGTGATACCGGTCACCGTGCTTGAGGCTAAACCCAATCCCGTGACCCAGGTCAAGACCATCGAAAACGATGGTTACAGAGCCGTGCAGATAGGGTACAGGAACCAGAAGAAGCAGCGGCTTAACAAGCCGATACTCGGTCACCTGGAGAAGAGCGGAGCTCCCCCGGTGGCCAGGTTTTGCGAGGTGCCCATGCCCTCCGGAGAGGTAAAGCCCGGAGATTTCCTTGACGTGTCGATGTTCACCCCCGGAGAGAAGGTAGACGTTACCGGTGTTTCCAAGGGCAAAGGTTTCCAGGGAGTGGTGAAGCGTCACGGGTTCTCCGGCGGCGATACCACCCATGGATGCAAGTCCCACAGGGTGCCGGGATCCATCGGGCAGTGCGCCACGCCTTCCAGGGTATGGAAGAACAAGAAAATGCCGGGAAGGGACGGAGGCAGGAAGGTCACCGTCCGTAATCTGGAGGTAGTGAAGGTGGATGCCGAAAAGAACCTTCTTATCCTCAAGGGAGCGGTTCCCGGTTCGAGGAACGGTTTCCTCCTGGTGAAGAAACGTGGATCGGGGGGTGAGAGGTAGTCATGGCCGCTGTAAGAGTTTACACCATGGCGGGTGAAGAGATCGGAACCACCGATCTGCCCGAGGAATTGTTCGGCACCAGTGTTTCCACTCACATTCTGTGGGAGGTGGTAAGGGCCGAGAGGCTGAACCGCCGGCAGGGAACGGTGTCAACGCTGGGCCGCAGCGAAGTTAATGCTTCCGGTTCGAAACCCTGGCGCCAGAAAGGTACCGGAAATGCCAGGGCCGGTTCCCGCAAGTCTCCTATTTGGCGGGGCGGGGGAGTGGTTTTCGGGCCCAAGCCCAGAAAATGGAACGTTAGGATCAACAGGAAGGTTCGCAGGAAAGCGCTTGCCGGCATACTCAGTGAAAGGCTGGCCGAGGGAAATCTCAAGGTCATGAGAGATCTCGAGTCCACCGGCAAGACCCGCGAGATGGCGAAGATGCTTGAGAACCACGATTGTCGTGACAGGAAGACCATCCTGCTCGTGGGGAGGGGCGGTGACCTCTTGAAGAGGGCGTCGAGGAACATTCCCAATCTGAAGACGATGGATGCTTCCAGTGTCTCCATCTACGATCTGGTCGATTCCGAAGTGGTTCTTCTTTCCGAGGAAGCGATCGAACTGCTGAAGGAGAGAATGATATGAAAGACGCCAGGCAGATAGTCATAAGTCCCGTCGTCACAGAGAAGAGCACCTTGCTTCGCGAGGAATCCAATCAGTACGTCTTCAAGGTTGTCCCCAGGGCCACCAAGAAACAGATAGCCCGGGCCATAGAAGAACTTTTCGATGTTCACGTCGAAGACGTCAAGACCATGAGGATGCGGGGAAAGGTCAAAAGACTCGGTCGGAACGTCGGTCGCAGGGCCACATGGAAAAAAGCGGTAGTTACCCTCGTCGATGGCGATACCGTCGACTTCTTCGAGGGGGTGTAGCGGTATGGCCATGAAACGTTGGAAGCCTATCACTCCCGGAACCCGGTTCAAGGTATCTCCGGGATTCGACGAGATCACCAGGGACCACGGCGAGAAATCCCTCATGGTTCCCCTGAAGAGCAAAGCCGGGCGGAATAACCTCGGCAGGGTGACCAGCAGGCACCGTGGGGGTGGTCATAAAAGAATCTACAGGAAGATAGACTTCAAGAGGAACAAGTTCGGAGTACCGGGCAAGATCGTTTCCATAGAGTACGACCCCAACCGTTCCGCCAGGATAGCCCTGGTCAACTACGTGGATGGGGAGAAAAGGTACATCATCGCTCCCGAGGGACTGTACGTAGGACAGATCGTGGTATCCGGACCCGGTTCGCCTCCTGAGATAGGAAATCACCTTCCCCTCTCGAAGATTCCCATCGGGTCGATGATACACAACGTCGAACTCAAGCCCGGGAAGGGCGGCCAGCTTGCACGAAGCGCCGGTGCATCCATTCAGCTGATGGCCCGGGAAGGCGGTTACGCCACGCTCAAGATGCCTTCTAGGGAGACGAGAATGGTTCATGTGAGTTGCATGGCGACCATGGGTACCGTCGGTAACGCCGAGCATTCCCTGGTTGTTTCCGGAAAAGCGGGCAGAAGCCGCTGGCTGGGCAGGAGACCCAAGGTCAGGGGAGTTGCCATGAACCCCATCGATCATCCCATGGGAGGTGGTGAAGGCAAATCCAGCGGAGGCAGGCATCCGTGTTCACCTTGGGGTCAACTCGCCAAGGGATTGAGGACCCGTAGGAAGAAGCCTTCCGACAAGTTGATAATAAGGCGGAGACCTACAGGGAAGAGGAGGAAGTAGGCCATGCCCCGTTCATTGAAGAAGGGTCCGTACATCGAGCCCAAGCTGATGGAAAAAGTGATGAAGATGGAAGCTTCCGGGGAGAAGAGAATAATCAAAACCTGGTCCAGGAGATCCACCATTCCTCCCGAGTTCGTCGGGCATACCTTCGCCGTGCACAACGGGCGCAAGTTCGTGCCCGTGTTCGTGGTGGAGAACATGGTGGGGCACAAGCTGGGTGAATTCGCTCCCACGAGAACGTTCCGCGGACACCGCGAAACGAAGAAAAAGAGCAAGTAGGGAGGAATTGAGATGAAGGCAGTGGCAAGAGCCAGGTTCGTCAGGGTTCCACCCCGGAAGGCGAGATACGTGGCGGATCTCATCAGGGGCAAGACAGTGAACCAGGCCCTTTCCGTTCTCATGACGATACCCAGGAACGCTTCCCGGATAATGGAAAAGGTTCTGGATTCCGCCGTGGCCAACGCGATAGTGAAGGCTGAGGGACGACGCCTGGACGTGGACGACCTGGTTGTGGAGAACGTGATAGTGGACGAAGGCCCGGTGCTGATGAGATGGAGGCCCAGGGCCAGAGGACGGGCCACGAGAATAAGACATAGAACGAGTCACATATCGGTGATGGTCGTCGACTCACAGGAGGCGGCCGGACAGGGACGAGAGGAATAGCATGGGACAGAAGACCAATCCTATCGGCCTCCGTCTTGGAATCAGCCGCGGTTGGGATTCCACCTGGTTCGCCAGGGGCAGGAAATACTCGGAGCACCTGAAGGAAGATGCCGACATAAGGCGCTACCTCAAGTCCAGGTTGGACAAGGCCAGGGTATCCAAGGTCGAGATCCTGAGGAAACCCCAAGAAGTCGAGGTGGTGATCTGGACGGCGAGACCCGGGCAGGTGATAGGAAGCAAGGGTTCCAACATCGACAGGATCACCAACGAGCTGAAGGTGATAGTCGGCGGAAAGATCGTCAGGACGAAGGTCGAGGAAGTAAGGAATGACAGGTGCGATGCTGTCCTGGTCGCTGACAAAGTGGCACGCCAGCTCGAGGGCAGGGTTTCCGTCAGGAGGGCCATGCGCATGGCTATAAGGGATGCCATGGCCGATGGGGCCAAGGGTATCAAGATTTCCTGCGCCGGGCGTCTGGGCGGCGCCGAGATGTCCAGGGTCAATACTTATCACGAAGGAAGGGTACCTCTGCATACCCTGCGGGCTCACATCGATTTCGCCAAGGATGTCGCAAAGACGACCTACGGGACCATCGGCGTCAAGGTGTGGATATACCACGGTGAGGTTCACGAACTTCCCGTGACCGGTTCTTCGGATGGCAGGTGATACCGATGTTGATGCCAAAGAGGACTAAGTACAGAAAACAGCATAGGGGCCGCATGAGGGGTCGTGCCAAGGGAGGCGCGAAGATTTCCTTCGGAGAGTACGGTCTCCAGGCCCTGGAACCCGGTTGGATAACCAGCGCCCAGATAGAGGCCGCCAGGGTCGCTCTGACCAGGCACGTGAAAAGGGGCGGCAAGGTTTGGATAAGAATATTCCCCGATAAGCCGGTTACCTCCACTCCTGCCGAAACCAGGATGGGGAAGGGTAAAGGGAGCGTGGATCACTGGGTGGCTGTGGTCAAGCCGGGAAGGGTGATGTTCGAACTGGAGGGAGTGCCCGTGAAGTTGGCGAAGTCGGCGATGCGGCTTGCCGGGCACAAGCTTCCCATCAAAACAAGGTTCATGGTCAGGGACAAGGAGGAGCTCCAATGAAGGCTCACGAGCTTCGATCCTTGAGCAGGGAAGAGTTGGAAGAACATGCCAGGGAACTCAGACAGGAACTGTTCAACCTGAGGTTCCGCAGTTCGACCCAGCAACTCGACAACCCCTTGAGAAAGAGGATGGCCCGGAGGGAACTGGCCAGGACCCTGACGATACTCAGGGAGATGGACCTCGGGCTGGAACCCGGTTCCGGGAAAGGGAAAAAGAATGGCTGAGACTAGAGTAGGCAACAGGAGGGTCCTTACGGGGACCGTGGTCTCCGATGCCATGGACAAGACCGTGGTGGTGGAAGTGGTATCGGTAAAGCCACACCCGGTCTACAAGAAGCGTTACCGTACAACAAAGAAGTATTACGTTCACGATGAAGAGAACCGGTGCGGAGTGGGGGACAGGGTCACCATAGCCGAAACCAGGCCCATCTCCAAAACAAAGCGTTGGCGCGTTCTCGAAATCGTGGAGCGGGCCCGATAGGAGGTGCCGCATGATACAAAGCGAAACCAAGCTGAAAGTCGCCGATAATTCCGGAGCCAGAACCGTTCTGTGCATCAAGGTTCTTGGAGGAACCCGGCGCAGGTACGCCACCATTGGTGACGTGATTGTGGTTTCGGTGAAGGATGCCCTTCCCGATGGTGCGGTGAAGGCCAAGGAAGTAAGAAGGGCCGTCATAGTAAGGACCAGGAAGGAACTCAACCGGAAAGACGGGACGTCCGTAAGGTTCGGTGACAATGCCGTGGTTATACTGGACGACTCTTACCAGCCGGTGGCCACGAGGATTTTCGGCCCCGTGGGGCGCGAGTTGAGGGAGCACTTCATGAAGATAGTCTCCTTGGCCCCGGAGGTAATATGATGCACGTCCGCAAGGGTGACAGGGTCCTGGTCATAGCCGGCGACGAAAAGGGCAAGCAGGGGAAAATCCTGAAGGTTTTCAAGAAGAAGAACCGTGCCATCGTCGAGGGGCTCAACATGATCAAGAGGCACACGAGGCCATCCACGAAGAATCAGCAGGGTGGGATCGTGGAAAAGGAGGCGCCGATACACGTCTACAACCTCAGGGTCGTCTGTCCGGGTTGTGGAGAGGCTGCCGGAATCGCCAGGAAGAGGGACGAGGAAGGCAAGCTGCAGCGTCACTGCAAGGCCTGCAACGAAATAATCTCCACTGGATAGGAGGTGACCGGGTGAGGACGCTGCCAAGGTTGGAGAAAATTTACAGGGATGAACTGCGTGGCAAGCTCCTGGAGCGGTTCGGCTACGAGAACGTCAACCAGATTCCCCGTTTGCTGAAGATCGTGGTCAACATGGGGCTCGGCAGGGAAGCCATGGAAAATGCCAACAACATCAAGAACGCCACGGAACAGCTTGCCACTATAACCGGGCAGATGCCCGTGGTCGCCAAGGCCAAGAAATCGGTGGCGGGTTTCCGGTTGAGGCAAGGAATGCCCATAGGTGTATTCGTTACCCTGCGCGGGGATCGCATGTGGGAATTCCTGGACAGGCTCATTACCTTCTCGATTCCCCAGGTGAGGGATTTCAGGGGACTGTCGCTCAAGAGTTTCGACGGACGTGGGAACTACAACTTCGGAGTCGAGGAGCAGGCTATCTTTCCTGAAATAAACGTTGACAGCATAGACAAGTTCAGAGGAATGAACATAACGATCGTAACCAGTGCAAAGACCGACGAGGAAGCCCTGGAACTGCTGAAGCTCCTGGGCATGCCGTTTCGCAGGAGCACGGGTTGACAGGGGGTGAATGCAAGTGGCTAGAAAGGCTCTTATAGAGAAACAGAAGAGGCCCCCCAAGTTCAAGGTGCGGCAGTACAACAGGTGTTCCATGTGCGGGCGCTCCAGGGGTTACCTCAGGAAATACGGTATATGCCGTATCTGTTTCAGGGACATGGTGAACAGGGGACTTCTCCCCGGTGTTCGCAAGGCCAGTTGGTGAGAGGAGGCGGAAAGAGATGTCGATGACGGACCCCATCGCCGATATGCTCACCCGGGTAAGGAATGCATCCAAGGCGGGACACAAGATAGTGGATATTCCATCCTCCAAGCTGAAGGTGTCAATAGCCAGGACCTTCTACAACAGGGGCTTCATCAGGGGATTCAGGATGATGGAAGACAACAAGCAGGGAATACTCAGGATATACCTCGCTTACAGGAACGATCAACCCCTCATCGTGGGCCTCAAGAGGATATCCAAGCCCGGATGCAGGGTTTACACCAGCGTTGATGAGATACCGAAAGTCATGGGTGGAAAGGGCATGGCCGTGCTCACCACCCCCAAGGGTGTTCTGACCGACGCTGAGGCGAGGAAACAGCATGTGGGCGGTGAAATCCTCCTGCATGTCTGGTAAGGAGAGGTAACCAGGATGTCACGAATAGGAAGACTCCCCATTCCGCTGCCGGAAGGGGTCACCATGACCAGGGAGGGCGATCTCCTGAGGGTGAAGGGTCCCAGGGGCGAGGTGGAACTGACCGTTCCCCCGGGAATCATCGTGGAGAAAATAGGTGACCAGATACTTGTTAAGAGGGAGAAGGACACCAAGGAACTGACCAGGCTGCACGGTACTACCAGGGCACATCTGGCAAACAGGATTCAGGGAGTGTCGCAGGGACACGGCAAAACCCTGCTGGTCCATGGAAAGGGCTATCAGGCCGAAGTCAAGGGAAATATCCTGGAGATGCAGGTAGGCTTTTCCCATAAGGTCCTCTTCGAGATACCCGAGGGGATCCTGGTCGAGGTGAAACCCGGTCAGAATTCCTTCTCGCTCACTGTCAGCGGAGTGGACAAACAGTTGGTTGGAGCCTTCAGCGCCGAGTTGTACAAGATAAAGCCGGTGGAGCCGTACAACCTTATAGGTTTCCGATACTCCGACCAGTATGTCAGGCGCAAGGCAGTGAAAACCATAACATAATGGCAGGAGGAGACTAGGATGGCTAGACCGACCAGAAAGCAGCGTCTCCATCGCCGGCACTTCCATATCCGAAAAAAGGTGTTCGGAACCGAAGAGAGACCCAGACTGCTGGTCAGGAAGTCTCTCAAGCATACTGAAGCCAGTCTGATCGATGATCTTGCCGGTAGGACCCTGTTCACCCTGACCACCAAGGCCGCCAGCTTCGCCACTGCTGAAAAGGAGACCAAAACGCAGCAGGCATCAAGGTTAGGGCGGCTCGTTGCCGAGAAGGCCAGGGAGAAAGGTATAGAGAAGGCTGTATTCGACCGAGGGGGACACCCCTACCACGGGCGGGTGAAGGCATTGGCCGAAAGTGCCCGTGAAGCGGGTCTCAGGTTCTAGAAGGGACAGGCTGGACATTGGAAAGCAGGAATAGGGAAGGCAAAAGCGGTTCCTTCAGGAAACAGAGGGAATCGAAATTGGAAGAAGCCGGTCTCATCGACAGGTTGATATCCATAAACAGGGTGGCCAAGGTGACGAAGGGAGGCAGGAACTTCGGTTTCAACGCCATCGTCGCCGTGGGAGATGCGAACGGCATGGTGGGCGTGGGCCTGGGTAAGGCCACGGAGCTTCCCGAGGCCATAAGGAAAGCCCAGGAAGACGCGAGGAAGAGCATGATCCGAATTCCCTTGGTGGACGAGAGGACCATTCCTCACAAAATACTGGGAAGATTCGGTTCGGGGAAGGTTCTTCTTCGCCCGGCCAGCCCGGGTACGGGAGTAATAGCGGGTTCGGCGGTCAGGGCGGTAATGGAATGCGCCGGGATAAAGGACGTGCTTACCAAGTCCCAGGGTTCCAACAACCCGCACAATGTGGTGAAAGCCACCATGGAGGGGCTCAGGGACCTGGTTCTCATAGACAGGGTAAGCGGCTACCGGAGGGATACGGTGGCCAGGAGGAAGAGCGATGGCTGACAGGAAATACAGGATCGTCCAGGTAAGGAGTGCCATCGGCAGGAAGGAAGTGCAGAAACGCACCCTAGAGGCCCTTGGAATCAAGAGGCTGAACCAGCCGGTGATTCATCGGGATACCCCACAGATACGCGGTATGATAAACAGGGTAGCGCACCTGCTGGAAGTTGAGGAGGTGAACGAGTGAGACGTTTGCAGCATCTTCGACCAGCCAAGGGAGCCACCTCTAAACCGTCCAGGCTCGGTCGCGGAAGGGGTTCCGGCAAAGGAGGAACCAGCGGCAAGGGACACAAGGGCCAAAGGGCGAGGTCAAGCATACAGCCTTGGTTCGAAGGTGGGCAGATGCCCATCCAGAGGCGCATGAGCCACAAGGGATTCAACAACGCCCGCTTCGCCAGGCGTTACCAGGTGGTGAACGTTGGAAATCTGGGCAGGTTCGAGGCTGATACCGTGGTGACGGTGGATCTGCTCAAGAACTCGGGACTGATATCTTCCCGCTTGAGACCGGTGAAGATCCTGGGAGAGGGTGAACTGGACAGGCCGCTGACGGTTTGCGCCCACGCTTTCAGCGTCGGAGCCGTGGAAGCGATAAAGGCGGCGGGCGGTATCGTAGAGGTGCTCGACTGATGCGTGGCTTCGAGAACATCCTGAAGATTCCGGAACTCAAGAAAAAGGTGTTCTATACTTTTCTCTTGCTGGCCGTCTACAGGGTGGGAGGACACATTCCGGTTCCGGGTATCGACGGGGATGCTCTGAACCAGGCTTTCAGTCAGGGCGGCGGGTTGATGGGCATGTACGATCTCTTTGTGGGAGGCGCCCTGAGGAGGGCGTCGGTATTCGCCCTGGGTATAATGCCCTACATATCCGCATCCATCATAATACAGCTCCTGACATCCGTTTTCCCATACTTCGAGCGACTGAAGAAGGAAGGGGAAGCGGGAAGACAGAAGATGACCGAACTCACCAGGTACGGTACCGTGCTTCTTGCCATGATCCAAGGTCTGGGAATATCCCAGTACCTGGTGGGGCTTAACAACAGGGGACTCATGATAGTTCCCAATCCGGGACTGGGGTTCACCGTACAGACGGTGGTCACGCTGATAACAGGTACGATTTTCGTTATGTGGCTCGGGGAAAGGATCACGGAACGGGGAATCGGCAACGGTATAAGCCTGATAATTTTCGCCGGTATAGTCGGAAGAATTCCCGGCGCCCTGATCTCCATATACAGGGACGTGTTCGTATTACAGCAGACCGGTTTCGTGACTGCGTTGGCCCTGGGCGTGTTCATGTTCGCCGTGGTTGCCTTCGTGGTGCTGATGACCGAGGCCCAGAGACGAATTCCGGTAACCTATGCTAAACAGGTGAGAGGAAGGAAAGTCTACGGCGGCCAGAGCACGCACATTCCTCTCAGGCTCAATACCGCCGGTGTTATTCCGGTGATCTTCGCCCAGGCGTTCATGATGTTTCCCAGCAGCATCGCCATGTTTTTCCCCAATACAGGGATAGATACCTGGGTCAATCGCTACATGGCTCCGGGAAGCGGAATGTACATGATAATTTACAGTTTTCTGATCATTCTGTTCGCGTACGTCTACACCGCCATCACCTTCAATCCCCAGGATCTGGCGGACAATATGAAGAAATACGGCGGTTTCATACCGGGAAGAAAACCCGGTAAAAGCACGGCGAAATACATTGAGAAGGTATTGGTGAGAGTCACGCTGCCCGGCTCAATCTTCCTGGCCGGGGTGGCGGTGATGCCCATGCTCATGACCAAGTACATGAACGTCAATTTCATGTTCGGAGGAACTAGCCTGCTCATAGTCGTGGGAGTCGCTCTGGAGACGCTCAGGCAGATCGAGACTCATTTGCTGATGAGGCACTACGACGGATTCCTGAGCAAGGGAAAGATCAGGGGCAGAAGGTAGCGAATGAAGATCACGATTTTTGGACCGCCGGGATCGGGTAAAGGGACTCAGGCACGGAAGCTGTGCCAACATTACGGTATGGTCCACATATCCACCGGCATGCTTCTGAGGGAAGCCGTCGAAAGCGATTCCGAACTCGGACGCTTGGTCAGGCAGGTAATCGAAAACGGTGACCTGGTAAGCGACGAAATAGTGAACCAGGAGGTATTTCGCAGAATCTCCGGATTGGATAGTTTCCTGCTGGACGGGTATCCGAGGAACGTTTCCCAGGCCGAGAAACTGGACGAGTTCCTGGAATCCCGGGGTACATGTCTTTCCGGCGCTCTGCTTATAGACGTGCCCGACGAGGAGGTCATCGCTAGACTAGCCGGCCGCCTCGAGTGTTCCTGCGGCAGGCCGGCCGACAAGGGAACGGCGGAAGGGGATCTCTGCCCGGTTTGTGGTACTCCTTATACCAGGAGAAGCGATGATGACGTGGAAGTTATCAGGAAAAGGCTCGAGAACTACCACGAACAGACGGAAGGCCTGATCGGGTACTACGCCCGGGACGGACGCCTTGCAAGGGTGGACGGCGTGGGAACGGTGGAGTGTGTATACGAGAGGATACTGGAGGCCCTGAGAGAATGGGAATAGTCAGGGATGGTGACCTTGAACTCATGAAGGAGCCCGGAAGGATAGTGCGCAAAGCCCTGAATGAGATGAAGGATTTCATCGAACCCGGCGTAACCACCGAGGAAATCGAGATGGTGGGCAAGAGGGTGATAGAGTCCGAGGGAGGAGTTCCCTCTTTCCTGGGTTACAATGGCTATCCGGCTGCGGTGTGCGTATCTATAAACGATGAGGTGGTCCACGGCATTCCTTCGACCGGGAAGGTTGTAAAAAGAGGGGATCTGGTGAGCATCGATGTCGGGGTTTTCAAGAACGGGTTCCATGGGGATGCTGCGGATACGGTTGCCGTAGGGGTGACCGATCCAAGGGCTATGCTCCTGGTGAAAACGGTGTACGAGGCCAGGGATCGAGGTATAGCCGCCGCCAGGGCCGGTGCGACCCTGGGTGATGTGGGCGCAGCCATCCAGGACACGGTGGAGGCGATGGGATTCAGCGTGGTAAGGGCGTTGGTGGGGCATGGCATAGGACGTAGGCTCCACGAACCTCCCCAGGTACCGAATTTCGGAAGAGCCGGTAAAGGTATGAAGCTCACGGATGGTCTCGCTATAGCCATCGAACCCATGGTGAACCAAGGGGATTACAGGGTATACACGTTGTCCGACAACTGGACGGTGGTGACGGCCGACGGCAGTATTTCCGCCCATGCCGAGCACACGATAGTCGTACAGGGTTCGGAGCCACTGATACTCACCGCTTGACAGGAAGGGGTGATATTGACGGCATGACGATATTTGTCAATGATATACGGCCTGTGAAAGTACCGGAGAGGATGAACGTTGTCTAAGAATGTTCCTTTGGATGGTACCGTCATAGAGGCCCTGCCGAATTACCAGTGCCGGGTCGAAATAGACGGAATGAACGGACATGTCGCTCTCTGCTACATTTCTGGCAAGATGAGGATGAACAATATCCGGATCCTCGTGGGTGACAGGGTCACGGTGGAACTCTCTCCCTACGACCTCAGCCGCGGCCGGATAACCTACAGGTACAAGTGAGGTTTGAAAATGAAGGTGAGGAGTTCGGTCAAGAGGATCTGCGAGTACTGCAGGATAGTCAGGAGACGCGGGAATGTACTGGTCATTTGTTCCCGCAACCCCAAGCACAAGCAGAGACAGGGATGACGGTTATTTCAATTTCAGTACGGAGGTAGTCGGTGGCAAGAATCGCAGGAGTGGATCTCCCGTCGAAGAAACACATTCTATACGCTTTGCCGTACATCTACGGAATCGGTCTCTCCACGGCAAGGGAGATTCTGGAGAAGGCGGGAATAGCCTTTGATGTGAAGACGGATGAATTGACGGAATCCGAGGTGGCAACCCTCAGGAAAATCATAGATTCCGAGTACAAGGTGGAAGGTGCCCTCAGGGCCGAGATAAACATGAACCGTAAGAGGCTCATGGACATACGTTGTTATCGCGGGATCAGGCATCGAAGGGGTCTTCCGGTTCGCGGCCAGAGGACCCGGACCAACGCCCGGACCCGCAAGGGACCCAAATTCGGGCGCAAGAAAACTCGATAGGAGGCTGAAGTGCCAAAGGGTGCAAAGTCCAAGGGCCGGAAGAGGGTTACGAGGAAGAAGACTCTGAAGGTTTCGGACGTACATGGTGTAGCACACGTGAAATCTTCGTTCAACAATACCATGATAACAATCACCGACAGGAATGGAAACGTCATTACCTGGGCGAGCGGCGGGACCACCGGCGTGAAGGGTACCCGGAAGGGTACCGCCTTCGCTTCGGGACAGGCTGCGGTCCAGGCGGCGGAAAAGGCCCTGGAGGCCGGGCTCAGAAAGGTCGAAATCTGGGTCAGGGGTCCTGGATCCGGACGGGAGGCCGCTGTTCGGGCCCTTCAGTCCACGGATCTGGAGATCACGGCCATAAAGGATCAGACCAGGATACCGCACAACGGGTGTCGTCCCCCGGGACGTCGCAGGCGGGGGTAGGCTTAAAACAGGAAACGGGTTTCCTGGATTTCCCGTTTTGTCCGGGCTCGGACCCGGGGGGAGAGGATCATACGATGTTCAAGAGTCTTTATCTTCCGGACGTGATAAAGTGGGATGAAGAGTCCCTTACGGATACGTACGGCAGGCTTGAGATAGTACCTCTGGAGAGGGGTTTCGGAAGGACCATAGGCAACGCCCTGAGAAGGGTTATGCTTTCATCCCTGGAGGGTTATGCGCCGGTTTCCCTGGCTATAGACGGAGTGAAGCACGAGTTCTCCACGGTCCCCGGGGTCAGGGAGGACGTACCCGAGATAGTTTTGAACGTCAAATCCGTAATAGTCGATCTCCAGGGCGGGGAAAAAGGAATTCTGCGCCTTGACGTCAAGGGGACCGGAACCTATACCGCGGGACACTTGAAGGGCGACGATTTCGTGAGGATAGTGAACGAATCCCAGGAATTGGCGAACCTTGATGCCAACGGCGAGTTGTCCATGGAAATCGTCTTTGAAAAGGGTAAGGGCTTCATCCCTGCCGACGAGTGGATACTCCATGGGAAGAAAGACAAAATAGGCGTAATCTTACTGGATTCGTGGTTTTGTCCGGTAAAAAAGGTAAATTTCCAGGTCCAGAGTGCCAGGGTGGGTGACAGGACCGATTACGATCACCTGATCATGGATGTGACCACCGACGGAAGCATATCTCCCGAAAAAGCCGTCAGTGAGGCGTGCGAAATACTCATAGAGCACTTCCGTATGATTCCCGGCGGGCTCGAACCTGCTCCCGGAGAGCCGGAAATCCCGGCGAAAAAAGAAGATACGAGCGACGAGGAGGACATCCTTTCCCTTGCCCTGGAGGATGCCGGTATCCCAAAGAGAATCGCCAACGTGCTTAGTGAGTCCGGAATAGAAACCCTGGAGGAACTCACCGCCAGGAGTACCAAGGAATTACTGAGCTTGAGCGGCTTCGGACCTTCTTCCCTGGACGTTATAAAAGACGTGTTGGAGGAAAAGGGACTGAAGCTCCAGGACTGAGGAGAACCAAATGCGGCATAGGAAGAAAGTCGCCAAGCTGGGAAGAAAGCCCGATGCCAGGAGGAGAATGCTCCGCAACCTGGTGACCTCTCTCATATTGGAGGAAAGGGTAAAGACCAGCCTGGCGAGGGCCAAGGCGGCAAGAAGCATGGCTGAGAAGATAATAACCAATGGCAAGAAGGACACCGTTCATTCGAGAAGGCTGGTGGCTGGCCGAGTCTACGGAAGCGAAGCCGTAAAAAAGGTCTTCGACGAACTGGGACCCAGGTACGCTGACAGGCCCGGGGGATATACCAGAATACTGAAGTTGGGCCCCAGGAGGGGTGACGCCGCCGAAGAAGTCATCCTCGAACTGGTGGATGCCCCGGCTCCTTCCCAACAGGAAAAGTAGTCCAAGGATACGTTGAAAAAGATAGCTGTTCTCACCAGCGGGGGTGATGCCCCGGGCATGAATGCCTGCATAAGGGCAGTGGTGAGAAGGGCGTTGGGTCGCAACGTTTCCGTCCTGGGCGTGAGGAAGGGATACGAAGGGCTCATCGACGATATTTTCGTGGAGATGGGCTGGGATGATGTAAGTAATATCATCCAGCGGGGGGGAACCGTACTGCATACGGCGAGGAGTGCCCGCTTCATGGAACCGGAAGGTCGTCGGAAAGCCGCCGACAATCTTTGCAGCCGTTCGGTGGAGGGCTTGGTGGTAATAGGCGGTGACGGAAGTTTTCGTGGTGCCCACGTTTTTCACCGGGAATACTTGATTCCTTTGGTGGGTATACCCGCCACCATAGATAACGACATCTGGGGAACCGATTTCACCATAGGTTATGATACGGCGGTCAACACTGCGCTTGAAGCGATCGACAAGATAAGGGACACCGCCGCGGCCCACGACCGGATTTTCGTAGTGGAAGTCATGGGAAGATCGGCGGGGTTCATAGCCCTGGAAGTTGGAATAGGCGTAGGTGCCGAGGCGGTATTGATACCCGAGACCAGAACCGACCTGGAGAAGATATGCGAGGTGGTTCACGAGAGGATGGAGCAGGGAAGGACCTCCAGCATTCTCGTTGTCGCAGAGGGAGACGAAGAGGGTAACGCCTTTGAAATAGCTTCCAAGATGAAAAGGATGTCCGGGCTCGAAAGCAGAGTGACCGTTCTCGGACACGTTCAGAGGGGTGGTTCTCCCACCACCCGTGACAGAGTGCTGGCGTCGAAACTGGGATGGGCCGCCGTCGATGCTTTGTTGGACGACGGATGGCCGTGCATGGTGGGGGAAGAGAATTACGGAGTCGTTCATCATCCGTTGCCGGATTCATGGACACGGAAGAAAGAACTGGACTCCCTGCTGGTACAACTGGCGGAAAATCTTTAGAAAACCGGCGTCACCGGTTCCTGTCCTCCACCAGCTTTCTGAAGGACCGGTCCCATGTTTTTTCCGCTTCCTTCGAGAACATACAGGCGGTGAATTCTCCCAGGTTCCTATGGTACGCGATACATTCCCTGCATATCCCGTGCCTGGGACAACCGGGATAGGTACACGGACATTCGGGATTGACGTTTCTCATTTATGCTTTCTTCCTTCCACGAAAAGCGGCTAGGAATTATAATCCAAATCGGGACGGAGAACACCGACCCGGAGAGGAGCGGGCATGATCGCCTCGGTGATCTTCGATCTGGATGGTACGCTGCTGGACACCATGGATGATATCGTTGATGCCGTCAACAAGGTATTGACCGGGGAAGGACTGTCACCGAGAACCGTGGAAGAAGTGCGGGACGCAGTGGGACATGGCGTGGAACATCTGGTGGCCCGGCTGGTAGGTGATTCCGTTACCAGTGACCGGGTATTGCGTCTTGCCGGAGCAGTTAGCCGGGCCTACGGAGAGGGAGGGGCGGTCAAGACCAGGCCTTACGAGGGGATACCGGTCATGCTTCGAAGACTTACGGCCATGGGCGTACCCATGGCCGTTCTCACCAACAAGCCCCATAAGTTCGCGAATGAATTGATAGGGAGGTTCTTCAGTGCGATCCCGTTCCGGATCGTGGCGGGAGCCGTTCCAGGGCGACCTCTGAAACCCGCGGCCGATGCGGTCGTTGCCGTGCTCCGCGTGCTCGGAACCGATGCCGGTTCCACGTTGATGGTGGGTGACAGCGACGTGGACATGGACACTGCGTCCAACGCAGGGTTGGTACCAGTGGGCGTATCGTGGGGGTTCAGAAACGTCGACGTGCTGTTGTCCCATGGAGCGACGAAAGTGGTGGATTTTCCGGAAGAGATACCGGACCTGCTTGCTCTTCCTGATACGGGAAAGAGATAGTGGGATGAACCTCGTTCTGCCCGGCGATAACGATTCCGAAACATGCTTTCGGTGGCTTAGGCGCTACTGTTCCGTGTTACCGCCGCTGGAGCCCCGGCAGTTCGAGGCGGCGGGAGAGCCGCCACCGCCCTCGGTGCACCGGCGCATGGAAAAGATACGCAGGATAGTGGTGCACCATTCGGCCACGGCCACCGGTTGCGCCAGGGTCTTCAGAGCGATGCACAGGGCCGTCAACGGTTGGCTGGACTTGGGTTACCACTACGTCATAGGTAACGGCACTCTTTCCGGTGACGGGCAAGTGGAGTCCGGAAGACCCGAGTGGGCGGTGGGAGCGCATTCCAGAAAAAACAACGAGGATTCGATAGGGGTGTGTCTGGTGGGAAACTTCGATGATGCCCCTCCCACGGATCACCAGTTGGAAGCCTTGTCCGGTCTTTTGGCCCGACTCATTGACAGATACTCACTGACTCCGGACAATATTTTTCTGCACAGGGAACTACCGGAATGCCGCACCGGCTGTCCGGGCCGGTATTTCGACAGGCGGGCCCTGGAAAACCTGTCGTAACCGGACTTGTCACGGAATCCCGGGTTTTGTATACTTCTGCACTCTCGGAAAGGACATGATGATAACGATTCTTACGATAATACATTTTGTAGTATGTGTGTTGCTCGTCTCGATCGTACTGCTTCAAAAGTCCAAAGGCGACGGCTTGTCCGGAGCCTTCGGGGGAGGTGGTGCACTTACCGCTTCCTTCGGCAACAGGGGAGCGGCGACGATGCTGTCCAAGGCCACATCGGTGCTGGCCGTCCTGTTCATGGCGACTTCATTTCTTCTCGCCATATTCTGACGAGCTGAATACGAGCCGGGGTGGTGGAATTGGCAGACACGCTAGGTTAAGGACCTAGTGGGCATTGGCCTGTACGGGTTCAAGTCCCGTCCCCGGTACCAAGAATGGGGGTGAATGTTTCGTTCACCCCCATATTCATTACTGCACTGCGATGTCCTCCATATCTATTGATCTTTTATTAAGATCATCTTATAATTTCTTCATGCGTATTCTTTGCAGGTTGCTTCCCATCCCGGTTTTGCTTCTTCTCCCCGGAGGGGCCGAAACTGACGATTTCGAGGTTTATCCTTTCGACGGGACAGGAGAGATCGCCCCGATGGACTTCGGAATAATGGGGGAAGGACTTGCCACCGTGGAAGACCTGGTAGCCTTTTTCCTGAGAAACAATCCCCGGGCGGACGAGGCCGAGGTCCGGGAGATGGCATCCGACTATATCGAGGAATGCGTACTGGAAGGTGTGAACTGGGACGTCGCATTCGTTCAGATGTGTCTGGAAACAGGCTTTCTCAGGTTCGGAGGCCTGGTGACCGAGGATATGAACAATTTCTGCGGTCTTGGTTCTGTAAGCGCCCGTCAGACCGGACTTCGGTTTCCCGACCGGCGCACCGGCATAGCGGCTCATGTTCAGCACCTGAAGGCTTACGGTTCCACGGAGCCCCTGGTCGGTGTCCCGGTGGATCCTCGGTTCGATTATGTGCAGCCCAGGGGGAAGGCACCGACGGTCTCGGGACTCTCGGGCACCTGGGCGGCGGACCTGTCTTACGGCGAGAAACTCTCGGTTCTCCTTGACAGCTTGTACGGATCGATAGTTCCACGGTTGCCGTGAAATCTGAGTTGTCCCTTCCGATCCACGGCCCGATATTTGAGCTATGAAACGAGAATGTACGCGGGGGAATGAGGACGGTCATCATTCCGGAGTACCGGTATACGTAATCCTTGGTCCCCTTTTCGTTATTGCGGTGTTTTTCCTGATGAACGGTTATCTCGGAAGCGGGAGGCCTGCCCGCATATGCCGTTTCAGCCGACCGGAGATTTATGCCGCATCGGTCATCACGCGGTCGCAATTCCGTTTCGGCCTGATGCGCAGTACTCCTGGGGTGCCGAGCGGGATTCCCGAAGTGTTGAAGTCGGACGGGAACGTACCTCGCCTCGTGGAGGTACGCGCCGTGCTCATGGAGAAGAGGACGATGTGATGTGGAACGGAAGAATAAAGAACGCGAGCCCCCGGATTACCCGTTCCCCATGGGTTTGTCGGTTTCTCTCTTTGCGGATTCTCCGGCTCGGGCAACCCACTTCGTGATCATGGAAAGGGATGTGTCCGACATGGCGGAGGAAGCGACGATCCTGGCGGTGGATGACGAATACGTGGTGGTGACGGCGGTGGTGGAAATGCTCAGGGAGCTCGGATACGAGGCCGAAGCGGCTCCGGACGGACGCAGTGCTCTGGAACTGTTTTCCGGAAATCCCGGGAAGTTCGATGCGGTGATCCTGGATCTCTCCATGCCGGGAATGGATGGCATGGAGACCTTTCGGAGGTTGCGGGAGATTGATCCGGAGATCAGGGTCGTATTGTCCACCGGGTACGGCAGGAACGGGCGAGTGCAGGAACTTCTGGACATGGGGGTGGATGGATTCCTGCGGAAGCCTTTCAGTCTCGGGGAACTGGCGGAGGTACTGGAGTCCGTGCTCGGTGCAGACCCGTCCGCTTCCTTCGACGAGGAGAAGGGAATGATAACCATGGAAAGGACGGAGGGCGGACCGGATGCCGAAAAGCTGTGCAACATACTGGACAGCATCGACGAAGAGATATACGTAACTGATCCCGACAGTTACGACCTGCTGTACATGAACAACCCGGCGGTCCGGATATGGGGAGATAGGGTGGGAGAGAAATGCTACCGGGTTTTCCGCCGCAGGAGCGCCCCGTGTCCGTTCTGCACCAACCCGCTCATCTTCGGCGATGATCCGAAGCCTTTTCATCCCTGGACCTTCCAGAACCCGGTGAACGGCAAGTGGTACAGGACTACCGGCAAGGCCGTCGAATGGTCCGGGAATAAGATGGTCAGGCTGGATGTTGCCGTGGAAATCACGGACAAGGTTTTAACGGAGAAAGCCCTGAGAGACAGCGAGGAGAGGTACCGGGTACTGGTGGAATCCTCTCTAGATGCGATTTTCCTGGAGACCCCGGACGGAAAAATACTGGAGTGCAACACCGCCGCCTGCGAGATGCTGGGTTATTCCAAGGAGGAACTCGTGGGAATGAGAGTGTCCGACCTGCTTCCCGCGGAAGACCGGACGATATTACCCGGGATACTCGAAGACCTGAAAATCAAGGGAAAATCCTTCGTGGAAAGTACGAATATCCGGAAGGACGGAACCACCATACCCGTGGAGTCCTGGTCCAGATTGATAGATACCCCGTTGGGCAAGCGGGTAGTAGTGTACGTCAGGGACGTGACCGAGCGCAAGAAGGCGAAGGAGGAACTTGCAAGGAGCGAGAAGAGATTCCGGTCCTTTATGGATCAGCTTCCGGCCGCCGCATTTCTCAAGGATGCCGGAAGAAGGTACATGTACGTGAATTCCTTCATGAGGGAAGTTTTAGGGGCGACGGATCATTGGCTGGGGAAAACCGTGTCGGAACTCTTCGATGAGAAAATATCTCCCTTTCTGACCGAAGATGACGTGAATGCTTTGCGGGAGGGGTACAGCCGGGCGATCCGGAAACTCGTGGACGTTTCGGGGAATGAAAGATATTTCGAGATTCACAAATTCAGAATATCCGGCGGCGGCGAGGAAGTGATGCTTGGCGGTGTGGCCCTGGACGTGACGGAAAGGAAACGAGCCGAAGAGAAGAAGCGAAATCTCGAAGCACAGATGCGTCACACTCAGAAACTGGAGAGCCTGGGAGTCCTGGCTGGAGGCATAGCCCACGATTTCAACAATATATTGATGGCCATCCTCGGGTACGCGGACCTGGCGCTCATGGATATACGGCCCGGCAGCCCCGCCAGGATTTCAATAGAGGAGATGAAGAAGGCCGCCTGCAACGCCGCCGACCTCACCAGGCAGATGTTGGCTTATTCGGGCAAGGGCAGTTTCCAGGTCATGAGATTGAACCTCAATGACATAATCAGGGAGATGACTCACCTCCTCAAGATATCCATTTCCAAAAAGGCGGTGATAAAGTATGACCTCCTGGAAGACCTGCCGACCATAGAGGCCGACCCTTCCCAGATGAAGCAAGTGATAATGAACCTTATTACCAACGCTTCTGATGCGATGGACAGGACCAGCGGGGTGATCACCATAACCACCAATGTCATGTGTTGTACCGCAGAGTACCTTAGAACCGCTTACACCGCCAGCGAGCTTCGTGAGGGGAATTACGTCTATCTCGAGGTATCCGACACCGGGTGCGGCATGGACGAGGAAACCCTGAAAAGACTTTTCGATCCGTTCTTCTCCACGAAGTCTACGGGAAGGGGACTGGGATTGTCCGCGGTCATGGGCATCATCCGCGGTCACGGCGGAGGGATAAAGGTGTACTCGGAGAAAGGCAAGGGATCCTCTTTCAAGATACTACTTCCGGCGGTGGAGGGTGAACCTCAGCAGGTACGTGCGGAAGAGCCGGCCTCCATCGACGGAACGGACTCGGGGACGATACTGGTGGTGGACGACGAGCCTTCGGTCAGGAACATCACCGCTGCGATGCTGCGGCGGAAGGGTTACAAGGTGATTCCGGCAAGTGACGGCAGGGAGGCCCTGGAGATATTCAGGGAGAGACACGGAGAAATAGACTGCGTAATACTGGATCTCACTATGCCCCACGTGGACGGCGAAGAAACGTTCAGGGAGATGAGACGCATGGACGGGAACGTGAAAGTCGTCATGACCAGCGGATATAACAAACAGGATGTTACCCGTAAGTTCGTGGGCAGGGGACTCGCCGGGTTCATACAGAAACCTTTCAGGTTAAACGAACTGCACGCCAAGATCCGGGAAGTTCTCGGAGAGCGGTGATCCGGGTCGTGGGTGTGGTACCATGAGAGGAAAGATTGTTTACGTACTGGGATTCCTTCCCACTTACGTGTTGGCCGAGATACTGGAACTGGCTTCCCGGGGGTTGAGGATTCATGTGTTCCTGCCGGACTCGGAGAGCATTTCCTCCCATTGGCTGGAAATGGTGGATACCTGCGGACTGCCTGAAAATGTTATCGTGGAGAAAAGTATACCCGTCGAATTGTTCAGGTGCCCGATCCGGAAACTGTTGCCCTCGGCTGCGAGAATGTGCGCTCCGCTATTTCTGCGAAACCCCGTGAGGTTCATAAGGAACCTGATGTCAGCCCTTCGGATGAGATCGTTCAGGTTTTTCGTGGTGGGATCGTTCCTGGCCGGAAGGATGACGGAGTACCCGGCATTATTCCATTCCCATTTTGCCCGCACGGTGGCGTTTTCGGCTATGTGGGCGGCGAAGCTGCTGGGACGCCCGTTCACCGTTACCACTCACGCCGTGGACATATTCCTGCCACGCAGGGAACGCTTGGTTAAGCGCCTTCTCGAGAGGGCGGACGGCATATTCACCATTTCCGGTTTCAACGAGGATTACATGTACCGTCGTTTCGGCGAATCCCTTCGGGGAAAAGTGCGGATGATCCACCTGGGTATCGACCACGATTCCCTCCCGGAGCGGAATCCGACGGGCGGCGTTCCTCTCGTCATTTGTACGGCCAGCGGCCTGGGGGAGAAGAAAGGTGTGCCGGTGCTCCTCGAGGCTTGCGGAATACTCAAGACCAGAGGAATTCGTTTCCGGTGCCGTGTGATAGGGGCCGACGCCGGGGGATTTCTGCTGGAAAAGTACAGGAGGGAAGTCCGTGAAGCGGGTCTGGCCGATGTCGTGGAATTCACCGGAGCCATGAAATCCGGTGACGTTCTGCGCGAAGTCGCTTCTGCTTCGGTCTTCGTGCTTCCGTCGATGGTTTCCGCCGCCGGAGATATGGACGGTATACCCGTAGCGCTGATGGAATCCATGGCCATGGGGATTCCCACCGTTTCCACCCGTTTGTCCGGAATACCGGAGTTGGTGGATGACGGAAAGAACGGACTCCTGGTTACTCCGGGAGATTCGGAAGAACTGGCTGATGCACTGGAGCGCATGCTTACGGATGCGGATTTCGCCAGGGTTATGGGAGCGGCGGGGGCAGTGAAGGCCGGGCGTGAATTCGAGGTTTCCGGTTACGTATCCGGACTTCTTGACCATTGGTCCCGCTTGGCCTGCAGAGAATGAAGCTTTCCGCGCCCGCCGGACTTTACGAACTCAGGCACAGAATAGTGTCCGTGGGACTTCCCGCTCTGGTCAGTCGGGGCAGTATGGTCGCGTGGGGAATCCTGACCATACTTATCATCAGGAAACTCCCGGAGGAGGCGTATGCCGTATACGCCGTGGCCAGGAGCCTGGAAATGTTCGGTGTTCTTCTAGGCGGAGGATTCGTGCACCAGGCCGTAATGAAATTGGTGGCCGAGGGTGATACGGAGCGAGAACGCCGTTTGGCCAACGCCGGGGTGCTGGTAGCCTTGGCCTTCGCCGCAATTTCGGCCTTTGCCCTGATCGCGGGAGAGGATTTACTGCGTTCCTTTTACGGTGCCCTGGACCTGGGGGGCATTCCGGCTTTGCTGGCCGGGGTCGTGGTGACCGGAACTCTGAGCGGTCTGCCCAGGAGCCTTCTCCTTGCAAAGCATAGAACGAAACACGTGATGCTTTCCGATCTCCTTCAATTTGCGGTGAAGGGTGGTGTGGTAGGCATTCTCCTGTTTTCCGGAGCGCTGAATTCGGCTCACCAGATTTTCATCGCCACCATAGCGGCCAATCTCGCGGCCTGCATCGTGAGTTTATGGCTGGCCAGGGATCTCTTCTCGCCCCGGGTGGGGACGGGTACCGGCGAAATCGGTACGGTGATGGGATTTGCTGTTGTCACCCTGGGTACGTCTCTTGCGAACTTCGTTTACTCGAGAACCGATATTCTCATGCTTGGGAAGCTGAAGCCGGATGACGTGGCCGCTTACGGTGCATCGAGAACGCTTGCCGGCATGGTGCTGCCCGTAGTGGCCGCGGCCAACATGGTTCTGCTGCCGCTGGTGTCCAGAATGTGGAAGCAGGGCCGCAGGAGGGAGGTTCTGTCCAGGATCTGGGGCAGCGTTTTCCTGGCCGAGGTACTCATGGCCCCTGTGGTTTTCGCTTACGTGGTTTTTCCCGGAAGAATCATGAACCTGGTCTATGGGGGAAAGTATACGGAGGCCTGGCCGGTGATGATGGTGTTGGGTGGATTATCCGTAGTAAGACCTCTGGGCAGCTTCTTCTCTACGGCCTCGGCGGCCGTGGGGAAACCCCAGTATTCTCTGTACAGCGTACTCATTTCCTCCATTTTCAACGTTGCTCTCAACATCGTCCTGATTCCGGCGCTGGGAGGGCTTGGGGCGGCGCTGGCCACGGCTGCGGCGGTGGTGACCGGAACGGTCTGGGTGGTATGGGCGTCTATTCGTTACATGAGTTCGGAAGCGGAAGGATAGGAAAGCCGGCGGGAACAGAATCTTCTTTCTGCGTGTATATCCTTTTGAATATGAAGACGTGGTGAAAGGGAAGCATGATTATCGGGGTTGTTCCCGGCGATACGGCTCGGGAGCATGATAGCCGGGCAACGGCTTGCGGAGGGATCGTTTCCGTTTCGGGGCGACCGGGGCTCGAAAAGGGCTTGGAAACGCAGGTCGGAAGGATGCCCGTAAACGTTTGTAGGATCTTGAGAGAGTTGCGGGCGGGAGCCCCGGCAGCATGATCGTGGTGAACCTGTATATTATCGAAGTGTCGGGATTTCGCCGAATGGAAGATGCCTGTTCCTTCGTGTCGGACAAGCATCGTTCCGCCGGGGTTGTAGTGGATGATTCTGTCCTTACCCGTGGAGCCGCAATGGAGTTCGGGACTTCGGCGTGCATAAAGGAGGACGGCAAGTGGTAGGTCAGGTTTTTGCGATAGTGGCCGGTTCGGACCCGGTCACGAAATTTATCCTGGTGGCCATCGCCCTGCTGTCCATAGGATCCTGGGCCGTGGCCGTGTCCAAAATAAGGGAGTTCAGGACTATACTCAACTCATCGAAGATTTTCATGGACGCGCTTCGCACTACGGGTCGTCCCCCGGGAGGCGATTTCTGGAACAGGAACGACGAAATAGGTCCCCTGGCCAGGATGTACGCCGAGGCCGGCAGGTTCTTGCAGCGAAGGAGGGAGAGGGGAGTGACCGCCCCGCTAACGCCGGAAGAAGTAAGCAGCCTGACCAGCGCTCTGGAGAGGGAAGCCGGGGAGGATCTGGCCCGGAGGGAAAGGAACATCGGTTTCCTGGCGACGGTCACCAGCGTTTCTCCGCTGTTGGGACTGCTGGGCACGGTATGGGGTATTCTTACCAGTTTCATCGGTATGAAGGAGATGGGAGTGGCTGATTTGAGCGCTGTGGGAGCCGGAATAGCAGCCGCCCTGACCACGACGGTGGCGGGGTTGCTCGCGGCGATCCCGGCCAACGTCTTCCACAATTTCGTGGTGGGTAAGATAAATTTCCTGGCCGGTGACATGGACAGGTTCCTGTCCGAACTCGTGGATGTTTGCAGAAGGGGAAGCCTGGAATGATAAAAACCAGGTACCAGCGCTTTTCCGGGATAAACATGACCAATCTTGTGGACGTGACCCTGGTTCTTCTCGTGATATTCATGTTGACTTCCCCGGTCATGCAGAGAAGTACCGACGTTACTCCTCCCTCTTCCGACGGGGGCAGGGTGGTGAACAGGCTGGATCCCGACAAGACCCTGGTCCTGGAAATCGACGCCTACGGTAACCTTTCCATCGCCGGGGAGCCGGTGAGCATGGAAGATCTGGGCCCGATAGCGGAGGCTGCATACGGAGCCGGGAGGAAGGAAGCCTACGTGAGAGCGGACAGGGACGTCAGGTACGAAGTGGTAGCCGATGCGTTGACGAAGCTTGGAAGCGGCGGATACCTTAATGTCGGACTCATCCGGGAGAGCGGCGGCGGTGACCGGGAGACCCGGTGACGGCGGCCGTTTACCGGGGAAGCTGGATTTCCTGGTTTCGGCTGTGGTGCACGTCTTGGTCCTTATCCTGGGAATATTCGCTTTCTCTACCGGCGCCGATCTTCCCCTGACCGGAGGAGATGAAGCCATATCGGTACGCATGGTGACGCTGAAGGCCGGTACGGAACCTGAAGTTTCTACCGATGAACGGGACCGGCTTCCCGAGGAAGCGTCTCCGTCCGTCCTTCCCGAGGAGATCGTACGGAAGGATGAACCACCTGCGGAACCTCTCCGGGAACCACTTCCTCCCGAGGAACGTGAGGAAGTGCGTCGGGATGTGCCGGATGAACCGGTGGAGTCTTCCGATCCGGTGGAAGCCGATCCTGTGGAGACGGAACCGCCTCCGGCGGACGATTTCGCGGCGGTGGGTGCCGCGGGTGATGCCGGTGCCGGGGCGCCGGGACCGGGAACCTACGAGGCGAGAGTATTCAACTCCGTAAGAAGGGAGTATAGGACTTCGGTTACGCCCGTTCGATCGTACAGGGTGGTGTTGACGGTGTTTCCCGACGGCGAAACCCGGGTGGAGGTGGTGAGGAAAAGCGGTACGCCGGCTTTCGACAGGGCGGTGGAGCACGCCCTGGGATCGGCCAAAATACCTCCGATGCCACCGGGAAGGAGCGCCCCTGCGGTGATCAATATAGAATTTTTCGGACCGGGGGAATGATGGTATGTTTTACGTGAGACTGTTCGTTTCCACAATGCTGGCGGCGGGCTCCGGTTTCGTACCCATGACGCCTATCGGGGCGGAATGCATCCCGGTGATGCTGACCGTGGAAGGGGAGGATGAACTGGCGGAGTCCGCCTACGGACAATTGAAAAACGACATCGATTTTTCCGGGCTGCTGGTCACCGCCGATGACGGTTACGTCGAGGTTGATGTCTCCGTAGACAGAGATGTCGACGGATACCGTCTGACCGCCAGGGTGCTTTCCGGGGGTGAGCCTCTCATGGGCAGGGATTATACCGGCTCCAACTTCTATTCCATATGCCATGCCTTCGCGGACGACCTGGTATACGACCTCACCGGGGAACCGGGCATAGCCTCCTCCCTGCTTGCGTACGTGAACAGGAGCGATGACGGATATTCACTCATGGTGAAATCCCAGGATCCGAGGCCGCCCAGGACCATAATGTTCGACCGTGATGTGATAACCACTCCGGCTTGGTCTCCCGACGGGGACAGGATAGTGTTCACTTCATACAGGTCGGGGAACGCGGATCTTTGGTGTTACGATTTCTCATCGGCCTCGGCGGTCAAGGTGCTCGACGTTCCAGGACTGAACTCCTCCCCGGCATGGAGTCCCGATGGAAGTATGGTGGTACTGACTCTTTCGAAGAACGGTAATTCGGACATTTACATGCTGGATATGCGGACCTCCGCCGTTACCAGGCTGACCACCAGGGAGTCCATAGAGACATCACCCTGCTTCTCTCCCACGGGAAGGCAATTGGTTTTCACCAGTGACAGACTGGGGCATCCCCAGCTTTACGTGATGGACAGCTCGGGGGGTACCGCCATGAGGGTAACCAGGTCTCACCGCTACTGCGACAGTCCGGCTTGGTCTCCCGACGGCGACAGGATAGCATACACGGCCCGGGTGGGCGGAGATTTCCACATATTTGTAATGAATGCCGACGGTTCCGACGTCAGGCAACTCACGTTCGAAGGCACGCTGAACGAGGACCCGGTATGGGGCCCTACCGGCAGGCACATAGCGTTCAGCAGCGACATGGGAGGTGGCAGGGATATATACGTTGTCGAGCTGAACGGTTTGACCATCAGGAGACTTACCGCGGGTGGCGACAATTATTGTCCCACGTGGGCGCCGTTGGGGTTCAGATGATCAGTGATTTCAAGGAGGACTGAATAGTGAAAAAATGGATATTGTGGTTCGTTACGGTCACGATTATCATGACCGTTTTACTGCTTTCCGGTTCGGGATGCAGGCCTGATACCACCGTGCCCGCCGCCGATACGACCACGGTAGTGGTGGAGGAGGATGGCCTGTGCGATACCCTCACCGGTATATGGGAATCCGATACCCTGGAAACGACGGGAATGCTGCTCACCGTTCACCAGCAGAACCTGGAGGACGTGTTCTTCGAATACGACAGCTATGAACTGTCCGGGGAAGCCCTGGACGTACTTATGAAGAACGCTTCCTACATCATGGAAAACGAGGGATTCAGGGTTCTGGTGGAGGGACACTGCGACGAACGGGGCACCATAGACTATAACCTCTCTCTGGGAGAGAAAAGGGCGCTCGCCGTTTACGAATACCTCGTGAATTACGGAGTTCCCGCTGAAAGGCTGGAATACATAAGTTACGGTAAGGAAAGACCTTTTGATCCCGGGCACAACGAAAGAGCCTGGGCTGCGAACCGCCGGGTCCATTTCAGGGTCCTTCCCGGGAGGTAAGCATGAGAATGACGGGTGTCCTGACCGTTACAGGAGTGTTGTTACTTACAGGGTGCCTGGGTTTCTGGGTTCATACTCCGGAGGAAATAGAAGACATTTCTTCGAAACAGGAAACGATGAGGAACGACCTGGTCATGCTCAGGGAAGCCGTCGGCACCAACGAGAACCTGTTGAGAGGACTGCAGGCCCAGTCCGGAACCAGGACCCTCGACCTGGTTGAGCGCCTGTCGGCGTTGGCCGATGAACTGGACCTTGCGCTTGCCCGCCTGGGCAATACGGGTGTCGTCAATTCCCGGGGGGATACGACCGCCTCGCCCGGGGCGCAGGTCATATTCGACGAGGCCTACGACCAGTTTCAACGGGGCGGCTTCGAGATAGCGGCCGAGGGATTCCGGGAACTGTACACCAAGTATCCCTCATCTCCCCTGGCGGACGACGCGTTCTACTACATGGCCATCTGCTGGGAGGAAACCGGTTCCCCGCACCGGGCGGTGGAGGACCTGGTGGCACTCAGCTATCTTTACCCCGATTCGGAATGGGCTCCGGGAGCACTTTTCAGGGCTGCCGACATTTATGGCTCCCATGGAGCTTCGAGCGACAGGGATCGTCTGTTCGACCTGCTGCTGGAAAGGTATCCCGAAAGCGATGAAGCCGCACTAGTGAGGGAATTACGAGGATAGTACTCCTCTTTTTTGACTTGGAAGGGCTCTCAAAGCATATTTCCTTGTTATTTCCTGGAAACATGCGGGAGTGGCGGAATTGGCAGACGCGCCAGATTTAGGATCTGGTAAGCTATGCTTGTGGGGGTTCAAGTCCCCCCTCTCGCACCATGTATCTGAAACGGCGGGAAGCATTCGTCATGTATGAAATCGTGAAATCCGAGGGAAACGAAAGAACGGTCAGGTTCACCGAAACGGCGGAGCGGGTGAACGAACTGTTCGATAAGATCCGCAAGCAGATATCCAAGGATCTGGACCTCCCGGGGTTCAGACCGGGCAAGATTCCTAAATCCATCATCGACAAGCGTTACGGTAACATTATAAAGGCCGAGGTGGCTGATACCATAAGGCACGAGCTGACTTCGAAGCTCCTCGACGAGCAGGATTGGATACTGGATGATTCGGAAAACCGGGGGGATCAGGAGATGCCCGTGGAGGACAGCCCTTACTCCTTTCACCTGACGTTTTCCCTCTTTGAAACTCCCGAGCCCTCCGAACTTGACGACATTACCGTGGAGGTGCCCCTTCCGGATCTGGAAAAGGAAGTGGACGAGGCCTTGGATTCCCTTCGCGAGAAGATGATAAGTTTCGAAACGGTGAACAGACCTTCCGAATCCGGGGATCTCGTGGTACTGGAAGTGGTGCGGGAAGGAACGAACGAAGCTCCTCAGGAGTTCAGCATCAGGGTAGGCGAGTCCCACCTGGGACCGGGCTTTGACGACCTGGTCAGTGGGGTGGAAGCGGGTCATACCTTTTCGGCGAGAATGCGGGACCGGGAAGACGGAGAAAATCCTATTCACCACTTCAGGGTCAAAGAAGTGAAACGACCCCTGTTGCCCGAACTGAACGATGAATTTGCGGAGAAGGTGGCGGGTCTGAAGAGCATGGAGGAACTGAGATCCGAACTGGAGAAGGCCGCCGAGAACAGGCACCGCCAGGAAGTGGATTACCTGAAGAAACGGGCTCTTATAGACAAGCTATTGGAGACTAATCCCTTCGATCCTCCCAAGTACATGGTGGATAATCTCACCAGAGATTACCTTAACAGGTTGGGAGAGGAAACGCCCGGCGAGAATACCGTGTCTGCGGCCAGGGAATTGGCGAGAGACAAGGTAAGGGAGTTCCTGATCCTGAGAGCCTTCGCTGAGAAAGAAAATATCCAGGTGTCCCGGGAGGAGGTGGAGAAGGAGAAAGATCCCGCGGAATCCGCCGCCTCCGTTGCCGACAGGCTCCGGAATGCCAAGGTCATGGAACTTCTACTGGGAAAAGTGAATATCGTAGAGAAGAAGAAGGATGACGGGAAAACCGGGAGCGATGGAGAGGATTCCCCGTCTTCCTCCTGGGAATGGGAACCGGTGAACCGGGAAGCTTCCTGCGGGGAGGATGGCGGCCCCGGTGATGAAGGGGAGGCGTGATGGCTTTCATTCCTTTCGTTGTGGAACGTGAGGGCAGCAGGGAACGGTCCTACGACATCTATTCCCGCCTTCTCAAGGAACGTATAGTTTTCCTGGGGGATACCCTGAACAGTCAGGTGGCCAACCTGGTGGTGGCACAGTTGCTTTTCCTGGAGGGAGAGGATCCCAACAAGGATATCAACATGTACATAAACAGCCCGGGGGGCGTCGTATCCGCGGGACTTGCCATTTACGATACCATGCAGTTCATCAAGCCTCCGGTAGCCACTTTCTGCATGGGAACGGCGGCCAGTATGGCGGCCATGCTTCTGGCGGCGGGCGCCGAAGGCAAGCGTAACATCCTGCCGCACGCCAGGGTGATGATTCATCAACCAATGGGAGGAGTCCAGGGACAGGCCAGTGATATAGAGATAGAAGCCAAGGAGATCATGAAACTCAGAAAGAATCTTAACGAGATCCTGGCCGAACATACGGGTCAACCCTTGGAACGGATCGAGAAGGATTCCGACAGGAACTTCTGGATGGCCCCCGGGGAAGCCATGGAATACGGTATCGTGGACAACGTACTCTCCACCAGGAGTTGACGGGACGAATGGGCAAGGACAAGAGATGTTCGTTTTGCGGCAGACCCATAGATGAGGTGCGCCAGCTCATCCAGGGAGCCGGCGGAGTACACATCTGTGACGAGTGCGTAAGATACTGCAGTGAACTGGTGGACCTGGACGCAACCCCCGAGTTAACCTCTTCGGACTTCCTGGAGGAGAGGGATCTTCCCACTCCCCAGGAAATAAAAAGGCAGCTGGACGAGTACGTGGTTGGACAGGAACAGGCCAAAAAGGTCCTGGCCGTAGCAGTATACAACCACTATAAGAGGTTACGTACATCCGGGGAAGCTTCCGATGTTGAACTGGAAAAGAGCAATATCCTGCTGCTGGGACCTACCGGGGTAGGTAAGACCCTCCTGGCCAAGACCCTGGCCAGGATACTGGACGTTCCCTTCGCTATAGCCGACGCCACCACGTTGACCGAGGCGGGTTACGTGGGAGAAGACGTGGAAAACATTCTTCTCCGGCTGCTGCAGGTCACCGATCTGGATGTGGGCGCCGCCCAGCAGGGAATTATCTACATAGATGAGATAGACAAGATATCCAGGAAATCGGAGAATCCTTCCATTACCCGCGACGTATCGGGGGAGGGAGTTCAACAGGCGCTCCTGAAGATTATAGAGGGAACCGTAGCCAGCGTACCGCCCCAGGGCGGGAGAAAACATCCTTACCAGGAAAACATATTGGTGGACACCTCCAACATACTCTTCATATGCGGTGGAGCTTTCAACGGTCTGGAAAAGATAGTGGAAAGACGGATCAAAAAAAGTGCCCTGGGGTTCGGCGCATCTATTGAAGGAAGTACCCGACCCGCTGGAAAGATCCTTTCCAGGGTGGAGTCCCACGATCTCGTCAAGTTCGGATTAGTTCCGGAACTGGTGGGCAGATTGCCGGTACTGGTAACCCTGGAGGACCTGGAAGTCCGGGACCTGGTGAAGGTGCTCACCCAGCCGAAGAATGCTTTGGTTCGCCAGTACGAGTACCTATTCAGTCTGGAAGGCGTGGAACTGGTCTTTACTCCCGGTGCCTTGGAAGCGGTGGCCGCGAGGGCGAAGGAGGCCGGAAGCGGAGCCAGGGGGTTGCGGTCGGTCATGGAGGACGTTCTTCTGGAAACCATGTATGAACTTCCCGGTATGACCGAAGTCGATAAGGTGGAAATATCTCCCCGGGTGATCAGGGGAGAGGCCCCCCCCCGGATCATCAAGAACCAACGGGAGAAGACCGGCAGGACAGGATAGGCGGGTGTTCCATGCCACCTCTGGATGTCAGGTTCGTAAGGAGTTGTCCCGGTCCGGAACACCTTCCTTCCGACGGCAGGCCGGAAGTTTGTCTCGCGGGCCGGTCGAACGTGGGCAAGTCGTCCCTGCTCAACAGTCTTGCCGGCGGGCGCAAAATCGCCAGAACCAGCTCCAGGCCGGGGTGTACGCAATATCTTAACATCTACTCCGTAGGTGAATCCTTTTACTTCGTGGACCTTCCGGGATACGGGTACGCCAAGGCTCCCGCGGGGATGCGTTCACGCTGGTCGGACTGGATAGCCGGGTACCTTTCCGGCAGGAGCGTGCTCAGGGGGACGGTGCTGCTGGTTGACGCCAGGCATCCCTGTTTGCCCAACGACATGGAGATGGTGGAATTCCTTAAGGATATAGGAAAACCTTACATCGTGGCTCTCACGAAATCCGACAAGCTGTCGGGCAACAAGCTTGCCTCGACCGTTCGAAAGGCACAGGATATGGGGCCGGTGATACCGGTATCGTCCGTTACCGGTCGGGGTATCGACCGGCTCAAGGGCTGGATTTTCCAGGCCGTGGGATGACAGTGCCCTGCAGGGAGGATTTTTCATGTCTCTGTCGATTCTGATTGGTATGCAGTGGGGGGATGAAGGCAAAGGCAAGATAGTCGACAAACTGGCGGATGGAGCTGCGGCCGTGGCCAGGTTCTCCGGAGGTGCCAACGCGGGGCATACCGTCGTGGCCGGAATGGATAGGATAGCATTGCACCAGCTTCCCAGCGGGATACTGAGACCGGGAGTGATCGGGATAATAGGTGCATCGTGCGTCCTGGATCCCATCGCCCTGGCCCGGGAGGCGCGGGATCTCGAGGCGATGGGGATCAAGGTTGAGGACAGGTTGGTGATATCGGGCAAGGTCCATCTGGTGCACCCGGCGGCCAGGTATTTCGAGAGGGCCGCTGAAGAGGCGGCCGGCAACGTGGCTGTGGGAACCACCATGAGGGGGATAGGTCCCACCTACGTTTCCAAGTTTTCCCGCCGAGGTCTCAGGTTGGAAGATGCCGCCGTAGAGGCTGATTTCGTACGAAGATCCATGACCGTCGCCGAGGAGTGCATCGAAGAGCTGGGTCTCGAGGGCGGGAAGGCGAAAAGTCTCATGGAGGAAACCGGAGAATTCGAGGGCAATACCCTGAAACTGGTTTCCAGGGCCACGGATGTGTCCATGGTGATAGAAGATATACTGGATTCCGGGGGTACCGTCATAGCCGAGGGGGCCCAGGGGACGATGCTGGATCCCGATCACGGCACTTACCCGTTCGTGACCTGCGGCTCCTGCGTTTCCGGGGCGGCATGCGTCAGCTTGGGAGTGGGACCCACCATGGTCGACGAGATCGTGGGAGTGATGAAGGCCTACACCACCAGGGTGGGTAATGGTCCTTTCCCCACGGAACTGGACGACGATACGGGACAGGCGCTGCGGGAGAAGGGCAATGAATACGGTGCCACAACCGGTAGACCCAGGAGGTGCGGATGGTTCGACGGCGTGCTGGCCAGGTATGCCGCCCGGCTGAACGGCTGTACTTGGACTGTGCTTACCCTCCTCGACGTGCTCAGCGGTTTCCCTGAATTGAAGATATGTACCAAGTACAGGCTTGATCCCGAGGTGGAGCTTTCGCTGTTCGAAACCGGCGCCAGGCTGGGAAAACATATTCCGGTTTACGAAACACTGCCCGGATGGGAAGAGGACATAGCCGGGGAAACCCGCTGGGAATCTTTGCCGGAAAATGCCAGGAAGTACGTCCTGTTCATAGAACACCTGACGGGAGTGCGCATCGGGGCGATTTCCACCGGGCCGGGCAGGGAGGACCTGATCTGGAGAACGTAGGCCTTTTCGACACCCATTGCCACTTGGGTGACGAAGCCTTCCGGAAGGATCTCGACGATGTTCTGTCGTCGGCGGAGAAGGCGGGAGTGACGAGATTCCTGGTTCCCGGCATCGACCTTTCATCCAGCATCGAGGCGGTTCGGCTCTCCGGGAGACGCAGGGGAGTATTCGCCGCAGTCGGCATACACCCCAACGAATTGAATGACGATTCCTACACCGACATCGAAAAGATTCAGGGTATTCTCATCGATCCCGGCGTGGCGGCGGTGGGCGAAACCGGGATGGACTTCTACCGAGATGTCGTTGGGAAGGACCTCCAGAGGGAATTTCTCGCCGGACACGCGGAACTGGCCCGGGCGTTCGGACTGACGTTGGTGGTTCATTCCAGGGGAGCGGAGGAAGAAGTCCTTGAAGTATTGGGCGACGATTTACCGGTTCCGGTGGTTCTCCACTGTTACACCGGTGATGCCGTTACCGCCCGTAAGGCGGTGGACAGAGGATTTTATATCGGATTCGCAGGACCAATTACATATCGTGGTAACGACGAGTTGAGAAAACTGGCCGCCGGGCTTCCCGGGGACCGTATACTGGCGGAGACGGATTCGCCTTACCTTGCGCCGAGCCCGGTGAGGGGCTCGAGAAACGAACCCGCCAACCTGGTCCATGTTGTGGAGGCTCTTGCCGAGACGACGAATATGGAATTGCATGCAATGGTCGAAAGGCTCACCGAGAATTCGGAGTCCGCTTTCCGGCTGGGTGCCCGCAGAAGGACTGCTCTCGTGTACCGTCTGGGCGACACGATATACATGAACATCACCGGTAAATGCGATAACCATTGCAGATTCTGCATCAGGGACAGGACGGACGGTATAGGAGGGTACCGCCTGAGGCACGACGTTGAACCCGACGATACCAGGTTGAGATCCATAATATCGTTCCTGCCTCCCGGGAATGGAAGGGAATTGGTCTTCTGCGGTTACGGAGAACCGACGATGAGGCCGGTGCTCCTGGAAGAGTTGGCCGAGGCTGCTTCGGGAAAGGGATACATGGTCAGGTTGAACACCAACGGGACGTGTCTCGCCAGGATGTCCGGGGAGGACGTCGTAAAGATGCTGGCTCCTTTTCACCGGGTGAGTGTGAGTCTGAACGCTTCATCGGAAAAAGAGTATGCCAGGCTCTGCAGACCCTCATTACCGAATGCGTGGGAGCGTCTCCTGGAATTCGTGGAACTTGCCGGGAAATCATCGGAAGTACGGCTCACGGCCGTGGGGTACCCGGGGCTGGACATGAAAGCTGTGAAGAGGCTGGCCGAGTCCATGGGCTTTCCGTTCAGGGTGAGGTGATGTCTCCGGGGGAAGTCAAAAATACGCTGCGGCGACTGGGCGTGAGTCCGGACAGGGAGCTGGGTCAGAATTTCCTGGTCAATCCTTTCATTGCCGCGAAAACGGCATCGGCGGTGCCCCGGGGAGAAAGTACCCTGGAGATAGGCCCGGGCCTGGGTTCCCTCACCGAGAGACTCCTGGAACGATGTGGCTCACTGACGGCCGTTGAGATTTCCCGGAAGATGGCCGGGTTCCTGGAGTCGAAATTCGGTCCGGCGGGCCTTCGGATCGTCCGGGAAGATTTCCTTCGCGTAGATCCTTCGGTTCTTCCCGGTTTTCCTTTCCGAGTTGTCGTGGGGAACCTGCCGTACTCGATTTCTTCTCCGGCTCTCTTCAGGTTGACGGAGCACGGTTTCCGCCATGTGGATGTCGCGGTTTTCATGCTGCAGAAAGAGGTGGCCGTGAGACTGTCATCCCTTGACGGAGGCCGTGAATACGGTAAGCTTTCCCTGCAGATATGGCCGCTCTTCACGGTGGAGAACCTCCTTGATGCCGAACCCGGCGACTTTTTTCCGGAACCGCGGGTGAAATCGAGGGTGGTGGTGATTAGGAGGAGGAAGGAACCTCTCGTGGACGAGAGATCGTACCCCGGGTTCAGAAAACTGGTTCGAGACGCTTTCGCCATGAGGAGGAAAACGATCCTGAATAATCTCGGTGCCTCCATGGGAAGGGAGAGAGCCGCATCGCTCCTGGGAAGGGCCGCCATAGATCCCGGTCTCAGGGCGGAACGCATACCGCCCCGGGGATTTCTGAAATTGCTGGAGGCCATGGAATGAGGTTCATCGTCCCGTTACTGGTTTTGCTGGCTGCATCCCGTGCGGGCTCGGTAACCATGGGTTACAACGTGGACCTGAGCCAGATCAAGGACCAGGTGCGCCTGTCCAATTCACTGTCCCTGTATCAGCAGCTCACCCGAAGGCTGGCACTGAACGCCGGGGTGGTGTTCACCGGAGAGAAGAACAGCGATCTGGGCAGGTTCGTCGACGGCAGGACCGGGAATGCGAGCCTCTCCTTCACTCCGGTCAAAGGAATCGAGTTCGGGATTAACATCTCCAGGACCATGAGTTCGGAGGAAAAGTACGGGAAATTGGTGAGGGACCACCTGGATAACACGACCTCGGGCCAGTTCCGATACGCCCTCTCCCAGTGGCTGACGTTGAACATGAGCCTTGGAGCGCACTTCATCGAGTACATGGATCCTTCCGGTGACACCACCGTGACCGGAAGAGATGAGGGCGGTGTGCGAAACGTGGAAATATCCATGAGCAGGGACATATTTCCCAGGTTATCCAGCAACGTATCCTTCGGCGAACACAGGACTTTGGGTTACCAGAAAGATACGGGCAGCAATTCGCTTTCGATAAGAACGGGCTATGTTTTTCCCGGTTGTTTCGCCGGCGGGAATCTGGATGCCCAAATCTCGGCTTCGAGGATGTTCACCACGTACAAGGATTCCAACAGAACCCAGAGCCAGGACGACCTCTCGAACCGGATGTCACTGGTACTGCCGGTACCGGTGGACGGGTTGTCCATGGAAATCTCCACCGGATGGAACTACTCCAACAGGTACAACGAGTATGAATATCCCGATTCCGCTGGAGACCAGGGAGGGCTCCTGGACAGGAAGCTGTTTTCCAGGGATCTGTCGTCCTCTATGCGGTACCTGGTCATTGGGGACCTTATGCTGTACATGAGGCTTTCCCGGCAGTTGGCCAGGGTGGATCAGAAGAGGACGGCCACCGGGGTGGATTCGCTTTTCGATGTTTATTACGTGGATGACGAGAGGGAATTCGCCGCGACACTGGAATACACCCCGGGAGAATGCAGAATATACTTCAACCGGGTGGTGCAACTCGTGAGACGTGATACCTACGGTACCTGGATCGATATGTGGGGAATGGAACATACCGACAATTTCGACTACGACCAGACGCTCGAGGTTCTCTCTCTGGGTTCGGAGGTGCCCCTGGGCGATATGATCACCTTCAAAAACCTGATCCAGGGACAGCGGAGGGAAACCATCTACATCATGTCCGAGCAGTCGGCCAACAGCAAGATTTCGTCCACTTACAGCATCGAACCCGGTTTCGAGTACGATGCCGGGAATTACTGGAAACTGAAGGAATCGGTACAGTTCAGCGCCGACTACACTACGTTCCTTTTTCCGGAAGTCTCGACAACCGGAGCGGATCTTCTGTTCCGGAGAGTAAACACCAGCAGTTCATTCCAGAAAGTTTCCGGCGACAGTACGCTGTTGGGCGTGGATCATATCTTCCGTTTCCAGGACCAGGGTATCTACGCCGGCTCCGTTTTCGAGAGATCGGAAGAAGTGATCAACAACGTGGTGAAATTCAATCTGGGTTTTCACGTCGGCGTCGGGGTGGGACTCACGCCTAGCTATGCCTGGGAATACCAGCGGAGAAATTATCTGGCCCGGAGCTTTCCGCCCAGCGTGGAGTTCATCCACCACCTGGGACTCAGAAGCAGTATGAGCCTAGCAGGCGGTAACCTCGGCGTGAACATAACCAGGTCGTTCTATTCGGATGAGAACAAGAAGGATTACTGGAAGGCTTCGGTCGGATTGAACTACCAGTTCTAGAGAGAGGAGAAATGAAGCGCCTTCTTCCCATTGCGACCACCATCGTCTTTCTCGCGTGTTCTTTTTTCGAACCCAGGGAACCCGAGTACCCAGATCCCGGGGAAGAGATACCGTGGCAGCAGCCTTACGCGCCCCAGACGGTGGTTACGAACTTGGAGAACGCCATGGAGGGCAGGTCTATCACCATGTCAATGGCATGCCTGGATTCCTCTTTCGTGTTTATCGCCGACGGAGCCGACACCACGGAATTCGGGGGTTCGTTCGACTTTGGGGACTGGACTTACGAAGTGGAGCAGAACACCCTTATGAACATCTATAATTTCGTTCAGGGATCGGGACTTTCCAGGGACAGCCTTATAGCCGTCACCATGACTGTAGTGCCCGAACTGCCCGACCCCGTCGCTCCTTCCGATTCGGCGGTACTCTGGAGGGACTATGAAATAGTCGCCGCCGGGTGCGAATACGCCGACTGGCAGAACCCGGCCCGGGGCAGGATCAAGTTCACGATGTTGGAAGATGATTACGGACTCTGGTTCGTAGGCAAGTGGAACGATTACAGGCCGGAAGGTTACTCCGGGGGATACTATACCTGGGGAGTGGCCAAGGCCTCGTTCAGGTAGGAAAGATTTGCCGGAGCATCCCGACCCAGGGGCACCCGTAACCACCGACACCCTGCTCCTGGCATCGGCGCTCCGGGTTCCTCGGGGAACACTGGTCGTGGAACTGGGATGCGGGGTCGGTGCGGTCATGGAGCGAGCTTCCGTGGAAAATCCCGGTTGCACCTGGATAGGACTGGACATCCGTCTGCCGGCACTGGTCGCCATGTTGAAACGTTCCCGCCGATGGGCCGGAGAAAACAGTGGCGTTCATGCTCTTTGCTGTCCGGTGCGTGATGTGCCTCTGACACTCTCCGGCTCCATAGCGGGGGCTGTTATGATGAATCCTCCTTTCATGAACCGCGGGCATTCCAGGACCAGCCCGTCGAGTGAGCGGGCCGTTGCCAGGAGCGGAAGTTCGACGCTGCTTCTGGAATTCGTCAGGGCGGCGGCGCATCTGCTGGTCCCCGGGGGCCGGTTGGTGGCGGTGTGCAGACCGTTCATGCTGCCGGACATGCTCCTTGGATTCAGGACGTGGAAATTGGGAGCGGTGGAGCTGAAACCGGTGGGTTACGGGGATAGGCCTGCTGAGCACGTACTGCTGCATTCCGTAAAGGGATCCTCCCGTAGACTGTCCATTCTTCCGTGGGAAGTTCCCGGAACTTGACGGACCACGCCCGCTTCCACCTTCCGTTATTTACTCCCCGCCCTTCCGGGGTTTATAATTCTTTCTGCCTTCCAAGGTCCCGGGACCATGGGAAATGCGCGGTTAAACGCTCCCGGGGGCATGACGTTCGGAACTCGGTATGATGGAGAAGGTTCTCGTGGCGGGTGCGTCGGGACGGTTGGGAACGGAACTGGTTTCCCTTCTTGGCGATGGGTGTATCGGGATGGACCTGCCCGTCCTGGATATCACCTCGCCGGTTTCCATAGAGAAGGCCGTGGCTGAACATGATCCCGCAGCCATCGTCAACTGTGCGGCGATCACCGATGTGGATCTTTGCCAAAGGAACCCGGAATTGGCCATTAAGGTGCACGTGGACGGCGTGGCCAACCTTGCTTCAACGGGCAGGAGGCTTATAACCATATCCACGGATCACGTTTTCGGCGGGGAGAGGGGCGGGACTAGGACGGTTCCCTATGACGAAGACGACCGTCCGAGCCCGGTCAACGTTTATGGGGAAAGCAAGTTGGCAGGAGAGTCGGAGGCCCTGGGAGCAAGGAGTGACAATATCGTGATCAGGACTTCGTGGCTTTTCTCCGGAAGAGAGGGGCTTTGTCCGTTCATCTGGAACAGCCTCGCCTCCAGGGGAAGGGTGAAGGCGGTGAAGGACCAGGTAGCATGTTTCACTTACGCCCCGGACCTGGCCGGGGCCATCCTGAGGCTGCTGAATACAGGGTATGGGGGCATATTCCACCTGGTGAACACTCCGGGGTTGTCGCCGGCCGTTCTGGCACGGCGTTTCGCGGGTGTTCTCGGCGGCATGGTGGAAGAGGTGCATTGGTCGGACCTGGGACTCGATGCTCCCAGGCCGGCGTACTCCGAACTCCGCACCAGCCGCCGGCTGACTTTACCCGGAGTGGAGGATGCACTGGAACGTTGGAGGAAGGACGTGACGAGGAATGCGTAAATACATGGAATCCGCCTGTAAAGCCATAATGTCGCTGGATGAGGAATCGGTGGCCCTCACGGTTGAAATTTGCGTGAAAGCAGTGTCCCGCGGGAGAACCATATTCTTTTGCGGCAACGGAGGAAGCGCCGTGGATGCCCAGCATCTGGCCGGGGAACTGGTGGGAAGATTCAGGATGGAACGGAAGGCGCTGCCGGCTATCGCCCTCACCGCCAATGCCGCCGTAATGACCGCCATAGCGAATGATTACGATTTCGAAAAAATTTTTTCCAGGCAAGTCGAAGCCCTGGGGAAGCCCGGGGATGTTCTCGTTGCCATTTCCACCAGCGGCAACTCGCCAAACGTCCTCCGGGCCGTGAAGAAGGCGGTCGGAATAGGGATGACCGTTATAGGTTTCACCGGGTCTCCAGGGGGGAAACTGGCCGGCGCGGCGGACGTTTGCGTAAAAGTTTCGTCCCCGCTCACCAGTCATGTCCAGGAAGCGCTGCTGGTAGTGGGCCACGTTCTTTGCGAGGGAATCGAAAAAGGCTGTGCCAGCCCCGACGGTGAATCCGGATGAAAAAGGGCAATGCCTGGAGGCACCTTGCCCTGGGCATACTCATAGCAACCGTTTCTCTTTATCTCACCTACAGGAAGACGAACGGTCGCGAACTCCTGGAAGCCCTGGAAGAGATAAACTGGCCGGTACTTTTCATGGTATTGCCTCCCCTGGCGCTTAGTTACGTTTTCAGGGCGGTCAGATGGAGGAAATTGCTGGAACCCGTTGGGAAGGTTTCCGCGGGAGATGTCGCGGGTCCGTTGATTACCGGCTTCTTCGTCAACACCCTGCTTCCCGGAAGGGTGGGAGAGATTCTCAGGGTTTTGCTTCTTTCCCGTAAGACCGGTATCTCCAGGGGGAGTTCCTTCGCCACGGTGATTCTTGCAAGATTGTTCGACGGGCTCACGTTGGCGGCGATGTCGCTGCTGGTAATGGGGGTCTTCTGGGAACGTCTGAACATGACGGTGAGAATGGGACTGGCCGCCGCCGGTTTCATGTACGTACTGCTCCTGGCCGGGCTGGTGTTTCTGCGCAGCCATCATGACAGTGCCGCCGGCATACTCTCCTTTCCGGTGAGACTGATGGGTTTCAAGACTATTGCCGGGGGACTGGAACGTATGATGCGTTCCTTCGCGGAAGGATTGGGAGTTTTGAAAAACGCGCGGGATGCCGCAGTCGTCGGTCTGTATTCCGCCTTGATCTGGGGATGCCTGATCCTGTCGGTGGTCCCGGTCTTCCTGGCCATGCATTTATCGTTCACGTGGTACCACCCGGTTCTTATCCTGGTACTGGCCGGCCTCGGGATGCTGGTTCCCACTCCTGCCGGGATGGGTACGGTACACGGCGCACTCGTCCTGGTCCTTCCGGGATTGGGGGTACTGGGAGTTGACGATGCCAAGGTGTTGGCCCTTTTATTTCACTCCACGCAGTTCCTGCCGGTGATAGCGGTGGGTCTCTTCGTAGGAATAAGGGAGGGGGTGACGGCGGCCCAGGTGGAGAGGATAGCGGAAGAGGGGGAGGAAATGGTGCGTCCGCCGGGAGGATGATTATTCTTGCCGCATGTCCGAACGCAGTCGCATTGGTGGCCGGAAAGGAATTGGTAGTATACTCCGAACGTGGTACGGTCCCGTTGGAAGCCGTGACCGGTTATCCGGAAGAGATCGGAGAGGTGACTGCGGATCGAAAGACCGGGTATTTATGAGTCGGCATAAGACGAGTTCCGACAGGCCCGGGCGGGGAGAACTCATAGTGGCGAGCCTGGTGGGTCTTCCCGCCTTCGCTCTGTTTTTCCTTTCGCTCCTGGGACACTTTACGGATGGCACTCCCTTCGGGAGTGTCCTGTCGGCGGTCTGTCACCGCATACCCGACAGGACCGTAGAACTTCCATGGGGTAGGATGGGATTATGCGCCAGATGTACGGGGTTCTGGTTCGGATTGTTCTCGGGAACCGTTCTCGCGGTTCGCAGAGTGTATAGACCGCCTTTCCGGGCGGGGCTGCCGGCTTTGACGCCCATGGTGGCCGACGGGTTGTTGCAGCTTCACACGGCTTACGAGAGCTGCAACGCTTTGAGGATGTCCACCGGGTTCCTTGCGGGACTGGGCATGGCGGCGATGTTTTTCGGAAAGCGGTGATTCGGCGGAGATGCCGGGGTCGTTCTTCCCCGCGGAACTGGAGGTTCTCCTGATGAAGAAGACCACGAGGGTTTCGGTGGACAGGATGGAGGAAGGTTTTGCCGTGCTGGTCACCACGAGCCTCGAATCCTTCATGGTTCCCGTGGAATTGCTTCCGGAGGACTGCCGGGAGGGAGATGTCCTGAATGTTACGTTCCGGAGGAACCCGGAGGAAACGGAGCGGTTGGCGTCGAGAGTGAGAGATTTGCAGGAACGGCTCCTGGAGAGGACCAGGAAGAGAAAGTCCGGGAAGGAAAATGAAAGCGGGTAAACTGCTGCTGGTTGCGACCCCCATAGGTAACCTCTCCGATATGTCTCCCAGGGCGCTGGAAGCCTTGAGAAGCGCCGGTGTGGTGATGGCCGAGGATACCAGGAGGACGGCCAGGTTCATCGACGACCGGCGAAAACTCTACAGCTATCACGATCACAACGCGGCGGGCAGGATTGACACGATACTGAAGACCCTGTCGGAGGGAAGGAATGTAGCGGTGGTTTCCGACGCCGGTACGCCGGGGATTTCCGACCCCGCGTACAGGGCGGTCAGGGCCGCCCTCGGGAAAGGATTCGAAGTGGAAGCCATTCCGGGGCCCTCCGCTGTGATATGCGCACTGGTAGCTTCCGGACTTCCCACGGACAGGTTTGCCTTCGAGGGTTTCCTGCCCAGAAAGAAGGGGGCCAGGGCCGCCAGGTTGAAGGAAATGTCCACCTATCCCGGGTCTCTTGTATATTATGTGGGACCTCATCACCTCGTGAAGTACCTGGGCGAGATGAGAGAGTTACTCGGGAACAGGCCGATCTGTGTTGCGAGGGAGCTTACGAAGGTGCATGAAGAGTACCTTCGCGGTGACATCGAGTCGGTACTGGAAGTACTGTCCGGCAGGAGAATTCTCGGGGAAATAACCCTCGTTGTCGGTGCTGAGTCCCTGGGTCAGGATTATTTCTATTAACGGTCGTTTCCGGTGCTTCCTTCGTACCGGCACAGGCCGTTCGAAAGGCTGGTGGGTACTGGAAGGATTCAAGAGAGCGGGCAGGAGAGTACTGGATCCCTTCGTGAACCTGCTTGCAACCGCTGGAGTATCGCCGTTCCTGGTTACGGTCGCGGGACTGTTCATCACGATACTGGCCTCGTGGTTCATCTGGAAGGGTTGTTTTCTGGAGGGGGGATTGTTACTCACGGTCGGCAGTATCATGGATGCGATGGACGGAGCACTCGCCAGGAAATCGGGAACTTCCAGCAAAGCCGGAGCCGTACTGGACTCCAGCAGTGACAGGATCGGAGAGTTGCTGGTTCTCGGAGCGCTCTTGACCGGTCGGGCCGGGGAGTCGCACAGCTCCCTGGAATACCTTGTTCCGGCGGCCATCGGCGGCTCGTTCATGGTGAGTTACATCAGGGCCAGGGCGGAGGGAGTGAAACTTTCCTGTTCCGTTGGTATATTCACTAGAACGGAAAGGCTGGTACTCCTGATAACCGGCATCCTGGCCGCGGATATCTGGGGAACGGAGGTCATAGTATGGCTTCTCGTCCTCATGACCGCGGGCACATGGCTGACAGCGGTACAGAGATTGATGAAAGTTACAAGGGACGGCAGGGGGATTCCCCTGGAGGATGAATGAAGCCCTGCCGCATAATCATTTCAATCCAATGGGAGAGGATGCAATGTCGAAAAAAGTCAGGGTAGCGATAATAGGAGTCGGCAACTGCGCCAGTAGCCTGGTCCAGGGAGTCGAATTCTACAGGAACGCCAAGGATATGGACAAGGTTCCCGGGTTGATGCACGTCAACCTAGGCGGTTACCATGTCAGTGACGTGGAATTTTCGGCGGCCTTTGACATAAATGCCACGAAAGTAGGTAAGGATCTCAGCGAGGCCATATTCGCCGAACCCAACTGTACGGTCAAGTTGTGCGATGTGCCGAAACTCGGGGTTAAAGTCCATCGGGGCATGACCCACGACGGGCTCGGCAAGTATCTCAAGGAAGTGATAAAGAAGGCGCCTGGGCCTACCGCCGATATAGTCGGGATCCTGAAGGAGACCAAGACTGATGTGGTGGTGAACTACCTTCCCGTGGGAAGCGAAGAAGCCACCAAATGGTACGTGGAGCAGGTTCTCGATGCCGGGTGCGCCTTCGTGAACGCCATACCGGTTTTCATAGCAAGGGAGCCCTACTGGCAGAAGAGGTTCCGGGACAAGGGGCTTCCGGTTCTCGGTGACGACATAAAAAGTCAGGTGGGCGCCACTATTGTGCACAGGGTCTTGACGAGACTGTTCGAGGACAGGGGTGTGAAACTCGACAGGACGTACCAGCTTAACGTAGGCGGTAATACCGATTTCCTCAACATGTTGGAAAGAGAGAGGCTGGAGAGCAAGAAGATATCCAAGACCAATGCGGTGACGTCCCAGATTCCCGGGGGTATAGCTCCAAGGAACGTCCACATAGGTCCCAGCGATTACGTGGAATGGCTGGAAGACAGGAAGTGGTGCTACATTCGCATGGAAGGTACCAGCTTCGGAGAGGTTCCCCTGAATATAGAAGCCAAGCTGGAAGTGGTGGACAGTCCCAACTCCGCGGGTGTGATTATTGATGCCGTTAGGTGTGCGAAACTGGCGTTGGACAACGGATTGTCGGGTGCTATAGAGGCTCCGTCCTCCTACTTCTTCAAGTCGCCCCCCGTCCAGTATTACGACGACCAGTGCAGGCGGATGACCGAGGAATTCATCACCGAGTACGGGCAGGAGAAGCAGGGCAAGAAAACATCCGACAAGAAGACGAAGAGCTAGAAATTCTTGGCTGACGGCAGACACGGTTCCAGGGGCGGGTTCGTTACCTTCGAGGGTGTAGAGGGCGCTGGGAAGTCCACCCGCTGTAACAGGCTCGTGAGAAGGTTGGAATCTGAGGGAATACCCGTGTTGCATACCAGGGAGCCCGGGGGACCTCCGGTATCCGAGCGTATAAGGAAAATACTCCTGGAACCGGGTCTGCAGGTTCCTCCCCGTGCGGAATTGCTGTTGTACCTTGCTTCCAGGGCGGCGAACGTGGATCTCATGATAAGGCCGGCGCTGGAAAAAGGTGTGAACGTGGTGTCGGAAAGGTTTTCCGACGCCACGCTGGCTTACCAGGTAGGCGGCAGGGGATTACCCGTGGAGCCGGTAAGGCGTGCGGACGCCCTGGCCACCGGGGGCCTGGTCCCGGACATGGTGATACTTCTCGATCTTCCCCCGGGTGCGGGACTCTCCAGGATGCAACGGCAGGGCAGGGAACTGGACAGGATCGAGATGGAAAAACCGGAGTTTCACGAAAAGGTCAGGAACATGTACCTGGAATTATCCGCCGGTGACCCCAGGTACCTGGTGGTGGATGCGACATTGGAACCGTCGCTCCAGGACGAGATCATAGAAAGGGAAGTATTGAAACTGTTTCAAAGCGTCGGAAGGGATGGCGTCAGATGAAAAAGTTCCTCCCGGGATGGGTCGCAGTGGCACTGGGCGTGTCGTTCCTGGTTCCGTGCGGCCTGCTTCTGTCCCCCGCCCCCGCCAAAGCCTACGACGTGGGTACCGCCGGTTCTTCCCTGGAACTGTTCATGGAGGTGTTCTCCAGGACGTCGGTCACCTATGTGGATTCCGTGGGTTCGAAGGAATTGGTCGAGGCTGCGATAAAGGGAATGTTGGAGAGTCTCGATCCGAACAGCGTTCTGCTGGGACCGGAAGATTACGAGAACCTGCGGATCCAGCTGTCCGGTTCCTTCGAAGGAGTGGGAATAACCATCGGAATCCGTGATGACTGGCTCACTGTCATCTCTCCGGTCGAGGGTACCCCGGCGTTCAGGGCCGGTATGAAGGCCGGGGACAGGATAGTCGAAATAAACGGGCGTTCTACCGAAGGTATCACCACCACGGAAGCCGTGATGCAGATACGTGGCCCGAGGGGTACTACGGTGGAGATAGTAGTGGAACGACCGGGATTGGAAGACTCGCTGGTCTTCGAAATAGAAAGGGACGTCATAGACCTGCCGTCCGTTCCCACGTCCTTCATGATAGATGATGAGACCGGGTACCTGAGGCTTTCCCGTTTCGGCGAGGAAACGCCCAAAGAGGTACACGGCGCTCTTAAGAAGCTCCTGAGCCAGGGGATGGAGAACCTGATAGTAGACATCAGGGGCAATGCGGGCGGCCTGTTCTCGGCGGCTCTTCAAGTAAGCGACCTGTTCCTGGACAAAGGCATACCGATAGTTTCCACAAGAGGTCAGGCAGTGGGAGAGGACAAGTATTTCGCGTCCAAGGATGCGGTTTTCCGCGGTCCACTGGCGCTGCTGGTGGACGGAGGCAGTGCAAGTTCTTCGGAAATACTGGCGGGGGCGCTGCAGGACAACGGTATTGCGGTGCTCATCGGTTCCCGGACTTTCGGGAAAGGCTCCGTACAGACTCTGATGGATCTCGGTGACTTTCCCGGTCTTGGCCACTATGCCGTGAAGCTCACCACGGCCAGGTACTACACCCCCGCCGGAAGGAGTATAGACCGGACCCTGGAAGATGGCTTCAGGTACGGTGAGGAGGTTCCGGATTCCCTGGCCACGTGGGGAATAGTACCGGACATCATCCTGGAACTCAAGGATGTGACGGGTTCGATGCCGGCGGAACTCCTCCTGGGTTCTTATTTCTTCAAGTTCGCTACGGAATACGTCCTGGATCATGACGTTCCGGAAGGTTTCTGGCCGGACAGCACGACTCTGGCCGAGTTCAGGGATTTCCTTGCCCGGGAAGGATTCGAGTTCGACGAAGAGGAATTCACTAAGAATCTCCATTACGTGGAGAGAGCCCTCTTCTCGGAAATAGCGGTCAGGGTCTGGGACATGGAGGAATACTACAAGATGATGGTTCCACACGATGAAGCCATCCAGAAGGCGCTAGGGTATTTCACGGAGGAATACCCGGATGAGGATTAGATTCGGTACCTCGGGCTGGAGGGGTATAATAGCCAGGGAATTCACCTGGGACAGGGTGGACACGGTAGTGGATGCCGTGGCTTCATATCTCCGGCAGAAGAACCGGCACACCATCGTAGTGGGCGGAGATTGCAGGTTCCTGTCCCCGGAACTCTCCAGGCACGCTGCGGAGAGGCTTTGCGGTTACGGGTTCCGCGTCGGACTCTCCACGGTTCCATGTCCTACACCGGTCCTGTCCCATGCATGTATACGGGAAGGCATGGGGGGAGTAATAAACTTTACGGCCAGTCATAATCCTCCCCTTTACAATGGTATCAAGTTCAATCCCTGGCACGGGGGGCCCGCCGGTAACGACGTCACCCGTGAAATCGAGGAACTCGCCGCTGCGCACCCCGTACCGGAACAGGGGGAGGGCTCCATCGATGAAATTGATTTCAGGGGGGAATACGTTGAAGCCCTCAAGGAACTGCTTGACGATGATGTTTTCAGAGACAGCGGTCTGAGAGTGGTATACGATGCCTTTTCTGGCACCGGTTCGGGGATACTGGACAAAATGCTCGTCGACCTTGGAGCTGCGGTCAGGGTGATGAACGGAGTAAGGGATCCCCTGTTCGCGGGGAGGGAACACCCGGATCCCGGTCGTGAGGGTACCCGGGACCTGTCGTCCCAGGTGGTTGCCAGCGGTGCGTCCCTTGGCGTGGCCACCGACGGTGATGCCGACAGGTTCGGATTGGTGGATGAGAAGGGCGTTTTCGTATCCCCCAATGATTATTTCCCGGCGTTACTGGATTATCTTGCAGGGCATAAAGGCATGAAAGGCAAGGTGGTGAGATCCGTTACCACGAGCAGTCTCGTGGACCGGGTAGCCGAGTATTACGGGCTGGAGACCGTGGTGACCCCGGTGGGATTCAAGTATTTGGGAGCCGAGATGCTGGCGGGAGACGTTCTCCTGGCATGCGAGGAGAGCGGCGGACTTTCCATTGGTGGTCACGTTCCGGAGAAGGACGGAATTCTTGCGTGCCTTCTTGCATGTGAAATGATGTGTTCAACCGGGAAAAGTATGTCACAGTTACTGGAAGATGTCTGGAAGAGGTTCGGCAGGTCTCATGTCGTAAGGGAGGATATCGTCCTGAAAGGAGATCTCCGTGAAAAAATGACGGAGATTTTCATCGAATCGCATCCCCGTTTGCCGGGCGGAACCTCCGTGGTGTCGGTGGACCGCATGGACGGTGTCAGGATGATATTGGAGAATGGTGACTGGGTACTGGTAAGACTGTCGGGGACGGAACCTCTTGCCAGGGTGTACGCTCACTCCGGTTCCCCCGGAAGGGCACGACTCCTGGCGAACGAAGTGAGAGATATGCTGGTGAATTCCGGGGAGGGTCCCAGATGAGATTCGATACCAGGTCGTTGGTACTGGACGTGTCCAGCCTCGCGATGGGCATGAACCACGGTGAGTTCGAATTACCCATGAAAGAAGTGGAATGGAACATAGATGAAGTCGAACCGGAGGGGAAGCATGGCGTCCTGTTCCTGTCTCTGGATCTCCGGGAAGGCATATTGACGTGTTCCGGGAGATTGGATGCGCTCTTCGTCACCCCTTGTGCCAGGTGCCTGCGTCCCGCGGCCTTTCACGTTGAGGAGGAGATAGCCCGCACCTATTCGTGGAAGGGTCCCGGTGACGGCGGAGATTACGAAGCGATGATTTCCACGGGTCTCGTAAACCTCCTGGATGCCGTCCGGGAAGCCGTCATCCTGTCCGTTCCCGGAAAACCTCTCTGCCGTCCGGATTGTCCCGGAATGGAGTATGGCGGGTAAGTCTCTCCCGGACGTCTCGTTGTAGTATATTATGATCCCGGTTTTCTTGTTTTTGAATCTATTGGACCACAACCTTATCGAAAGTGATGGAATCATGCCGGTACCAAAGAGAAGACATTCTTCCACCAGGAGAGACAAGCGCAGGGCTCACGACGCCCTGAAAGCGAAGTCCACCAGCCTGTGTCCCCAGTGCGGTGAGCCGAAATTACCTCACAGGATTTGTAAGCACTGCGGATTCTACGACGGCAAGCAGGTTATCGAACCTGCCGAGGAGTAGTTTCCCCGGGAAAAGGACCCGGGCCGGAAAGGGTGGTTTTCCGTTTTGCCAGGTAAATTGAATATCGCCGTGGATGCCATGGGGGGGGACAATGGTCCCACCGTGGTGGTCGAGGGAGTGGTGAAGTTCTTCAACGAATGCAAACGCCCCATGACCGAAGGCGTGACGGTGATTCTCGTGGGTGACAGGGACGTGCTTTCCAGGCTGATCTCAATAAGCGGCGGCGCGAAACTTCCCATCGAGGTGCGTCATGCTTCCCAGGTGATCACCATGGACGACCATCCCGCCGAGGCCCTCAAGAACAAGCCGGACAGCTCGATGGTGATCATGGCGGCTCTGCAGAAGACCGGGGTGGCCCAGGCCATGGTCAGCCCGGGGAACACCGGGGCGATGATGGCGGCCAGTCTTTTCGCCTTGGGCAGGATAGAAGGTATACCAAGGCCGGCGATAGCCGGAACCTTTCCCACTCAGGGAAACCCGACCGTGATACTTGACGTGGGGGCGAACGTGGGTTGCAACGAGAAACAATTGTTCCAGTTCGCCGTGATGGGAAGCGCCTATTCGAAATCTATTTTCGGTATAGAGAATCCCAGGGTATTGGTGCTTAACGTTGGCAGGGAACGTACGAAAGGGCCTCAGATACTGCAGAACCTGTATTCCATGCTGGAGGCTTCCCCGCTCAATTTCATGGGCAACATAGAGGGAAACGGGATACTCAAGGGAGAGGCCGACGTGGTGATATGCGACGGGTTTGCCGGGAACATTCTCCTGAAAACCTTCGAATCGATCGCAGACCTCGTGGGTGGTTCCCTTTACCTGGAAATGAAAAGGCACTGGGCGGCGAGAGCCGGTTTTCTTCTCATGAGACACGCATTTTTGAAGCTTTGGCAGAGGTTAGACTCCGCCGAGTACGGGGGAGCTCCCCTGCTTGGGCTCAAAGGAGTTTCCATAGTGGCTCATGGAAGCAGCAGTGCGAAGGCGATCAAGAATGCCGTAGTAGCCGCATGTGATTTCTACAGGAGCGGGGTGAATGAAAAGATCGACCGTGAAATCCGGAGTTTCGCAATATGAGATGGGAGAAACGGTGAGCAGAAACGCATACATAGTGGGTGTCGGCCACTGCGTACCGGATGGCGTCATAACGAATGCCGATCTGGAAAAAATAGTAGACACGTCCGACGAGTGGATAGTGACCCGCACGGGTATCAGGGAGAGAAGAAAGGTCGGCGAAGGCGAGGCGTCGTCCGACCTGGTGGTAAAGGCCGTGGAAAATGCACTGGAGATGGCCGGCATGGAGGCCGGGGATGTTCAGGGAATAATCGTGGGCACCGTCACGCCGGATTATCCTTTCCCATCCACGGCCGCCTTGGTGGCCGACAGGATCGGTATGGGCAAGATTCCGGCGTACGATTTCGAAGCGGGCTGCAGCGCGTTTATATACGGGTTGATCCAGGCGAAGGCTTTCGTGGAATCCGGGATCATGGATCGTATCGTGGTCGCCGGCGTGGATTGCCTGACGAAGATAACGAACTGGACCGACAGGTCCAGTTGCATACTCTTCGGTGACGGTGCGGGAGCGGTGGTGATATCGTCCCGGGGGCCCGGAGGAAGGCTCGGGGGATGGCACTGGGGCGCCGACGGTTCCCTGGGGGAGCATTTGATACAGCCGGCCGGCGGCTCCAGGCACCCGGCTTCCCACGAAACCGTCGATGAGAACCTTCACACGATCCGTATGGATGGTTCAAGGATATTCAAACATGCCGTGAGAGCCATGCGCGATTCCTGCATGAAAGCGTTGGAAATCGATGGTACGGAGAAGAAGGATGTGGATCTGCTGATTTCGCACCAGGCCAATCTCAGGATAATAGATGCCACAGCCAGGGCGCTGGAACTCAAGCCGGAACAGGTCTATATAAATATTCAGAAGTACGGCAATACCTCTGCGGCTTCTATACCCATAGCCCTGGACGAGGCCCTGCGGGAGGGGATCATAAAGGAATCGAGCACTGTGGTCGTGGCCGCTTTCGGGGCAGGCTTGACATGGGGCGGTATGATTCTGCACTGGTAAGCTGAAGGGGGAACAATTGAGCAGGACAGCAGTTGTTACCGGGGCCGCCAGGGGTATCGGTCTGGCCGTGGCGCGAGCCCTCCTGGAATCCGGCTGGGAAGTGGCCGGCTGCGATGTGCTGGAAGCCGACCTGGAGAAGGCGGCTGCGGATTTTGGCGGTAAGTTCACTCCCTGGGTGTTGGATGTCACCAGGGAGGAGGATGTGAACAAGACGGCGGAATCGATACTGGAAAGGCACGGAGAGATTTTCGGCCTTGTGAACAATGCCGGTATAACCCGTGACGGCCTGCTCATGAGGATGAGCCTGGATGATTGGAACAGGGTTATTTCGGTCAACCTGACCGGGGCATTCCTCATGTGCCGTGCTTTCTCCAGGGGGATGTTGAGACGCAGGGAGGGCTCCATAGTGAACGTATCGTCGGTGGTGGCCCTGCTTGGAGCGGCCGGCCAGGCCAACTACGTTTCCTCCAAGGCGGGTCTTATCGGCCTGACCAGAGCCCTCGCCCGGGAATTCGCCGGAAGGAACATAAGGGTCAACTCCGTGGCTCCCGGCTTTATAGAGACCGATATGACCAAGGATCTTCCCGATAATGTCAAAGAGGATTATGCGGTGAGAGTTCCCATGAACCGCATGGGACGGCCCGAGGATGTGGCTGACGCCGTTCGATTTCTCCTGGAAGACGAATCTTCTTATATTACCGGGGTAGTGTTGTCCGTGGATGGTGGACTTGCAACCTGAGAAAGGAACGAAATATGTCCCTTGAGAGTCGAGTAAAGGAAATCATCATCGACAAGCTCGGAGTCAAGCCCGAGCAGGTTACCATGGAAGCCCAGTTTGACACGGACCTTGGGGCCGATTCCATCGACCAGTACGAACTCATCATGGGTTTCGAAGATGCTTTCGGACTGAGAATCGATGAAGAGGAGGCGGCAAAGCTCACCACCGTAGGCGAGGTCATACAGTACCTGAAAAAACAGGGTATAGAGGAATAACCGGGAAAATTCGCCCGATAGGGAACGGACGCACCGCGGCTTTGGCTGCGGTGCGGTAATGCAATGGTGATCGTCGCGAATTTCAACCGGTAACAGGGACGGTTTCAATGAGAAGAGTTGTAATCACCGGAACCGGGATGATAAGCCCAGTGGGCAAGACTGTCCGGGAAAGCTGGGAGAACGTCGTCGCGGGAGTAAGCGGGGTGGGACGCATGACCCTGATGAATCCCGAATTTTTCACCAGCAAGATAGCCGGAGAGGTGAAGAATTACAATCCCGCCGATTATTTTGACAGGAAACTGGTCAAGAGGGTGGACAGGTACACCCAGTTCGCAATGATTGCGTCGAGGGAGGCTTTTCGGGAATCGGGGCTGGAAGGACACATCCATCCCGAGCGGCTCGGAGGCATCATAGGGTCCGGTATCGGTGGCATCGGCACCATGGAACAAGAGCACAAAGTGGCCTTGGAGAGGGGTGTCCACAGGATAAATCCCTTCTTCTGTCCCATGATGATAAGCAACATTTCCGCTGGAAGAGTCGGTATCGACCTGAACGCCAAAGGGTTGAACTTTGCTACGGTGACGGCCTGCGCCACTAGTGGTCATGCCATTGCGGTTGCAATGGACATGATAAGGATGGGACGGTCCGACGCGATACTCGCCGGCGGTTCGGAAGCCCCGATAACGCTGACCGGTGTGGGAGGTTTCTGCCAATTGAAGGCCCTTTCCACCAGGAACGATGATCCGGAGAGGGCTTCCAGACCCTTCGATCGCGACAGGGATGGTTTCGTCATATCAGAAGGCGGCGCGGTGGTGGTAATGGAAGACCTGGAGTTCGCGATGGCCAGGGGTGCGGATATACTGGCAGAGGTAGTGGGTGCCGGCATGACCTGCGATGCCTACCACATAACTGCTCCGGCCGAAGGCGGAGAGGGCTCCGCGCGGGCCATAAAACTGGCTATGGAGGATGCCGGCATCGGTCCGGACCAGGTGGACTATATCAATGCCCACGGAACCTCCACCCAGTTGAATGACGTTAATGAAACCGAGGCAATAAAGACCGCCCTCGGTGTGGAGAACGCAAAACGTGTTCCGGTGTCTTCGACCAAATCGGTTACCGGTCACATGCTGGGTGCTGCCGGTGCCGCAGAGGCGATTTTCACGCTGCTCGCCCTGAAACAAGGCATAATACCTCCTACGGCAACCCTGGTGGAGCCCGACGAACGCTGTGACTTGGATTACGTTCCGGGTAAGGCCAGGAAAGCCGATCTGGTATATGCCCTGTCGAATTCCCTGGGTTTCGGCGGCCACAACGTCACCATAGCTCTGAAGAAATTTACCGACTAGGGTTCCATGACTGGCGACCCCGTGGCGGATGCCGAGTCCCTGATAGGTTATCGCTTCAGGAACAGGGAGTTGCTCAGGGCTGCGCTGATTCACTGTTCATTCGCCGAGGAACGGGGATGCGGCGAGGACTATGACAGGCTCGAATTTCTCGGCGATTCGGTACTGGAACTCGTTACCAGGGAGTACCTGCTGGATGAGTTTCCCGACGACGATGAAGGTGATCTCACCCGGCGAAAGATTGCCATAGTGCAGAAAAAGAGCCTGGCCGCCCAATGCCTGAGAATCGGACTCGACAGGCTGGTGCTGGTGGGAGAAGGGTTCTCCTGGTCCCGGGCTTCCCGGGAGAGTATCGCCGCCGACGTCATGGAGGCGGTTATAGGTGCCGTCTACCTGGATGGAGGACTTGAAGAGTCAAGGAAATTCATCGTCAGGGAGATACTGGACAGGGTGTCTTCCGTGGAAATGGTGGATCCGGAACCCAGGAACAGGCTTCAGGAATATTGCCAGGCCAGGGGGATGGATCTTCCGGAGTATGTAGTGGTGAACAGGACCGGGCCGGATCACGCCCCATGCTTCGAGGTGAGGGTGAGTGTCGAGGGGAAAGATATGGGCGTCGGAAGAGGGGCCACCAAGAAGTCCGCAAGGAACGAGGCGGCCGCCGAGGCCTTGGAAAATATCGAGAGGACGGGTCTGAAGTGAACTATTTTCTTTCCGAGGAACTCCGGGATATCAAGGAACTTTGCGCTGAGATAGCCGAGAAATACATAATTCCCGCAAGGGCCGAACTCGATGAGGAAAACCGTTTTCCTTCCGAAATAATGAAGGTCATGGCCGACAGTGATCTCTGCGGGATATACATACCCGAAGCCTACGGAGGTTCCGCGGAGATGTTCGGCGGAGGTTCCCTTGCGCTTTGCGTGGCTACCGAGGAATTGAGCAGGGCCTGTGGCGGCGTGGCGGTATCGTTCGCGGCCAATGCCCTGGGTGCGATGCCCATACTCATATCCGGATCAGAAGATCAAAAGAAGAAGTACCTTCCCCTGCTGGCATCGGGCAGCAGGATGGCTGCGTTCGCCCTGACCGAACCTGAGGCGGGCAGCGACGCGGGCGGGGTGAAGACCAGGGCCGTACGGGACGGGGACCATTACGTCATAAACGGTACCAAACAATGGATCACCAATGGAGGCGAGGCCCAGATCTACACCGTTATAGCCCAGACCGACCCTTCCAGGGGAGCAAGAGGCCTGTCCGCCTTCATAATGGAAGAAGGTACGGAAGGCTTCAGCTATGGAAAAAAAGAGAACAAAATGGGGATAAGGGCTTCCGCCACCAGGGAACTGATATTCGAGGATTGCAGGGTTCCCGTGGAGAACCTGATCGCCCGCGAGGGTTTCGGTTTCATCGTGGCCATGAAAACACTGAACAGGTCCAGACCCGGTGTTGCCGCACAGGCTGTGGGCATAGCGCAGGGAGCCCTGGACGAGGCCGCCGGGTATGCTTCCCAGAGAGTGCAGTTCGGCAGGAGAATAGATTCTTTTCAGGGCATCCAGTTCATGTTGGCGGACATGGCCACTCAGATCGAGGCGGCGAGAGCATTGGTTTACAGTGTGGCCAGGATGATAGACGCAGGTGAGAAGAAATACGAGAAGGAATCGGCCATGGCCAAGGTTTTCGCCAGCGACGTAGCCATGCGGGTTACCACCGATGCGGTCCAGATTCTCGGAGGTTACGGGTACATGAAGGAATACCCTGTCGAAAAGATGATGCGTGACGCGAAAATAACCCAGATATACGAGGGAACCAACCAGATACAGAGAGCCGTGATCGCTTCTGCGCTCATAAAGGAAACCGCCGGAGGTAAGCGGTGATGCGATTCGTCGTAGTCGTCAAGCAGGTGCCGGATACCGCTGAAGTCAGGATAGACGAGGAGAAGGGAACCCTGATCCGCGAGGGGGTTCCGTCGATACTCAATCCCTTCGACGAGTATGCCATCGAGGAGGCGCTCAGGTGGAGAGACGAATTGGGCGGTTCGGTCATAGTCGTCACCATGGGGCCTCCGCAGGCCGAGGCTGTGCTGAGGGAAGCCGTCGCCATGGGGGCCGACGAGGCGATACTTCTTTCGGACAGGGCCTTCGCGGGTGCGGACACCCTCGCTACGAGCAATACTCTGGCGCGGGCCGTCAGCAGGATCGGCGACGTGGACGTGGTTATAACGGGGAAACAAGCCATTGATGGGGATACCGCCCAGACCGGGCCGAGCATAGCCGCATCTCTGGACTGGCCCCAAGTAACCTTCGTGGGCAAGGTGAGGCAACTGGGTGACGGTGTCATGGTGGCCGAGCGCTATGTAGAGGATGGATGCGAAGTGATCAGGGCGTCTCTGCCTGTGGTGATCACTCTTCTTAAAGATGCCAACACGCCGAGACTGCCGTCACTGAGGGGAAAGATGAAGGCCAGGAAGATGGAGATTCCCGTCTGGGGGATCGACGATCTCGGTCTGGAACCGGGAAAGGTCGGACTGGACGGATCCCCCACCCGGGTTGTCAAGGTGGCGACCCCGGAAGCCTCCTCCGGGGGAGAAATACACAGGGGTGAGCCCGGAGAACTTGCTGCGCTCATAGTGGACCGGCTCCTTGGCGGGGAGGTGGAGTAATGGCCAGTATCGAAGTCAGAAGGGATGCGTGCGTGGGATGCGGAGCCTGTGTGCCCGCGTGTCCTTTCGGCGTTATTTCCATGGAGGACGGTCTCGCGGTCATAGGTGAAGCCTGCACGCTCTGCGGTGCCTGCGAATCGGCTTGTCCCTACGGAGCCATAATAATCCGGACCGGCGAGGCCGGCGGAGGCGATCTTTCGGAGTATTCCGGCGTTATGGTGCTTGCCGAGCAAAGGAATAACGAGGTGGATCATTCCACTCTGGAGTTGTTGGGGGAAGCCTCCAGGCTTGCGGAGGTCAGTGGTGAAAAGGTTTCGGTGCTGCTGATGACCGCACGACCCGGGAATTGGCCGGAGAGACTCATCAGTCACGGGGCCGACATCGTGTACGTTGCGGCTGTGCCCGAACTTGAACGTTACAGGACGGAACCCTTCTCCAGGATAGCCGAGAGGGTGATACGCGAGAAGAAACCCGCAGTGGTGCTTGCTGCTGCCACCACCACCGGACGCGACTTGATGCCGCGGATAGCGAAGTACCTGGAGACCGGGCTCACGGCCGATTGCACGGAACTGGCCATCGACGATGAAACGGGGGTGCTCCTGCAGACGCGCCCGGCTTTCGGAGGTAACATTCTTGCCACCATAGTATGTTCGGACACCAGGCCGCAGATGGCCACGGTAAGGCCGAAAGTCATGAAGGCCCTGGAACCCGATTCTTCCCGCAAGGGCGTAGTGGAAGAGATCGGTATACTTCCGGGGGACTTGGAATCCCGGACGGAGATACTCGAGTGGCTTCCACTGGAGGAAGGTGAAGTCGACATATCCGAGGCCGAAGTGATAGTGTCCGGCGGCAGGGGACTGAAATCTCCGGAGAACTTCGCCCTGCTCCGGGAACTGGCCGGTTTGCTGGGCGGAAGCGTTGGCGCCAGCCGGGCCGCGGTGGATGCCGGATGGATCGAGTATCCCCACCAGGTGGGACAGACCGGTAAGACGGTCCAACCCAGGATCTATCTGGCATGCGGCATATCGGGAGCCGTCCAGCACAGGGTGGGTATGCAGTCCTCCGACAGGATCCTGGCACTCAACAAGGATGAAAATGCCCCCATCTTCGAGTTCTGCGACCATGGATACGTGGGAGACCTGTTCGAGGTCCTGCCGTTGGTCATAAAGGAGATCAGGCGGAGGCTGGGCTAGCACCGATCATGTTCCGCCGCCTCCTCCGGGCGAAGAAGAGAGACGAGGGTTCCCATGAGTGACGGATCAGGCATGATTCCTCCTCCCGATACGCCGTTTTACCGCATGACAGCCGGCGAAGTGCTGGAGGCGTTGGGTTCCTCGCCTTCCGGTCTGCCTCGCGAGAGGGCTGATGCAATAAGGAAATTGGTAGGGCCCAACGAGATAACAACAGATGCATCCGTACCTAAATGGCTCCTTTTCCTGAAACAGTTCCGTGACCTGCTGGTGGTGATACTGATCATAGCCGGTGCCATATCCATGGCCATAGGCAGTTACCGGGATGGCAGCGTGATGTTCGCCATCGTGGTGATAAACGCGGTGATAGGCTTCGTTCAGGAGTACAAAGCCGGAAAGATACTCGAGAAGCTGAGGGAAATGATAAAGTCCCCGGCGAAGGTGCTGGTGGACGGCGAGCTTACGGAATTACCCCAGAATCTTCTGGTTCCCGGTGACGTGGTCGAGGTTGAGGCTGGAGACAAGATTCCGGCTGATATACGGTTACTGGAATGTTTCGATTTCAGGACCGTGGAGTTTTCCCTTACCGGTGAATCCCTTCCCCAGGAGAAATATACCAAGGTCATCGATGAGGAAGTGATAATTTCCGACCAGAGAAATATGGCTTTCATGGGTACCCTGGTAGCCACCGGAAGTGCCAGGGGTGTCGTGGTCAGAACCGGGATGAACACCGAGATGGGCAAGATAGCCAGGATGACCAGGGAAACGGAGGAGGAAAAATCTCCGCTTCAGAAGGAACTGAGCAACCTGGCGAAGTGGCTTACATCCATAGTCATAGTAATAAGCGGGATTCTCCTGGCTGTGGCCCTGTGGCAGGGTTTTTCGCTGATGACCAGTATGATCCTGGCACTGGGTATAGCCGTGGCGATGGTTCCCCAGGCCCTGCCGGCGCAGGTTACGGTGGCCCTCACCGCCGCGAGCAGGAGACTTGCGGACAGGAAAGCGGTGGTGAAGAACCTTCCGTCGGTGGAGACCCTGGGCTCGACCACGGTGATATGCACCGACAAGACGGGCACCCTTACGAAAAACGAGATGACGGTCACAAGGGTTTGGTTCGACGGAGGGGAATACACGGTGACCGGCGTGGGTTATGAGCCGAAGGGCGAGATCCTGAACTCCGAAGGCGTCGTTCTCTCCGAAGATGAGATAAGCGAGATGGAGATAATGTTGGATGCCGCTACCATGGCGTCCAACGCGGAAATTCATCCTCCCGATGAGGATCATCAAACCTGGTATCCCGTGGGTGATCCTACCGAGGCCGCGCTGATCACCCTTTCCACCAAGCTGGGAACCAGGAGTCCCGCCGAGGATGAGGAGAACCCCGAGTTGCACGAGTTTCCGTTCGATTCCGACAGGAAGAGGATGAGTTCGGTACGCAAGTTCGGAGACCGGGTTCAGTTGGCGATGAAGGGAGCCCCCGACAGCGTGCTTTCCATCTCCAAGTACGTGTATAGAAACGGGAAGGCCGTGCCCATCACCGCAGCTGACAGGAAAATGATAATGGAGGTGAATGAGAAATTCTCCGATCAGGCTCTGCGTGTTCTCGCCGTGGCGTTCCGGCCCCTGGAGGACGACGGCAGCGACTGGGTGATGGAGGAAGTTGAAAAGGATGTGATCTTCCTCGGGCTCGTGGGTATGATGGATCCCCCCAAGGAGGGAGTGGAAGAAGCGGTTGCCGCTTGCAGGAACGCCGGGATAAGGATAATAGTCATGACCGGCGATCATTCCATAACGGCCAGAGCGGTAGGGAGACAGATAGGCCTGGCCGTTTCCGGTGATCCCATGGTATACACCGGTGGAGAACTCGAGCGAATGGGAGACGAGAAACTTTCGGAAATTCTTTCCGGTGAGGGATCGATAATCTTCTCCAGGGTCAGCCCGGAACATAAGCTCAGGATAGTTGACGTTCTGAAGGAGCAGGACCAGGTGGTCGCGGTGACCGGTGACGGCGTCAACGATGCTCCGGCTCTCAAGAGGGCGGATATAGGTGTGGCCATGGGAATGACGGGAACGGACGTGACCAAGGAGGCTGCGGAACTGATCCTCCTGGATGACAGTTTTCCGACCTTGGTGGAGGCTGTCAGGGAAGGGAGAACGATATACGCTAACCTCAAGAAGACGGTCCTCGCGTCGATCACCACGAATATGGCGGAGTTGGTCGTGGTGGTGCTGGGTCTGGTGGCGGTCGCGCTGGGAGATTGGGCGATTCCCATCTTGGCGCTTCAGATCCTGGCCATCGATCTCCTGGCGGAAGTCGCTCCCCTGACATGCCTCACGTTCGATCCACCCTCGCCGGAAATAATGAGGATTCCCCCAAGGGATCGAAAGGTACACATAATGAATGCCGGAACATCACCCGAGGTGATGTTGCTCGGGACCATCATAGGAGCCCTGGCGTTCGTCAACTATGCTCTGGGAATGTTCCGTTATAATGGTGTACCGTTCCCTTCGGGGCTGGAACCGCCTTTCCCCGTGGGTTACATGAAGTCGACCACTCTCGCGTATCTCACCATCGCCTTTTGCCAGTTCACCAACATCATGTCCAGAAGGTTCGAAAAGGAATCGATATTCAGCAGGGATTTCTTTTCGAACAGGACCATCCTGTGGTCGATAGTAATTTCCATCGTGATGATTCTTACGGTGGTATACGTTCCGGGGGTGGGGCGATTCCTTTATTTCAGCGGGCCATCCCTGTTGGACTGGGTCTACGTGGTGGGTGCGGCACTGCTGTACCTCGCGGTTTTCGAGATCATGAAGGCTTTCAAGAGGAGGAAAGCCGTAAAGTAGACGTTCTTTGTATGCTCCCGGAATATCGGAGGTTTTCTTGAAAGTAGAGAAAAGAGCCGTGCTCCACGTTCACACCACGGCCTCCGACGGTTCCGGAACCCCACGGCGCGTGATAGAAGCGGCGCTGGAAGCCGGAGTGGATATCCTAGGAATCAACGATCACATGAATCTCCAGGTCCGCCTTGCCGGTTACGGTGGCTGGCATTCCTCCCTCTTCGTGTTGGCCGGAGCGGAACTTGAAGACGAAAACCGTCGCAGTCACGTGCTCGTGTACGGTGTGGACGAGATTCCCGGTTCCGGGAATACCCGGGAACAGCTGGCGTTCATAAAGAAGCAAGGCGGGATCGCAATCGCCGCCCATCCCACTGAGGCGCCGGGCAGGTTGCCCAAAACCGGGAGTTACTCTTGGAAGTCCGGTACGGATGGACTTGACGGCGTCGAGGTGTGGAACTACATGTCTCTCTGGAAAAAAAGGATTTCGGCCTGGAATCTTCCCGCGAGGATCCTGCGCCCGGATAACTACGCCACCGATCCGGATCCCGCCGCCATCGATTTCTGGAAGGCTGTCGGGGGATGTGCCGTGGCTGGGCCGGATGCCCATGCATTGAGGTTCGGTATCGGTGGGATGAGCCTGGAAGTGTTTCCCTACGAGATGCTCTTCAGGCGGATGATCACCCACGTTCTTCTCGACGATGAACTCTCCGGGAGTTCCGCAGAGGCCGAGGAAGTTATAATAGAGGCGCTGAAACGCGGGAAATGTTTTTGCAGCAACGTGCTCCTGGGTCGGGCCGATGGGTTCGAGGTGTTGAAAGTGGAGGAGGGATTGCTCATCCGGTTACCCGGGAAGGGCGACGTGGTTGTAGAGTCCGAAACGGGACCGTGCGGACCGCCGGCGACGCTGGAACCCGGCGAGCACCTGGTCCCCGTGACCGGCGGCGGAGTGGCGGTGGTCCGGGTTTTAAGGGAAGGAAGGACGTGGATATTCTGCGGTATTCCTGGTTGACGTCGTTGCTCCCGTTTCTTGCAGCGGTTTCTTCCGCTACTCCGATAGACTCGGCGTGGGACGTGTTCGATGCGGTTGAGTACCGTCGGGGAGATGCATTCCTGGAACTGCTCTCGAAAGATGTAAGAACCGGCGTCGATCAGGCGTGGAACACTCTTCGTGGGATGGCTCTCGAGGATCCCGTCCTTGCCGGGGCCTTCCTGGAAAGGATGGGCCTGGAGATCGAACTCTCCCGCCTCGAACCGATGGCGGAAGATGATTTCGTTTCGCTTCTCCTGGGCTCGGTTGCATTGCCCCGCCACGGCGAGGTGGTTTCGGAATCGGTGTCCATGAGAGGGGAGAATGCGCTGGTCACATTTTCCCTGGCCTCAGGCGGATCGATCGTCTTCGACTTCCACTGGGAAGATACCGGTTGGAAGCTCACTGGATCCTCGCTGCTTTCCCGATTGTTCCAACCCCGCGGTGGTTGACTTACGTTATGTCCTGG